>Ga0126342_10010298_pt1:5000-16723 | contig 16723 bp, 16 predicted proteins | sample Cyp1metagenome_FD_92528 | JGI IMG/M metagenome (GOLD analysis project Ga0126342, IMG submission 92528) | Coral microbial communities from Lord Howe Island, Old Settlement Bay, Australia - Cyphastrea 1 metagenome | ecosystem: Host-associated > Invertebrates > Cnidaria > Coral ... | reverse complement strand
ATACAGTTTTAAAGAAATTAATATGTTATACAAAATATAAAAATTATAATTTAAATATATATATATATATATTATATTATATATTTTTTATATATTATATAAATAATAAATATATATATATATATATTATTTCTTGTATATATTTATATATGTATCATGCAAAGATCATATATCATATAGTATAAATATATATTATAATATGTCTATTCATAAATTAGAATTTATATATTGTGTGTATATTTTCTTTTTTATATATGGCATTGAGTTTTCCACATTACCATAACTTGGGAAATTTGACCCCCACAAGACAACCCCAGTGGCATAGTCGATGGCCAGCACGGTGGCCCAGCCGTGACGCAAGTGCGTGACACAGCCGCTCCTGGACGCGCGGTTTTAGCGGGGGAAATGCCAAGATCTGGGACAGAAAAATCAGCCAAAAGAAGCTGGGAAAATGTGGGGAAGATGAGGTTTGAGGCGGGAAATATATGGAAAATAGAAGGCCTGAAACTTCCTAGGGAATGAAAACCGATGAAACCGAATGAAAATGGGCTGTTTTTGGTCCACATCTTCAGACAAGATCTTTTGATCCTCTGGAAGCTCTCCAAGGAGGGGAAATTCTCCCTGTCCAGGTTGGATTTTCGGTCCAAATGGAGCTTCCCAGATCTTCCCGGAGACAAACAAAATATCCCGGCAAGAGACCCCCAAACTGAGAATGTATTAACATGTTGATGATGTTTTTCCCGAGAGCGTCTGAGCGCAGGGTTCTTCCAATAGTGGGGGTCTGTTTCTCATCTTCTCATCTTCACATCTTCACATCTTCACATCTTCTCATCTTCACATCTTCTCATCTTCACATCTTCTGATCTTCACATCTTCTCATCTTCTGATCTTCACATCTTCTCATCTTCACATCTTCTCATCTTCACATCTTCTCATCTTCACATCTTCACATCTTCTCACTTCACATCTTCTCATCTTCACATCTTCACATCTTCTCATCTTCACATCCTCACATCTTCTCATCTTCACATCTTCTGATCTTCACATCTTCTCATCTTCACATCTTCTCATCTTCACATCCTCACATCTTCACATCTTCTCCTCTTGCCCTCTTGCCCTCTTGCCCTCTTGCCCTCTTGCCCTCTTGCCCTCTTGCCCTCTTGCCCTCTTGCCCTCTTGCCCTTTTGCCCTCTTGCCCTCTTGCCCTCTTGCCCTCTTGCCTTCTCCTTCTTTTCTATTTCTCTTCTGAAGGCGGGGGCTGGGGCAGTGCCAACGAGACGGCACGAAACGCAACCCTTTCGCACGAAATGAGGTTCGATCGCCAAAAACTGAAGTAAAATTGCAATTTCAACTTGTCCGGCGCAACCCTTTCGCACGAAATGAGGTTCGATCGCCAAAAACTGAAGTAAAATTGCGATTTCAACTTGTCCGGCGCGACCCTTTCGCACGAAATGAGGTTCGATCGCCAAAAACTGAGGTACAATTGCGATTTCTTCTGTGTGTAAACGTGTCATGTAAAAGCTTCTGTGTGCTGTGTGTAAAAGTGTCTGTGTGTAAAAGTGTTTGTGTGTAAAAGCTTCTGTGTGTCAAAGCGTCTGTGTAAAAGTGTCTGTGTAAAGGCATCTGTATGTAAAAGCTTCTGTGTGTAAAATCTTGTGTGTGTAAAAGCCTCTGTGCGTAAAAGCGTCTGTGTGTAAAACCGTCTGTGTGTAAAAGTGTCTGTGGCGTGAAAGTGTCTGTGTGTCAAAGTGTTTGTGTGTAAAAGTGTCTGCGTGTAAAAGCGTCTGTGTTTAAAAGCTTCTGTGTGTAAAAGCGTCTGTGTGTAAAAGCGTCGTGTGTAAAAGTGTCTGTGTGTAAAAGCGTCTGTGTAAAGGCATCATCTGTGTGTAAAAACTTCTGTGTAAAATCTTCTGTGTTTAAAAGCTTCTGTGTGTAAAAGTGCTGTTTGTAAAGCCGTCTGTGTGTAAAAGTGTCTGTGGTGTAATAGTGATAGTGTCTGTGTGTCGAAGCATTTGTGTGTAAAGTGTCTGTGTGTCGAAGCGTTTGTGTGTAAACGTGTCTGTGTGTAAAAGTATCTGTGTGTAGAAGCGTCTGTGTGTAAACACGTCTGTGTGTAAAAACTTCTGTGTGTAAAAACTTTTGTGTGTAAAAGCGTCTGTGTGTAAAAGTCTCTGTGTGCAAAAGCGTCTGTCTGTAAAAAGTTCTGTGTTTGAAAAACTTTACGAAAGATACGATGCAAAATGCAAACTATTGTCTTGTACTAGTCATATATTGTCTTGATACTACTCTTCTCGTCTGCCTATAATACATCTTTAATATATTGTCTTGTAATATGGTGTCTCCATACCAACAACAGAAGACCCTGCTCCTCTACGCTCTCGGGCCATCCGTCGTCCAATGTGCTATACCAAGGTGGCCAGGTGTGAGAAAAGTGGCCAAGAGGATGAAGTCATCAGAGAAGAGGCTGGGTCGCAACCACCACACCAATACAATTGCAGTTGCCATCTTTTTTTTGTGCTGCTGAAGGACAATTTGGTGTGGCATTTGCTAAAGCAATGATACCACCCAAGTGGCAGTAAAAAAGAAAGGAAGATTAAGGGAAAGAAAACCAAGGAACAACTTGAAAAGGCACAGAGCAAGGCTGGACACACCACTGCTGTAACTTCTATGCTTTTGGCATTGTCATGTGACCATTCATATACCTCTTCAGGCTTACAAAGCATCCTTGAAGGAACATAAGGCTTTGGATAAGAGAAAAGTGGCCCAGGCATGGTTTTATGTTTGTGGTTCCTAGCCACCAGCCATTCTGCTTGTAACATAGGTCTAGCAAATCTTTAGTGCCTTGCCAGGGGCTGTGCAGCTTGAACACAAGGAATGCCCCACAGGGCAAGTGGAACTCAGAGGTGCAGCATCCATGCAAATTTATTTACCAGTTGTTTGCATGTTTCATGCATGGAAAATGTCTTTCATGAGTGCCTTGGAGGTACACACCACATGCCTGTGGCAAGCCTTGGCATGGCTTCTATTGCTGTCTTTCCCCGTGACAGTGGAAGGGCATTGGATAGAAGGGTGCGTGGTGGCAGTCCATTCATGCAATATGCTGGCAGCTTGTTTGCCACTTGCTGTGATATTTTGCATGCACAACCCCAACAGAAGGCACAGGGACCCACCCGGCAGAGAAATGGGCCCTGGTGAAATGGCAGTGGCAAGGATCCACCACAACCACCACCACCACATCATGAGATTGTCTAGTCTACCCTCAAGGCTTCCATGGAAGACGCTTACCAATTTCTGCCATCAATCTCGTTTCCCAGTTTCTGCCTGCTTTGAGAATCAGACGGGAGAGGGGGCAGATGACATCATCACTCCCATGATTCCACCATTATACTTCTTGCTTTCAGGGAGAATGGTGGTGAGAATGCTTGCTTGTTTGAAAGGTGAAGGATTGGTGAGAAGGAGGCTATGGAGAAAACAGCCTGCAGCCAACATGGTGGTTCCTAGGTCAGCCATGACACACCGCCACCAGAGCCAGACATGCCACCTTCTACCCCATTGCTTTCTGCTTTGGTCCCCCAAGATGGAATTGCAGCACTGTTTGCAGACTTGTGGGTATTGGGTGGCAGTTCCCTCAGGGGCACAACTGATTTCCAAAAAGGGTTGGAGCTTGCAACCTACCCTTACGCTTTGAGGGCTGTGCCTGTAGATGGTGATTGCAGGATGCTGCTTTGCACAATCTTATTTGTTTACCACATTGACTGGCAGCTGCCTTAATCAATACCTTCTCGATGTTGTTGCAATTTGTGAAATTGACACATTAAAATACTCAAAAGGCGTTGCAATGTAAGCTCATGTTTTCATTGGTTTCAAACCACAGACAGCCGTGTTGAAACCCTGCAGGATGCTCTGTTAGACTTCCCACGCCTGCATGAAAGATGGCAATACCATCCACCCTGTTCTGGTGCCACCAAGACAGCTACAGCAACATCTGCATTTGGCACCTTTTGCCAGGCCTTGCATTGTTGGCACTCTGGTGGCCCTGCTGGATGCTGCTTTTGCCCAGAACCCATTCACTCTGTATCTGTGTGGGTATGGGCAAAAATTCCCTGCCAAAGTTTTCTTTGAGAACAAGCATATAAGATGTGAGGCTAGTTTGTGTGTTGTGTTTTGTTGTTTCTGCTTGTTTTTCCAAGTACTACTCTTATTATTGATTGTCCGTCCCAAGTCAAGCAGGGTGTGGGCGAAACGGGGTGTTTGCGCGTACTATTGCTACTACTTTTATAGATTACCTTTATAATTATAACTCCCCGCAGCTGACACGTGTCAGCCCGTCCTGCAGTGGCCGCGCTCGCGCCCTGTTGGTTGATGATTTCAGCGGCATATATATATATATATATATAGTTTTTTCTAGTTTTTACCATCCAAAATCTGGGGATACGTAGGGATATACTTGATAAACATGGATAAACGATTGTTTTTTTTGATTATACACAGAGAATTTTTATTGATTATACATAGGGGCCTAAACTATAGCCAACATATTGGGGATTCTCACCATCCGTGTTAATCATGTTGCTTTGATGCACTTGGGATGGAAGAGACGAAGGTGTAAGGTATAGACACCTTGGTACCGTCCGCTTCAGAGTTGCAAGAGGACCAACAAAATCAGGAAAACCCGTCCCAGCCTCAGGTTATCTAAGCGAAAAATTGGGATTCCCCATGGAATTTATACATGAAAATTTCATTTTTTTTTGGAATAGATCAATGAGCCATACTGTGCATTGAATCTCCGCATCTATGGGTCTGAGCACCGCCTGGAGCTTCTAAAAATTGACGATACCTGGAACCTATACTATACCTTAGGATTAATGAAAAATGTCCAGCAATAATCAGAAATATAGGTTATACATGGTTATACATGGATTATCAACCACGAATCAATCGAACCACCTTATCAAATATCCCAGTTGAAAAATGTTTTATAATGTGTTAATAATGTAATATGTATATTCACACATATATATATGTATATGTATATAGTTCTACATGTTCATACATATGCATATTTTTACACTTACATGTGTATGTACCTGTTCACACTTAAATATGTTTTATACATGGGTGTATATGATTATACATGTGATACCCTCCAGTAAACTAACATTTGCTACGGAAAGTCGCCATGTTTGGTATAGCGTTGCGGCGTCGCTGCGGCCGAGGCATGGCGCGGTCCCTGGAAGTCATGGACTGCAGCAGCTTGGACTGGGACGACTTCCATATGCTGCAGCTGGCGGAGGCGCGATGATGAAACGATGAAATCCCATCATTTTCGAAGGTGGAAAACCCTCTGATACTCATGGAAATTATAGTATGATTTAATATGAGTTCAATTCAGATTTGATTTGATATAATCTGATTTCATGGGATATTCATGGGATATGAGTGGGATTTTATGAGATATGATGATATGAACGGAATTTCCGGCGCCATGAAACGTGGGAAATTCCTGCACGGTTTCTGGAGTTTTCAATTGGGAAAATCCACGCACTAAATGGTGTTTTTTCCAGCAAACCACGTTGAGAACACCGGAGGGTATCAGGGATTAAGTGTGACTTAATGGGATTTAATGACATTTTCATGGATATTCATGAGCAACCCCCCAATAAGTGACCATTACTATGGGGATGTTCTATCTTTTTGGCTGGTGAATTTAGGACATATTACTATGGTTCAAATAACGATATGGTTTGCCAACAAGATTGGGATATGCTATTGGCTGTTCAAATTGGCAAAACCATCAAGTTATATGGACCTGATTAATTTTGCTGGGGTATATAGCAACCCCCGAATAGATTCAAAAGATAGAAATTGGTAAAATCCGAATCTAAAAAATAGTGGTAATCACGAAAATTTGCATCATCTTGGGGGTAACTACAATCTACTATCATTGCCATGGTTTACCCTAGTTCTGCATGAGGATTTGGGATTTACGGGAACCAATGATGCTTGGGAACTACTCTCCGGTGTCGTCAAACATGGCTGGGAAATCAGTTGATTCAACAAACTAAACCTGGGATTTTTCAGCAAACCATGTTTGATTGCAAGAAGGTAATCTACATATTAACATGCATGGGGAATCTCCATAGGGAATATGATGAAATCGTTGTGTTTATGTATACATTATAATTATTATGAAAATCATATATAAATGTATATTCACCTGATCCCGATTTTTTTGGCAGACCCTATGTTCAAAAAGTTTGCGTGTTCAAGTTTGTCATGCTTTATTACATATGGTTTTCAACATGGTTTGTTTAGCATCAGCGATGCCATGTTTTTGTGGGGTCTGATTTCTCTACCTGGAATCATCCAACCAAATCAACCCACCAGTAGCATTGTTGACATTGAAATGGGTGGTTCCTTTGTTTCAGGTTCACTTGGTTTATCATTGGGATCCATGCGGTATCCGAAGATGATCATTGCCATTTCAACCAGGAGGTGATCATCAATCCAAATCAATTAGCAGTATATAAATTTCTGGAGTTTGATGTTCCCGTATATTCCTGGTTCACTTTAAGATTATAGATCATCATAGGGAGTATGTAATTTATTTATAGGCTAAGTGTAGGGTTGATATATTGATGGCGATTATGGGTATATGTTTGATATAGTGTTAAGATCAAACCGTATTGCGCTGGGTTTTTCATACTGTCAGATATTCATCGATATCTCACATTGGACTATCAAGGCACCAACTGTGATCCCCAGAATTTCCCCCGGCAGGTCTTGATCCACTGTAAGAGCCTGGTGAAGCTCATCTTGGCGGAGAATCGCCTTGGCGATTTTGGCCTCGAAGCGTGTCTTGGGTCTTTACGAAGCGTACGTGGCGTCTGCGGTGACCCCCCAAAGCAAGTTCAATGAGTGAACTGATGATAGATGAATGGTTTTTTTAAGGGACAAACTCAAATGCTGAAACAATGATGGAAAGCATTGTGGGTTATGCCTCGAGCTCCAGTATAAATCCAACAATATTTGGGACCTAATGGGACATGTTTGGATCCAGACACAACCAGCAATTTCTGTATATATATATAATATATAATCATACATAATTTTCGTTTCCAAATGGGTTGCCGCTAAATTGGATAGTTTATCACAGTTTATTGTGATTTTCTGGATTATTTTTGCTAGCTTTTCTTGCATTTTTATTTTGAGAGCCCATGTAGGGACTTACACACTTCAGGCCTGATAGAAGTACCTAGAGAACCTAAAACTTGCTAGAAAACCTAAACCTGCTATTTCGTAGGATCAAATTGAGAACCCGTTTTTAAGATTAGTCTTGTATTAAACAAAACAGTGGTTTCTTGAAAATTAAAGCCAGTTTTTCCACGAGAACCATTGCTTTTAAAGTGTTCCAGGCAAAATCATGTTTGTTGCTGTGATCATGTGTGAATCATGGTCCGGAGATGGATCAGAAATTATCAAGTTATACACGAGGCAAATTCGCGCAACTTTCTGACACCATGGGATGCCCATCACTTATCCGTGGGCAAATCGGCATAAGAGAGCCCATGAAAAACTTGCAGATTTGGAGATGGAGAGCCTGGGGTTCCCACAATGGGTCATAATAACATATAATAACTACTTTACATATGAAAAACATGGACATGTTATAACATGTTATAGCAACCTCACTTTTTGACGTCACCAGAAACAATGCTTGGTGAGGGAAAAAAACATTCCCAGCATTTCCCAGCATTTCCCAGCATTTCCCAGCATTTCAGGTTGGTGAATCGCTATCATACAATTCAGATATGTTGGTATATAAATTGGTGAGATATTATAACATCCGTTACCATCCTATATTTGTAGTGATCGCTACATATTACACATAATTTTTATATATATATATATATATAGTATAGTGATATGTATGTAAAGTGTATGTAATATGTGTAATATACCCGATAAATAGATGTACATATACCCTCATCCCAACCTACATATGTATGGTATATGTATCCGGCGTTTTTTCGATCGTGTCCTTGAGGTTGGCATCCCGCTTGCCCGAGACCTTGGTGGCTGGTCTTGGTGAAGCCGTCGGAACGGTGGTGTGTTTTTTTTTGAATTTCGCGACCATCCACCATACCCTCTGGTAAACATACAAAAATCTTGAAAATCACCATTTTTTATAGGTAAATCAACTATTTCTATGACCGTTTTCAAGAGCTATGTTATTTGACCAGAGCATAGAAACACTATGAAAGGAAATAGCTTACTGTACTATGCGATGTACTTAAAGCTTGTACGTTCGAACGACTTCAAAGACTTCTACATGGTACGACAATGTCTGTTTGAACTATTGAAGGAACTGATACATGATCTTGCAAAAGACATAAGAAGTGGCTTTTGCTCCCACCAACATATAGTGATATAGACTGTGACTATGCTTTAGGAGCTGGTCAGTAGCGTCAAATTTTACAGTTGGGTTCACCAGTTGAACGTGCCAATTGGAATCGTCTGATTAGTCCAATAGTTATCCAATAATAGTTACTGTATCCTAATGGATGATTACTATTGTCCAGTAGTTATCCAATAATTATCCAATAATGAGATATAATGAGTATTCAAATAGTTACTGTATCCTAACAAGATCTCGCTGATTATTCAACTATTTCTCTGCAATCTTGAGATTCAGAGCTCCACAGAGTTGTGTCACATGGTGTCACTGTGTCACATCCAGCCGAGATTTTCAGATCGGCTGTTGGACGCACCAAAAGAAACAGATCTTGAAGGCTTTGGTTCTTGTTCTACCCAAGTGAAGGGTCAAAACCCATGTCCTTCGGTGAACTTTAAAGATAGCTGATCTTATCGTTCCCAATATCCCCAGAGAATAGTTGGTATTAGTTGGTTACCACACATATCGTTGGCTGAATCACGTTCCGTATTTCCCATTCTATTCCCAGTATCTATTGGTTGAATCCGCTTTTTGTCGGTAACATATCTCAATAATGCTCCCATGATCTCTTCACTTTGTTGGTGAATCATGCTTACAATGAACCCTGAAAAAATGGTGATTAAACCTTGATGCATGCTTAATATCCCCATGTATACGCATGTCCACATGATATGGCCATGAAACCATGAAATTGGTGAAACTTCCGTTCACCATTCTTGGATGGATCCATCCCCCATCACCACGACCCGCGCGCTGAGGAGATCTTGGACTTCTCCGGGAACTGCTTGGGGGATGAAGGGCTGAAGCACCTGGCGCGGCACCTGCCACCGAGGTGAAGCGAGCGCGGAGGGGATTTCATGGTGATAATGGTAATATATCATTGTATATATATATATATATTATGATAGTATATATTATATATATACATGTTATATACACATTATGTTACACATAAAAACTATGTATTATGCATATATAGAAACTATTATAGTATATGGTCACTATACATGGGATGTTACCAGGAAACATGATGTCATAGTGTCATAGTGTCATAGTGTCATAGTGTCATAGTGATTGTGGAAAAGCCAACAACATCAAGCTCCAATTGTGGAGGGTTGCCACGTATCAACCATTTCTGGTGATATTGGGGATGGCCCACATTAAAAACCATGGCAATGGGGGAGCTACTAAGAGTTTCTCCCTGGGCACATGACAGATGAAGGATGGTTAAAACCACCAACCAGATAATGATTTGATGGACAGATAAAACCTTCGACCTGGGGCCCGGGGTTGGATTATTTTGATGTCTATGTCTGTGCGATTTGAACAGATTCGCGCCGTAGCATGTACTGGTAGTGAATCTAGTGTGTCAACATGGAAGGCATGATGATTCTCAACATCTTGACCTGATACCCTCTGGTAATTCAACATAGCTATGGAAAATCACCATCTATAGTAATTATCTATAGTTAGTAAATGATCTATCAATGGGTCATTTTCCATAGATTTTTTGTATGTTTACCGGAGGCTCCAACGGATCACCGGGGATCCATTTCGGACCTTGGATGATCCCAGGAGTACGTCCACGCCAGGTTGCGACAACTATGTCTAAGCTCCAATAATTTCGGAGAGCCAGGCGGAAGTGGATGAAACTGACACGGGACGTCACCAGGGTGAAAAGGGAGATGGTCAAGTCACAAGTGATATTACCAGATGTGAAATCATTGGTGATTTCAAGCATCAGCTGTCAAAAGATTTTCCCGGGGTGCTTTGAAAATCACCGGAAATTGCATTCTGATTTTATCCACTTGTAGAAACACATCAAAAACAATCACAATGTTTCAGGGGAAGAAAAATGCCCAAAGCTTCTGTGTCCTATGCTGATCTTGCTGCGACCAAACATGTTGGGTACTTAGGTGAGAGGGTAGAAGCGGATGTCAAAGAGCCATGACCCTTAGTGCACAAAGTTGGTTGGCTGGAAAATCCATGAACATGTTTGGCATCACCATTCTTGATTGGTAAATTATAGTTAAATCATATGGTAATTCCTATACACAGACAATTTTGGTCCATGTTCCATGTCTTTGGTAAATTACCAAAGGCTGTACCCTCTGGTAATTTAACGTAGCTATTGAAAATGGTCATTTATAGTGGTTTTTCCCATTAAGAATTGTGATTTTCTATAGCTATGTTAAATTACCAGAGGGTATTTCATAATGCCTGGCTCAAAAAAACAGCTATCCAAAACCCTCCGACTTGGATGGCTCTTCAGCCTGAGATGTTCCGCGAAAATTGCACAGCGACTAAGTGACTCTATAGCTATGGGATATATATGATATATATCTATCAAGATATATGGGTAGATATGGGATATATATATATGGGTAAAACATTGCAAAACATGGGTAAAACTTGGGTACCCCCATGAACTTGAGACTTTGATGAGGTTTTTGATGGTTTCTGACATTGGCCCCGAGACTTCTGGGGTTTTGGGCCTTGAAATTTCAGCCAGGTTTGGGGGCATTGGTGGAGACCCTGCCAGACTGCGACTTGCAGATTTGCTTAGTGATTTCGCCAGCAACTGCAGATTAAAAAGTAACCAGAATTGCCACAAAGTTGCCCTCCGGTAAACCAACATAGCTATGGACAATTTAAAATCACCACTTTTCATAGGTAAATCAGCTATAAACTGCTCATTTTCAATAGCTATCTTGAATTACCAGAGGGTAACAGAGAATAACTGCCAGCAATAGTTAATAATAGATATCAGATATATATATATATATATATACTACAACAATATATGACAGACAAAAACTGTCAGCAACTTGACCAACCTTGACCACTACAAAACATGCAACTGGCTGAATGCAAAGCAACAACATTAGAATGAATCATGATGACCATAAAGAATCTTCAGATTCGGAGTGTTAAAGTCTGTTAACGATACTTCTATACATGCAATCTTAAGAATGCCTGGTAAATTTCGGATGGTTTCTGGTGTTTGGATGATCCAGAACGGCGCCTCCAAGTCCTCCAGAAATTCACCAAAAGAATCTCATCTTCCGGGAAGTTTTCCATGGAGTTCCATGGCGGTTCTGCGGACGACGCCTGGAGGGTAATCGTCAATCATCATCCCAACATTTGACGGTTTGTGGTTTGACGAATGTATACATTGTTTTTTAACAATGATCAGATTTGATTGACGATCAGATTTGTAGATGATCATTGTTGCTTTCGTTTTGCGGCAAATCATCTACAAATGGTT
>Ga0126342_10010297_pt1 | contig 16723 bp, 20 predicted proteins | sample Cyp1metagenome_FD_92528 | JGI IMG/M metagenome (GOLD analysis project Ga0126342, IMG submission 92528) | Coral microbial communities from Lord Howe Island, Old Settlement Bay, Australia - Cyphastrea 1 metagenome | ecosystem: Host-associated > Invertebrates > Cnidaria > Coral ... | reverse complement strand
GCCAACTTCCGGAGGCAGTGGGCACTGCTGAACCTCAACTGCCGGCGTGCGATCGGAGTGGGCACCGCTGGACCTCAACCTGAGACCTTCCGAGCGCAGTGAGCACCGCTGGACCTCAACCTGGGACCTTCCGAGCTCAGTGAGCACCGCTGGACCTCAACGGCCAGATAGAATGCCAGAAGATATGCCAGATAAAACGCCAGATAGCATGTCAGATCGAATGCCAGAAGGTATGCCAGATAGAACGCCAGATAGAATGTCAGATAGAAGCCAGAAGATATGCCAGATAGAACGGCCGATGGCATGTCAGATAGAATGCCAGAAGATATGCCAGATAAAATGCCAGAAGATATGCCAGATAGAATGAGTGCTGATATGCCAGATAGAATGCCACAAGGAATGCCAGATAAAGTGCCAGAATAGAATGCCAGAAGATTTGCCAGATAGAATGCCAGAACATTTTCCAGATAGAATGCCAGATAGGATGTCAGAAGATATGCCAGAAGATATGCCAGATAGAATGCCAGATAGAATGCCAGAAGCTATGCCAGAAGATATGCCAGTTAGAGTGCCAGAAGATATGCCAGATAGAATGCCAGATCGAATGCCAGAAGATATGCCAGATAGAATGTCAGAAGCTTTGCCAGTAACAAAACGTATAAATGTCATGGTGTGGATAACTCGAAGTAAAGTAATTTGGCTAGCTCAATCTCATCCTTTGGAAAGCCTTTGGTTTTGATTCCGGGAAGAATGAAGCTAAGTAAAAGAAAAAAGCTTTAGCAAAAGGAAAGGGTAAAAGGAATGTTTGACAAACAATCACCTCAGGAAGCAGCTGGACACAATAGTGAACCCCCAAAACAAACATACTATTGAGGATCAGGGTTGCTCATGGACTACCCCCTTGAAAAATTGTTTGAGTGCTGTTTTCTATTGGGATTTTAATAAGGCATCCTATATTTGGGGAACTTGGGCATTTCTGAGAATTCTACGTGAAAGAAACTGAGAAAGTAAAAGAATAAAGTTTTAGCACAGGAAAAGGTAAAGGGAATGGTTGACAAACAATCACACCAGGAAGCAGCTGGACACAATAGTGAACCCTCCAAACAAACATACTATTGTGGATCATGGTCATTCATGGTCATTCATGGTAATTGCGTATGAACAAAAGAATTGGAAACTGAAAAAAACAAAAACGATATATATATATAATTAATTAATACAACTATTTTTTCAAAATGAAAAAACTGAAACATATTTTCAAAAAACAAAAAATATTCAACAAACTAAAAATATTTTAAAACAATTTAAAACCTTTAAGAAAGTAAAAAACTGAAAAAATGCACCCCCAAAAAATGAAACAATACCGACCCCCCAATCAATTTCCCAGGTTCACAAAAGTTTTTCAAAAAATGAAACAATAGCGAATCACCACACTAATCAGGAGCCAACATTACTCCATTTTCAGACAAACCGAGAAGTTCAAATCAGGTATAGTATACATCATATATTCCAGTTTCATCTGCTCATCAACATGATCCATACAACTTTTGATTTGTACCCGGAAACATGACCAGAATTCCTCCAGCCCCTTCTGGTTTCTGATTAGGCTCAAGTCAAACGTAGTACCACAGGCCAAAGGATACAGAGATTTGATAGGAAAAGAACCAGAGATGAGTATCATGCGTGATATTCACAGACAAACAAACCATGACGAACTCAATTTCTTTCAGTACATTGCCTACGTTGCCGCTGTGTAAGAAATCGTTGCCTCGCTTCATGCCATGGTTGCGACAGCTGTGGTCCGAGTCCTTTCCCTGCCCGGCGAGTGCGAGGGCCCAGAGCCTGCAGTTTCCTGCAGTGGCCATGGCAGCTATGGCATGGTGGTGGAGAACAACGTGGGAACAGCCATTGAGGTGTGGACCACGGTGTGGAAGATGAAAATGGGGTATACATGTATAGAATGTATACCCCAAATAAGTTCTTTTAGTTTTAAGAAGAGGGAACAGTATTTATTTTGGAGCTCACGCTCATCGTCGGCTCCGCTGGATTACTTGACCCCCGATGTCATCGCAGGGTGGGCTTGAAAGCTATTGAATGAGGACCTGCTGCTTCAGAAATATATTCCTTTTTCTTTTTGATCATGTTCATGATTCCATGGGACTGCGGTTTTTTCTTGGAGCAAGTGGGGAAGGCTTGTTCCCGAAAGCTCCTGCGAAGGGTCTTTCCTAAAGAGTTGCTGCCAATTTCACCTTGCCACTTCGTGTAAAAGCGCCTCTGTGCAAAGACTTCTCTGTGTAAAAGCTTCTGTGTGTAAAAGCTTCTGCGTGTAAAAGCTTCTCTGTGTAAAGACTTCTCTGTGTGACAGCTTTTGTGTGTCAAAGCTTCTGCGTGTGAACCCTTCTCTGTGTAAAGATTTCTCTGTGTAAAAACTTCTGTGTGTAAACGCGCCTGTGTCTAAAAGCTTCTCTAGGTAGAGGCTTCTCTGTGTAAAAACTTCTGTGTGTGAAAGCTTCATTGTGTAAAAGCTCTCTGTGTAAAGACTTCTCTGTGGGAAAGTTTCTGTGTGTAAACGCGCCTGTGTGTTAAAGCTCTCTGTGTAAAGACTTCTTTGTGTACATAACAGCGTCTATGTGTAACAGCTTGTGTGATTAAACGCGCTTGTGTGTAAAAGCTCCTCTGTGTAAAGGCTTCTCTGTGTAAAAGCTTCTGTCTGAAAAAGCTTCTGGGTGTAAAAACTTCTCTGTGGAAAGAGTTCTCTGTGTAAAAACTTCTGTGTGTGAAAGCTTCCGTGTGTAAAAGCTCTCTCTGCCAAGACTTCTTTGTGTAAAAGTTTCCGTGTGTAAACGCGCCTGTGCGTTAAAGATCTCTGGGCAAAGAAATCTTTGTGTAACAGCGTCTGTGTGTAACAGCGTCTGTGTGTAACAGCTTCTGTGTGTAAGCGCCCTTGTGTGTAAAAGCTTCTCTGTGTAAAGGCTTCTCTGTGTAAAGGCTTCTCTGTGTAAACGCTTCTGTGTGCAAACGCGTCTGTGTGTAAAAGCTCTCTGTGTAATCACTTCTCTGTGTAAAAGCTTCTGTGCGCAAAAGCTCCTCTGTGTAAAGACTTCTCTCTGTGTATAAGCTTCTGCGTGTAAAAGCTAGTCTGTATAAAGACTTCTATGTGTAAAAGCCTCTGTGTGTAAAAGCTTCTGTGCGTAAAAGCTTCTGTGTGTAAACGCGTCTGTGTAAAAGCTCCTCACCAGCAGCATTCATCATATTTTCTTGTGTGCTATCTTCTCGTCTCCTCCCTCCAGCTTTCTTTCGGGCCACACGGTCGCCTAGTTTCAATCTGTAACGTCGTTTCTTGTTGAATGCCAAGAACATGTGAAAGCATCGCTCGTTTAAAACTGAACATAAAGAGCGCACAAAATGTACAGCTTTTTGCGCTGTCAGATGGCAAGAACCCACGCAAATACCACAGTTTTTGTCTTTGCAAGTGGACCCTGAGCATCGCTTTTTGATTAGAACCAAAAGGCTTGATTTTTAGGTCTGCAAAATCAATGTGTGTGTATTGATTTCTTTGTGCATGTTTTCAATGTGCAAAAATCTTGTTTTGAGCATGGAAAATCAAAAGAAAAATCAAAAAGAACATATAAAATCAAAAGGACATCCCTCCAAAAGACACAAAGCAGCACAGCAGCTAGCAACCTTTTTGGCCCAGGATTTGGTATACAGCTATGTACATGGTTCTTTGAATTTGAACACTGCCGCATAGTCTCAAACCTTTTCCAAAGTTTTCAAATCATATGTTCAGGCCTTTTCCAAAGCCTTTTGCCATCCTGTATGCTTACCATGAGCTTTTCCAAACTCATGTCTCCCAGTGCATGTCTTGCATTGACCTAGTCAAATGTAGATGGATGAGGACTCTATATTTGGGAGACACCTTCTGGGAAAGCTTAGGGGCACTCACTCCCATTGACACACTATGTGTGAGCTTGGCCATTTGGCCCACAAAATTTTCTCCCCTAAAGCACCAAGAAGCTTTGGGATTCAAATATTTGGATCCCCACAATAAATGTATAAAGCGATGATGTTTTGGAACTATATGAAAACCTTTTCTGTCCTTTTCCAAAGACCAGGAATTCAGCCAAGCATAATGCTTGAGAAATGAGCCTCCTAGTCTCAAACTTTTTTCATATTCTCTTTGGGTCAAGAATGTATCGCTCTGATCCCAAAGGCTTACCAGCTTGTCCAAACTGGTGGCAGCCAAAAGCATGTGTTCTTCGCAAGGTTCACCACTGTTTTCAAATAGTCTTTGCAGAACTGGAACCAATGCTGGAAGTAAGTGCTTGGATTCACCAGCTTTGGTTGCCAGGTTTGCCCACTTGGCCCAGGGTTTTCCAACCTCTGTGAACATCGAAATCGTTAAATTTGTGAGCCTGTCCTGGCAACCTTGTTGGGCATATTCTTTTTTGGATTTCATTAAAGATCACTGCCAATCTGTCCTGTGGTTTTTTCATTGTTTTTTGTTAGGTCCTTCTATCCAGCAACAGTAATGCAAGATTGAGCCAATGAGGTGGCCATAAAGGCCTTTACAGCACAGAATGTGACGGGGATCTCACTTCACATTCTTGGCACTCACATGGGGCAAGTTGAATATTGCATGGGTGGACACAGGGTTTGCCAATGCTTCTGCATGGCTGATGATCTTGAACCTTTGCTTTTCCAAACAAATTTCCTTGTAGCCTTCTCCAAAGGTACATGGCAAGAAATTTTGCGTGTCACACTCCCAGCAAGGCTTTTTACTATTCCAATGTGGAAGATGGAGTGTATTGCTAAAATATGCATTGTCACCATTGATTGACCATAAGATACCCTTGTAGTGCTGATGGTGCAAAGGCTTTCCAGCCAGTTGGGCAAATAAAGAACCCTTTTCCAAAGGTTCCTTGTTTGGTCCCAAGGTTGGGTGTCTTCCAGTGGCTAAGGCTTGGAAGGGCCAATGGAGCCATTTCCAAATCACTTCCCAAGTCTTAGATGTGGGACAAGATTTGGGGAAGCTGGCCAGTAGCCAGTGAGTGAGCAATGTATTCAAGTTCCCACCAATTCGGCCCCAAGAAAAAACCATCGTTGCCATTGTTGGAGAACTCCACCCCATCACCATGCACATACAATGGTATGCACAATTTTTGCCAGTCCTTTTCCAAAGACATAGGGTGGCCCTCCAATTTATCATCTCCTGTCTTTTGAACTCCTTGCCAAAAATTTTCTTGGCTGCCCTTTTCCAAGCAGAAGGCTTGATGAAATAGCTCTGTGTAGTTCTTACCCAGTGTGTAGAACATCATGTGTGGCAGGAAAAGATGCCCTTTCCAAAGCATCTGCTGATGTCTTTGTGTGCACACAGGGTACTTCTACTTCAAAACTATCAGCTATGTTCACTGAGGCACAGAAGTGGTTCATGATCTGTTTATGGGCATTTCCTGGCTGGTGGCCCTAGCTGCCTGTTTGGGCAATGGCAACTAGATCTTGGTGCTGGGCCCCATCCTGGATGGCTAGATCTGCTATTTCTCTAGTTAATGTAGCAGACAAGGTTCCTTTAGCCCAAAGCAACAGCAATCTGCTGGCTAGAGCTGATTGCTCTTCTGGCACAGCCTTTTTCAAAGCTTTGCTTGCTTTAGCTGTAGGTGCCCTCCTGCAAGTTTCCATTTCCAATCCCCATCCTCTCAACCTCTTAGCCATTGAGCAATGAAAATCCGTTTCCAAAGATATAAGTTGTTACCATTTTCCAAAGGCTTTGGATGAAAAAATAGCTGCAGGGCACAACCTTTTTGAAAAGAGGCAGTGGCATGCTGTGGGTCAACACAAATTACTTAGAACCAAAAAAACAACTTCTTGAAGGCAACCCCACCCCAAAACTAAATTACTCATAAACTTAGCTCCAAAGAAGTCCTTACCCAAACCAGCCCAACCCAACCTGCTTGCTACCAACCACTTTCTTTTTCTCCACCACATGAACATCAAAACTGCCACTCTTCTAAGCAATCCCCATCTTAGGGCTGCTGGAACTGTATATGCATGTCCTTTTCCAAAGACTTGCTGGATACAAAATTGCACTTTTCCAAATGCCAACATGCCAGGGGGACAGCAACAACATGCTACCCACTTCCAAAGGTACCAGGCAGGTACTTTTCCATAGCCCCACACACTTTCCCAAATGTGTGCAAGCACTTTTCCAAATGCTCTTTACTTGCTGCTTCTGGATCTTTTGCTAGCAACAGATCCAGCCCCATGAGCAAGGTGCTTCATGTCCTTGGTCTCTTTCTTTGCACCTTGGACCACTTCAGTTGGTCCAACATCTTGGTCAATTGGGCTTTCCATCCCTCTGCCCCAGCTTTGCCTTGCCTGCTGAGCTTGGCAGAAGCCTTTTCCAAAGCTTCTTCCAAGTCACTCTGGGCCTTGGTCACTGAGTCCCTGACTTTTCTAGCCTTTTCAAAGCCTCTTTCATTTCCTCTTCTTCTGTAGGCTCCTCCCCCTCATCTTCATCTTCATCCTCTTTGTCTTTCAAGGCCAGCAAGGTGGGTTTGCCCTTTCCAGAGCCATTGCCTTTTCCAAAGCCTTTGCCCTTGCCTTTTCCAAAGCTTTTGCCTTTTGCCCCATTTGCAATGTCATCAAGGCCCAGTGCCATGGATTCCTGCTGGTAGAGCTGGTTGAAGTAGGTCTCTTGCTCTTCATTTGGATCCACCTCCTGGCCCTGCTGCCACTTGCTGGCCCTTGCCACCACCACACCAGTTTCATAGTCCTGTGTGCCCTTGTACTGCCAGACATTTCTTGTTGCTGGGTCTTCTCTCCACACATTTCTGCCACTTGCAATGTGCATTTAGAACTCATCCCAGTCAAACCTGCCCAGCATTTCCTTTTCAGAAGACCATTGTTTTGTTTGGGTCGTTGATTCTTTGGCTTCAACTTCCCTCCCCGCATGCACGTATTTCCTACCTGCTGTTTGGAGCAGCCACTGAGCTGCCTCAAGCCTTTTTCTCTCTTAGACATGCCTTCCATCTCCCCCTTTTCCAAAGGGTTGTTCTTCAAGTGTGTTTGGTGTTTGCTCCACACTTGGCTGTGCTCTTCTTTGCTGAGGCTTTTCTTCAAAGCCTCTCAGTGCCTTCAGTTTTGGCTGCAGCTTGGATCTTATCATCCAAAGTCATTTTCCCCAACTTTTCCAAATTGACTTTGTTCAATTTGTTTTTGTGGTGGCCTGCCTTTTCCAAAGCAGCTTTCTTTGGGGATGCCTTGGGTTTGGCATGTTTCATGACCTTTTTAGGCTTTTCCAAACCTTGCTTTGTTTTTTTTACCACCTTTCTTGGACTTGTCCAAATCCATTTTCTTGTTCATACACATCTTGGGTGCCATGGTTTCCAAAATTATTCACTAATGCCGTTTTTTTTGGAGCCAAAATTGTTCTGAGCACAAAAAATATCATATTATCAAAACTGACCAAATCTAAACAAATTTGATCAAATCCATGATTTTGATCAGATTTGATCAGTTTTGAAAACATATTCACAGAAAATTGAATGCATGATCCAGAGAAACTGTTGAGTATGAGCCTTTGGAAAAGGGCTCCACTTAGTAGAATATTCATACTCATGTTTTTTTTTTAATGAAGAAACATATTGTGAATGACAGTTCCAAGGTTGATATGGAAGAATATGGCTATGAATGGAAAAACAGAGGCTGATATTGAAGAACATGATCATGAATGAACATGTTAAAATTAATATTGAAAACAGTTTTATCAATGAAACTTCATAGGTTGCTATTGAAACAAAATATCTAAAACAAAAAGTAAACCTATATGAATACAAGCAAATCCCAGTGTATAGAATAAGTTTCAAATATATATATATATCTATTTATATATATATCTATATATTTATAGATATATTTATAGATATTTATATATATATATAAAGATCATTTTTCAATAAGAATATAAATACATATTGTAGATCATTTATTTTATCAATGGTACCCTATTCTGAAATATACCGCTTCACAAAAAAACAAATATTATATATTATTATTTGAATTTATCATTTTTTCTGTACATTTATTTGTGATGTAACGAAGCCACTGGTGGGCTTGGTTTTGGTTTGATGTACAGAAACCCTTTTCCAAAGGTTTCAGATGGTGGAACTTGAAACCCTTTTCCAAAGGTTTGTTGGTGGTGAAACTTGGGGTGAAACTACACTGGCACATTCTTTTCCAAAAGTGGTTTGGGACCCTTTTCCAAAGGTCAGCTTGGGAGTGGGCAGCCTTTTCCAAAGCCTGGCATGGCATAGGGGTTGGTGCCTTTTCCAAAGCCTGACATGGCATAGGAGAGTGGTGCCTTTTCCAAAGCTCTTTTGCATGGCATGGAGTGTGCCTTTTCCAAAGCACCTCTACAATTCCAAGTAGCTCTCCACTGCCTGGGCAAAGGTCTCAAAGACCATGGTCTTGGGCAGGCTCTCATGGTTGCAGTGCTTGGATTTCACTGCAAAGCACATGAGCCCACTCCCCTTGCACTCTTTGATGATATCGCTGTTATCGTCAAAGATGCCAGTGGCATTTGAGTTATCTGCACCACTGCAGCTTCCGATTTTTTTGGGTCCTGCTGTAGGTACAGTGGACTCCTTGGAGCCTTTCCCAAAGCTCTTCAGGCAGCAGGTCCCTCACTTGCTTCTGGACCTGGCCCTCTCTCCACCTTGTCTCCACATAGGACAAGATGTGGACATTGGCAGTGTCCATCAGCTTTCTCAGGGCCACCATATTTTCATAGGTGACCCTGTTGCCAACCCCCATGGTGTGGTGCCAGTCAACCACCAGGGTTGGCTTGGGCTTTTTCCCCTTGGGGGCAGGGGTGATGGTAATGCCCTTTTCCAAAGGCTCTTTCTCCTTTTCCTGTGGCTTCTCTTTGCCCTGTTCCACAGGCTTCTTTTTGCCATTTCCCAAAGGCTTCTCTTTGCCCTTTTCCAAAGGCTTCTCTTTGCCCTTCTCCTCAGGCTGGTTGGCAGGCTTCGCAGTGTCTTTTTTGCCTGTTTCCAAACACTTTTCAGTGTCTGATCTTCCTCCACCTCCTGCAGGATCTCTTTCTTCCCATCCTTGGCAACCCTGCCCCTTCTGCATTCCAAAGCCTGCTCAGGCTGGTCCTTTTCCAAAGACTTGGATGCAGCACTTTTTCTTTTCTTAGTGCTGCGTCTCCTGTAGTTGACACTGCTGGAGGAAGAAGCTGCAGCTGTCTGCTCCTCCTCCTCTGTGCTGGTGCTGGAATCATTTTCCAAAGATTCCAGCTTTGCATTTGCCTTTTCCAAAGCCTTCTCCAACTCTGCTTTGTGCTTTTCCAAACACTGCTTGGGGCCAGGGTGGTCTTGGCCAGTCAGCCACTCCCACTGCAAGTGCTTCCTGGCCTCCTTTCTGTTTGAGTGGGTTGTGCCACTCCCACTGGGTTTATTCTTACAAATAAACCCATAGAAGCCATATCGGTTTGGCTTACATTCCCAGCCAGCCCACTCCATGGCTAGTGGCTTTTCCAAACCACATGCTTTTCCAAACCTTTTACAACCCTCACCTAAAAAGTTTGTGTTCTGCTATGTAGGCGATAGTGTGCCTTTTGTAGCAGTTGGTGCTGGTGCTGCATGGTGTGGTGCTGTTGCTGGTGCTGGTGCTTTTGTGGTGTTGTGTGGTGTTGTGTGGTGTTGTGGTGTGCAGCCTTTTCATGCTCTAAGCCAATACAGCTGCACAGAAAACAACATCTGAAGCTACACCTCTTTTCCAAAAAGTGCAGCCAAACCACCCAACCAACCACCCTTTGGACCTGTGGATTTGGAGCATCATTGATTATAACAAATGATTCCCTGATGAAAATTATCTCACCTATACAGACGCCAATTCATTAAACATTGTATTTGCAACCATGCATGTCAACCATCCATATTTCATTAGTCACATGTTACATGTAAGTTTTTTTTGCCCAAATTGCTACAAAGAAAAAGGGGATCCTATATAGAGCTGCTATTTGGCACCCATGCCTAAAAACAATCCAACCCATGTTTTTCCACCAAAATTTGGTCAAGTGACCTGGGCCAATCCTGTTTTAGGATAGCCTTCCTACACCTAGAGAGCCTTTTCCAAAGCTTTTTGCCACACAAGCATGTTTCCAAGCAATCCTTTTCCAATGATGCCTGAATTTCATCAATCATGTGGGAATAATACTTGGGGCACCTTTTTCCTGACACTTCCACAATCAGCTTGAGCTTCCCGCCTTTGGCTGCTGTGACAGTCAAGTAGGCTCTGGTGTTCTTCTTTGCAATGGTCTTTTTCGCTTTCAGCTAAGGTTTTCTCTCATCCTTTTCCAAAGATGTCTCTCCGTTGCTTTTTTGTTTCTTGGATTTCTTTTTTTCTTCTGCCTTTTCCAAAGCAGCAGGCCTCTTCAGCTTTTTTTCCTTATACACCAAAGCAAGTTTCAACTCATCCTTTTCCAAAGATACCAGCTTCCCAGGTCTTCACCTGGCAATGCAAGCCGGTGCAGCCTGACTTGGGCCTTTTCTTTTTTTTGGTGAGCTGCTTGCCACACTGTCTTGAAACATCTTGGCTGTCCATGGAAACATCTGAGTTTTCCTTCTTAAGCTTTCCGCTGCTGGGCTTTTCCTTTTCCAAAGAAAGCTTCTTTGCACCTGCCTTCTCCTTTTCCAAAGTGCTTGGCTTTTGGTTGCTGGCTGCCTTTTCCAAAGCAGAGCTGGCATCCACTGGCTGCAAAGCCTGCTGCAGCTTTGTGAAATCTTCTCTGTTCAAAGTCTGAAAATTATAAACCTTGGATCACATCTTAAAGTTGGAACTTTGCATCCACTGATTTAACCCTGGCCGCCCCGGCCTTCTATTGACTAAGAAATCTCGTGACGCTGCTGGGAACTGCTGGAAGAATCAGAGCCATTCTCGTCATCTTCATCATTCCAATCATGACATTGCTGCATGGACCACAGGAAACAGTCTTGGCTGCATTTGGGAAGCGCCCAGAAAAACATCACCATCTTCAAAACTAGTTTCCAATGCAAACCCCTTTTGCATTGTTTGGCACAACATGGTTCCTTCAGCGCTTCTTTGATTCGATCTGATTGCGCTGCCTTCTTGGCATAAGCCATAAGCAGAATCATCGGCAGCAGTATTCCCCTCATTCATGGTCACCAACTGGCTGAGCATGAGGCCTGACGGCTTGGAAAGCTCAGTGACCTTGCCATCGCCACTGGAAGAAGATGAGGAGCTGCTTGACCTCACACGCATTCTTTTATTCACGGGCGATGCGGATTCACTTTCTGAATCAGATAACTCAGGCACTTGAAACCGTTGAAGCATGGCGAGACATGCGAAGCGAAAGGAAATGTTGAAGTAAAAAAGTTGAATGAAAGCTGTCAACCAACTGTGATTATTTTTTGATAAACCGTTAGTGGCATTGGGATTTGGATCAGCAAACTTTGAAGCATATTCTTCCTTAATACCATTGCTAAGCAGTAGGCTTAGGTCACCGTGGTGTCCCCCTGAGTAGGCTTAGGCCACCGAAGTTCCTGAAGTCACCTGGTTTAAACTCTTACTGGATTTCTTTAATGTGTTGAAACACATAAATTATAAGTGTCCAAACATCTACCCGGTGGTGTTTATACATCTCTGGGCTTGAGCAATCGTATCAAATTATCGGTCACAACACAACAAACACCCAAGCGGGACCAGCATGCACCTTGGCATGTCACAATATGAAAACGTATGCACCATTGCACCATGTATGCACCCACCCACTTTCATGCAGCTCGTAGCAAGTAGATTCCTCATGAAACTGGCAAGAAACTGATATATGACTGCTTGCAATTGTGCACTGCATGGTTCACAGGTCAATGGCTCCAAACAGACTTATGCCGTTGATTTCTTCATGGCTTCTCGATAGACATATTCAATGCTCACTGAAGAAAACGCTAACGTCCACGCTGCAGCACAGGATCGCAAACTCGTGGCCTGAGAAAGAGGCGCTCACTGGATGGGAAAAGATGGGTGGAATGGATGGCAGGGACATTCAATAAAGCTAATAGCATTTAGAGCAATTTGTCAAAACCTGTCAAAACAACATGTAAGGCTTGGGTGTTTCCTGCCAATGAATGCAACTCCTGCCAAAGCTGAGGAGGTGGATTCTATAACTAAAACTATTTCTGAATGGTTTGTGCTGATGTCTTCTTCGGTCAGGTGATCCACAGAGAGCCGGTGGACCGGGAAGCCCATGAACATCATTTTTTCAATGCCCAGCCAGGGATCAAAATGTAAGATTTGGGGGTTTCACAAAATGGATGGTTTTAATATCGTCAAAGATTTTTACAATGGATGATTTAGGGTTATCACTATTTTAGGAAACCCCATCTGTTTTATCTCGGCATGGAATGTTGGTCCTGCCTGTGAGTGGTTTTTTGCTTGGAGGATGCCACAGGGTCGCCTTTGGGGTTATACATTGAACCCTCTCCCTGTCTCCATGGCTCATCCTGTCGATTTGTTGCGAGACATTCAAAGTGCCACGGTGGTTGGCAGTGGCATAGATGTCCAAAGCCTGGCATACTGACAAGATTCCAAGCATAGACTTAGATTATTCCAGCCCAAGCGTGCTGAAAGGATTCCAAGCATACTTTGGGAATACAATCATATTCTTGGCAAGCAAGCAACATGAAGGGGGCGCTGACAAGTGAAATAATTGCGAGCTTCTTTGAAGACTTGAAGCTCCTGTGAATTCACCTCTATCAAGAAGTTTTGGGCCATATCAGAGGAAGACTTGTCAGTTCCAATGCACGGCATTGGATTTAAAAAGGTGGGCTTGTCCCAGGAGTTTCTGGCCGTCCAATGATTTTTCGGCCAGCGGGGATTCGATACCATTGGCCTGAGCAAACAATCCAGTTGTTTCGTTCCCTTTTTCTGACATCCACAAAGGCCCCTAAGCTCATTAATCATCGAGCATCCTCATTCACACACACAGTGTAGCAATGACCAATGCAACAAAGAATCGGTTTTGTAAGATCATGCTCCTGACGTGTCCTTTTCCTGGAAGTTTCAGCCTTGAATCTTGCGGTGATGGCCTGGAGGTATGGGCAATCATCTGGGAGCATCAGCTCGGACCTGAGCTTCGAACTGGACGGACCAGTGGTAAAGATAATGATGCCCTTTTCAAAAATAAAGTTAGTTACAGTAATTACCACCATATGAACTTGCAATTGATTATTATGCGTCTTGAGTCTCGAAACTGAGAAAGGCATCAAAAAAGAAGACGTGGGGTCAAACAAAGTTGGAGTCAAGGCGCGCAGAGATTCCAAGAGCAACGTTGCTTGTAAGATTCATGTATAAGTTCTCACAGTATTCACAGTGCTGTTCCAGCGCCTCGTGGTCTTTCAGCTTTTTGAGTGCCACATCCCTGGCACACTCTGGATGGTTACTATGCATGCTGGCTGCTGAACTCTGATTTGAACTGATTCGTCTTTAACCCTGTTCTGCTTACTGCAAAATAAAAGAATTACAGGCCTTCGCATCATCAAGAGAGAGAGAGATATATATATATATTCGTCTTCGTGATGCTGGATCTCAGAGATGAGAGCTGTTGATCTTTGCAAAGGCAATCAAGTACTTCTTGCGCAAAACTGCCATCGCATCCCACGTCTGAGTGCCAGGGCCAGCCAGCACTATGGAATCAAACCGAAGTTGAAGCCACAACTGGTTTGTGTGATTTCTGGTCTAAAATCTAAATAGATGAAACTTGAATCCTAAACAATGTGTGAAGGAATGTCGGCCTTCTCCTTGACTGATAAAATGCCATAGACGTTTTCCAGCACTCCAATCAGTGGCTCTGCCCTCATGGAAAAACATCCAGCTTTTCATTGAGCCAATCAGACTTGAAACTATGGAATTGTTAATGCCACCTTTGATGGCGAAGCTGTCTCCTGGCCAAAGCATCCAGCGTGGACCAGAAGGGTTTTGCAGCCCGCTCTTGCATGTAGAGGCTGCTGGTGCGTAGACGACTATACCTAAAATCAATGTGCACGTGGCACAAACTTATGATTTTGGCTGGGCACGTGTATACAGGATTTCAGCAGTAGCTGCTCTGAGAAACGGTGCGCAGGGGAATCCACATGAGTAAAGGATTGGTGCAAGGCCAGTGTAGTCCCTCCCAGCCATATCTGTGAACAACCTGAGCATGGGAGCGCAGAAACTACTTTAATTAAAAGGTCCATAGTGCAACTTTTATGAATACAAGAAGCTTCTGGGGAGGAGCGTTTCGAAGGATAAACTTGAGTGTGGCCAATGCCCGGTCCGTTGCAGCAACAACCTTGACCTTTGCAAGGGCAGGTTAAGATGGTGATAGGGTGGTTACCACAACTTCTTCCTAACAATGTCATACTTCAGGCCAAGCCTTGTTGATCCCTGCAAGTTCCTGCAAAGCCCATAGTGATCCTTCGGCCCCGCAGCCTCAAAATGGCAAGATCACAGTGTCACTCTGACAGGGGGTTGGAGCTGAGTGAAAATGTTTGACATGGACAATGACTATCCGCATGTTTCCTTGTAGTGGCTCAGAAGCAAAATGCAACAATTACATTGTGATGCCTAGAGACAGTCGCTCATGAGCGTGAAAGGAACAGGCAACATCTCCAGGACCTTCCCAACTCCTGAGATTGCAAATTGTTGGGTAAAATTTGCCACTTATTGAGTATCAAAAAACCTATCACCATCTATGACACTTGTTGCCAACGTGCAAGGCATTAATATATAATGAGTCGATTCCAAGGCCACCCCGCTGCCGCATGTCTGTACCCCAGCCCTGAAGATGTTGCCGGTGGCGGCCCTGGAGCTTTGGAATCGGCAGGGCTTTGTCATGCCTTGAGCAGAGAAAAGGAAAGGGTGGTGAGGGTGCCAGGGCTTTATTAAACTACTAAGTGCTTCTGAGGAACAATTGCCTCTTCGCAGTGTGAAAGTTTGCTAGGCCTTCACCATCAGATGAACTGCTATCAGAGGACCCAGAACCAGAAGAAGGGCTACCACCGTAATCATAGTCATAGTCATTACTGGGGTAACTCTCATAGGAAGAGCTGCCATGGCTGGATTCATATCCCGAGGACATAGGGCTGAAATTTGAGCTAGCATGGACAGCTAGGGCCGGGCCTGATTTTGGAGTTCCACTTAGCTTTGGGAAGAGTTTCACTTCTCATGGGTTGCCCTTTGGTTTGGTGCTTTGTTATTTCCTGCGCATATAGTCATATAGCCGAAGACACCCCAAGAGAAGTACTAAAAAGAAAATTTGAGTTCAAAGTCCTACTTAGTATTTGTGTGGTGTTTCTATTCCCACGTCCCCCCTCATGCCATATCATGCCCCTACAAAATGACAGGTTTCCTTCCAAGCACATACAAGATGGGTTGGCGTTGTGGTTCTTTCTTTTTTCAAACATGCAACTTAAGACTTTAGACTCTTCAAAGCTGCTTGGGTTCTTGACACCCATCATGTGGTTCCTTTCAAAAAACACCGACACACACACAGAGAACAACATGATCACTTGCTAATTTGTTTCCTCATGGTTTTGAGTCTTGAGACGGAAAAAATGCAGCGAACAATTCTGTGGCTTTACTCCCTTCAATCTGGTTTCTTGATGCATTTTGGGTTTACTACAAAATGGGTATCTTGAAATTGATCACGCAAAGCGGTTTTGGATTCTTGAAACCGCTCAGGGCCCCTCGGAGCGTGTTTTTTATCTACAAATTGGATCCTAAATTAAATAATGGTTGAAAACGGCCTTCGAAAAGCACCTGAATGGGAAGAAACGAATTCACCCCCTGTTTTAACCCCTTTTAGGTACTCATTATGTAGTGAAGAAGCCTATCCAGGGCCCGGATTTTGTAGAAAAAGTTTCCAGGCAACCCATTTTGTAGACTCAGGTCCGGCATTTTGTAGAGGAAAATACCGGGGCACTACTAACTAATTGGAAGGGGGATGATTTTTGCCCCCTGTAAATTACAGCATTTTTTGCACAGCAAAACAGCACATGGAGCTGCAAAGGGTCACGGGCTGCAGAATGCCAAGGCAAGCCAATGCCGGACGTCTCTTTCTGAAGCGTCTAGAAAAGAAGCTCTGGAGCCACGCCGCCAGCGTCCAAACAACCGGCTCGCCACAGCAAGGCCACCCCGCTGCCTCCCGATGCCCAACCCTTCCACGCCACCACAGCACCCAGGTGCAGCTTTCACATTGCCCTTTGGACAAAACATTGTCGATCCATTCGTCTGCCCGAAGCCCGGAACAACACTTTTTCTCTGACGCGCTCCCCCTGCTCATCGCTGGGGTCGGCGGATTGATCATCGAAGGAAGTTTAGAAATCAAACTTCCGACAATATGGAGAGATGAAAAAACAGTCAGCAGGGAGAAGAGTCAGAAGAGAAAAGATCAGAAGAAAGAAGATGCAGGTGCGCGAAAAGGTAGGGAAGTCGCGAAACACTGTGTTTTTTCGTGCTTTGGTGGCTCCGGAGGGTCGAAAAGTAGGCTCGCTAAAGCGGCGGGTGCGGAGCCAGCTGGCCAGATGAGAGATGCAAAAGTGCACGCCGTTGTGGCGCGAAGCACATTTCCAAGTCAAAATGTACAAAGCACACCAGGTCCGGACCACTTTTGGCAGTTGAGATGTTGAAAAAGTGCACGCCGTTGTGGCGCGAAGCACATTTC
>Ga0126342_10010296_pt1 | contig 16725 bp, 12 predicted proteins | sample Cyp1metagenome_FD_92528 | JGI IMG/M metagenome (GOLD analysis project Ga0126342, IMG submission 92528) | Coral microbial communities from Lord Howe Island, Old Settlement Bay, Australia - Cyphastrea 1 metagenome | ecosystem: Host-associated > Invertebrates > Cnidaria > Coral ... | reverse complement strand
GAGAGTTGCCAAGCAGAAGTGATGGTTTACCCAACAGAACGTGGGATTTGCCTAGCAAAAATGATGGCTTACCCAACAGAAACTGAGAGTTGCCAAGCACAAGTGATGGTTTACCCAACAGAACGTGGTATTTTCCTAGCAAAAATGATGGCTTACCCAACAGAAACTGAGAGTTGCCAAGCACAAGTGATGGTTTACCCAACAGAACGTGAGATTTGCCTAGCAAAAATGATGGCTTACCGAACAGAAACTGAGAGTTGCCAAGCACAAGTGATGGTTTACCCAACAGAACGTGGGATTTTCCTAGCAAAAATGATGGCTTATCCAACAGAAACTGAGAGTTGCCAAGCACAAGTGATGGTTTACCCAACAGAACGTGGGATTTGCCTAGCAAAAATGATGGCTTACCCAACAGAAAAAGATCGGTTTAATCTGCGAGAATGTATAATCAAGTGGTTTTGACAACATAATAATCTCAGCATAAGAATTAGTGGGGTCAATCATCTCAAGTTGTTTGAACCACTTGCGAGATGGTTCAAACTGTTCCAAACATGGGTGACTTTGGCATACAAGCCCTGGCATTTTTACAAGCACTCAGTAGGACCAAGTCGGGATCCAACCTGCTGGTCTTGATATCCATGGACGCAGGGACAGCTTAATCGCCTCAATGATCTTCCAAGAATATGTGTGTCTGAAGATGGGGTACTGTACGCTAAATTTGATGGTTGATCATCCATTTCCCTGCAGGGTTTACTGGCATACCCCATTGTGAAGTTTGGAACACCCAGATGGGATGGCAATCTATAGCCCTGAGATACCTCATCCACCGGATTCACCATTGGTCCTCAGAGAATTTCTAAAGGCGATGGGGGAATGAGAATTCTACAATCCAATAGGTAAAAACATGGGTAAAACATGAGTAATCCAATAGCAGTCAGTAATTTTGTCTCGGGTAAAAACATGGGTCGTGGAAATCTGTCATGTGGACATCAATTTTTTGATGGGCAGATGGTGGTCCGTTGGCCGCAGGAGTAGCAAGTGCCTTGCAATGGCTGGAAGGAAATTTTACGGTCCCTTGGAATCGTTCAAAGCTCTTCTGATTCTACGAGAAGGGTTACAAGTCACCATGCGTAAAGGGTTTATAGGTCGCCATTGAAAACGGTTGTTAGATGATGTTAGATGTTATAAATATATGTATAAGTCACATATTCGGACTGGCCTTGCCCCAAGCGACCTCGAAGCAGGGGTTATTCAGAAGCTGGTCCAGAGGGATGGCCGAAACCCTTGTGGTTCGAGGATACCCTCTGGTAATTTAACATAGCCATGGTATAGATGGCCCCTTTATAGATGGTTTACCTATTAAAAATGGTGATTTTCCATGGCTATGTTAAATAACCAGATGGTAGTTTGTACAGGTCTGAAAGAGGCAAGGTGGATTTGCCTCACCATGGAGAAAGCCTTTACCCTTGGACAAACCCTCCACTTGTCTGATGCTCCTGGATGTGCATCCCCACATCATTCTACATCGTGGTTAGATAACCTAAACGTAAACATATCTAAACATACCTAATCATACCTAAACCATACATATACCATATGCACAATAGTTATATATAATATATAATATATATAATATTATATATTATATATATAACTGAACCCATTTATCTAGGGCATTTCATTTGGCTACCGTTCACAAACGTCTGCCGAACGCCGAGGCTGCAGTGCAACCTGCCTTTCAGCGGGCCATCCAAAAGAAACGTTTTCGTGAACATCGCGAAGGCTTTTTCGGCGGAGCTTTTCACTGGGAATTGGGTGATTTCAAGCGGAAAATGGCGAAACCTTGGGATCCTAAGCAACAAACATGGGGATCCTATCTAAGAAAGACGGAAAGTTAATTGGGATACATTTCGACCAACTTTTGGATGTCAACGAACAAACATTTGAGTGTCAGATTTAGACTATAATGGATGTTCTGGGGGATATAGTGTTGATAGAGTGGTACTGTAGTAAATAATCAACTAGAATTGGGATTTGGATGAATGATAATCCACCGGTTTGTGATCCCTTTAGTGGAGAGAGCGACTGACGCAGACTGACGCATGGTTGGCAAACCCTCCTCTCTAAAAAGAGCACCAGAAACTGTCGTTCGACTGGTTTAGGGATGGATTTGTTCATTTTGAGATCTCGTATAGCAGGGGATGCATGAAAAGAAACCTCGACCCAAGCCAACGGAAGAAGAGCCTGCCGAGAAGGACAAGGCATGGGAGAAGCCACAGCCAGACTGGCTGAGGTGCAAAGTGTGCAACAAAGCTGTCAAAGGTGAAGAGGCGCTGAAAATGCACATGAAAACTTCCTCACGCTGTGGAGCTTACCGCGGTGAATCCACCAGGGATCCATGCCCCCTTTGCGGAAAGATGATTTCGAAAGGGGAATGGCCAGAAGGGTTGCCATGTTGCAGAGAAGCAAAGGCAGTTCTCAGGAGCCGCAGTCGCTCCCCGAAGCGCAAGGCTGATGTGGTGGATGTTGAGGTGCCGAGGCAGTCTCCTTGCAGCCAAGTCGTAATTATTGCACAGTATCTACATGTTTGTAGTACAGGTGGTGCCCCTGAGTTCTAAGTTGGTCTGTAACCCCATTAGCCACAGCTACTGTAAGTCCTACTTCTTAGAGCTATCTTCGCCAACTTAGCTATCGTAAACGAGGGCCCCACCTTGTAGTTTCTTTCAGATCAGCCATAGACCCAGTTTCGGTCCAGCTTGTGCCCTGTCAGGCCTGCATTTAACTGGTCTCTGGGAGACCGCATACATCTCTCGGGCCAAATGTGACGTGCCGTGCCTGAATTCAAGAGCTGAAAGTGAATAGGGCACTACGGGTGAACCATAGGGAAATGGATAAACATAGTTATGTTTTTACCAGTAAAAATGGGGAACAGGATGATAAAGGGTTCGAAAATGGTGATGTTTGACTATTCAAGATGAGATTCAAGCAACTAGTGTGGATTTAACCATGAAATATTTGCGAACGTCTTTGGCGATAGGCCCACAAATTGATGGCCATGAAAGATTGGGAAATGAGGTTTTGAACATGTTTGAACCATGGGAATCCATAGGATGAGTTCCAAAATTACAACAAATCAAACCCAGTTCCTGCGTTTGTGAGCTTTGTGGAAGATAATTTGGGCTTTGGAGGAATTTTGTCCACTCTCAAAAGAAGGGCAGGGAGCAGAGAGTGGCAACCAATCAATGGTAGATTACAAAAAACCATTTGATCGCAAATTAAATTATGTTCTAAGATTTCTATAAATTGATCATTCAATGGATTTCATGTGGCAAAACAAAATCAAAAGCACAAGGGTGTGTTGCCTACCAACTTACCAGTTGACTGGATCGGGGCACTTCCCAAGGTGAAAAACTTCGGTGAGGTCTGTGGACTTTTGAAGGCCTGGATTGCCCGAACACCGAAAAACTGCCGATTACCCCAGAAAAAATGTATATCGGCAAAAAGGGTAACAGAAACCAGGCAATGAGGTTTTAGGGTTTAACAGTTTTTGAGACAAACCTGTATGGGTATGGTAGTACGGCTCAACATTTTCTTGCTCAACAATAATTGGATTGTGTTTTTGTCTTGGCACATGGTACCTGAAGCCGCAGGCGTAAGGGCCACAGCTGGGTCGTGCAAGAATTGGTGGTTTTATAATGTTTTATACTGAATGGCCCAACATTGTGGGATTTTGGATCTCCAATTGTGACCCATATACCATGCAAGGTGGTGCCCCCCCAGTTGTAAGTTGGTTTATACAATTTATACATGTTTATCATGGTTTATAACCTCCATTACCAATAGATATATCTACCATTTTGCGGCGTATTTGTTGGAGTTACAGCATGTATCAATAATAGTTGGAGTAACTTAGTCAACTTTGTTGGAGTCTCATCAACTTAGTCAACTTAATAACTTAGCTATGTCGAGAGCCCCACCACCCATTTGTTGCTCCCAACTCCTCAGAGGATTCCAATGGCCCAATTTTTGGAGGCCATCGACCAGGTTTGGCCCAAGAGGAGTTCAACTGAGGCAGGGTGTTGAGTGCGCCCCTTAAAACAAACATGACATGGACATATAAGCACGAAAATTGCAGTGTTGTGCCTTTTGAATCGTTTCTGTTGAGGAAATGTAGGAAATTTGGACTTTGCAATACTTTGAACATGATTTCCTCACATGTCCCTAGGCAAAACTTGAGATTTTAACAGCGTTTTTTTGAGGGAATAACTGCCCGCAATCCATAGTATGTCTCTTCTGTGATTAAGATCCACTTTGAGCCTCGCTTGTAAATGAGAGTTTTGGCAATCCAATCCCCATTTTATTGGTAATATGGGTTTGTTTGAAAATGCCGCACCCCCTATTTTCAACAGATTAGCATCATGTGTCCAAAGATTATGATGGCAATGGTTTGGGTATACCGCAGTTTTGGACAAACCCATATTATATCCACTGTTTTGTTCAGGATTCCTTTCCGCTAAAAATGTCCTGTCGTCAAGGCTGTGCTGGAGTCACGATTCGCACGGCTTCATCCTGGTACTGTGGTGGTTGTGGCTCAGCTGCGCTGGATGCATCTGGATGTCTTCCATGGGTCAATTTCATCAGGATATTGAGAGATTTGAAGTTCACCCAAAGAAAGTCGGAATTCAGCACCAATAACTGGGAAACAACTTGATCTTGATTTATCTTAATTTACAGGAGATACTCGTGATACAGTGTGTTTGTTCAGAATTGGGGATGTTAAACCCACTATATGCCTATATGGCATATTTAATGGGAAAGATGATGACGAACCATTGCTGCATTGACGGGTGTCCATCTTCTCAGAGCAAACCTTACATAATGGGTATGTCACTGAGCATTCCAGGAACAAAAGTGAGCGAGTTCAACAAAGGCAGCAGTTGTGGTCGGCATTTTGCCAACCAAACACGTGGGATCTCACCCCAAATAAAGTTCCTGCAAGAATATAATCCATTCGCGATAAGCACCCAATGGCATATAGCTGTTGGCTTTCAGCAGGTAACATTCCATCTAGAAATGGACGTTTCCTAAAGACCGCATGATCATCCCAAATTTCAGTATATAATTGTTAATAGGAGAACAACTAATATTTTCTTTACAGTACAGATAGTACAGTACTCCAATTTCAAGAAACACCCAAAATGGGGGCATTTCCACAGAGCATCTCTTTTTGCATGGAACCTCCCTCTCAAGATGGGTCCATGGTGAACATGGCTCGAAATGGCCGAAAAAAAATCTCAGTCGACTGGGGCAAAAGCTGAGTTATCCTCAAGAATTCGGGCACCCTCCAATAAATGAACGCAGATATGGACAACCCATGACGTTTCAAGAAAATCATCCACAAATGATTGTCACAAATGTCATAATGATGGATTGTCCATATCCCATATGTTAATTTGCTGCGGGGCTTGTCTCTAAATTATGTACCCCAAATCGGCTCCCATGGCCATCAAGCCGCTGTCCAGATGATAATGTCTAGGGGGACCAAAAAAAAATAAAAAAAAGCCGCCTCATTTCGCGGTGAAAAAGTATCATTTCTGAGGAACATACCGCGGACACCAACCAGCGAATCAAGATTCATTGCACCTTGATCTCATCGCTGGGATGGGGCCCTGGGGCTCAATGGCGGTTGACTCCACCAGAAGAAATGGCCGGTCGGTTTTTGCGAATGGCCGAAACAAATCATGGTGAGCCATAGCTAATCTGGCTATGGCTATGGCTATGGGCTCAAAGATTCCAGACCACATGTGTTGTCTGGTGATGGATTTGGGATCATTTGGGTATGTCTCAAACTTAGGTACCCTCTGGTAAACTAACATAACTATGGAAAATCACCATTTTTAATGGGAAAAGTCACTATAAATTGCCATTTTCAATAGCTATGTTAAATTACCAGAGGGTACCCCCAAAAAATGGTTCATCATCATGGAGTAATGTTCTCAGAATTGCCGGTTGGTTCCATGTGGGGTTTGACCTCACAATTTGCTTAGAAAGGCACGCAACTCAACCATCAATTGAATAGACAGTCCGATGAGAAGCATCAGACTCCGTCCAATTGTGTTTGATCCCACCAGTGGATGAAATTTAGCGCGTCCAAGCAAGTAGTTTGTATCCTGTATATATTTCTTGATTATATCTATATCATACATTATCATACAGTATAATATACATATATATATATATATTATATTATATTATATATACATATACAGACATATACGATAATACGTTTATGATCGATTATGTATTTCCGCTCTTTTTGAAGCTAATCACAAGAGCATAATTCCCCGAGGTGGTGTGGAGAATCCCAGCAACATCACCATGGACATTGGCGACACACAGCTCACCTGGGAAGCCGGGCGTTGCTATCTGGTGGATGATCCTTGGATGTTGGAAAACAGCCTAGACAGCGGAAAATATGTGAGAAATGGCTAGAAAATGGTAGAAATATGTAGAAATGATCAAAGACATGCGGCTTTAAGATGTTTAAGATGTTTAAGAAGCTAGAATGGAGTAGTTTGCCAACACAACATGTTTGAAGCAAATCGAATCAAATCAGGACATTGGACATGACGGGACCTGGTGATGCAATGGTGGAGCTGTTGAACGAACAGAAATGGGGAGATTCACCGATGATACACTGGCAATCCATATACCACGTAAATAAATTGGTCAACTATATAAGTTTCGTGACACTTTGTTTCACCATTTTGGTGTAGGAATGTCCAGTGTGTTGCACAAAACTGTGTTTTCTATGTGAGAGGAAGCCAACATTTTGTGTAAATTTTGTGAGGGACACATGTTCAAAGCATGGAGAGCGCCTCCAAATTCCCCCCTTTACATGTTCGACTTCTCTTTGAACTAAACAGCGACAAGACTTTCGCACAGATTTCGCAGCATTTCGGCTGTGGTTCAAGGCATGGGGCACAAATGATCCATTGAATCCATGGACAGCAATGGCAGTGCTGGTATGAAACCATCCGATCTTCCGATCTTCCAAATGGTGAGACATGACAATAGTTTTGTTAAATGCGTCGCTTGGAGTTTGATCTAGTAGCAGTAGTAGCTAGGTAGTTACATTTCCAGTTGCCCGGGCAAAAATTGCAGGAATCTTGGAATCTGCATTTTTTATGATCAAAAAGTGTGCCAAATACATCCAATGACACCACACCGTGTTGGCGATGCATCAAAAAAATTGGAGAAAGTGTTGGCTGATATTCACCACGACTGAAAATTCAGTGATATCACCATGGACCACCATCAGTGTATCGACTAATTCTCACCCATGATGCGGCGCATCAAGCGTGAGGCAACTCCGCGTCCATGGATCCCTTTGGGTTTAGCCGCCAGACCAGCCATGTTCTTGGCATCCCACTGTTGTTTGGTATCCCGACGATCAAATTTACGTGTGTCAATGTTGTTGTCGGATTATTTCACAAATTAATGAAATATCCCATGTTTACTATTTAAGAGCCCTGAGTTTATTGGTTAGCTGCCTACCCTGAAATCGCTTTGATTGTTGCCCAAAATTTCATGCTCAACATGCTATAGATCACAACCAGGTACAGCTCACAGTTATTCCCATAGATCGAGGCTGACGAAATCCATCTTCAGATTGGTTTCTTTGAAAAGTTAGGGGAAAATCCGACAATGCACTGGATAGTCACTGGTTGGTGGTTTGGAACATGGCTTTTACGACTTTCCATTTCATATATGGGATCATCCTTCCCATTTTTCCGCAGAAAAATATTTTTCAAGATGGCTACTGCACCACCAACCAGATATCTAGATATTATATATATATATATAATCCACCAGATAAACCATCATTAACCATTGTTAAACCATTGTTAAACCATTGTTAAACCATTGTTAAACCATTGTTCCCCTAAGAAAACAGCGGATTTCCAGATGAAAATCACATCTGGCAGGCGGCACTGCTGCAGGCTGTGAGCAGCGACAATGCTGCTGAGGTGGGGAACTTACCAACAAATTCAGTTAGGATGACTGTGGGATGAAGGTACTATAAGGTAATCGAGAATCATTTTGAATACTTTAACATACTTTGACTATCTTTGACTTGTTTGCCATACTCATCAGCCAAGAGTTTCATTTCTTGCAGTGTGTCTATACAATTGTTTCTTGATTTTTAGGATTTAATCAACAAAGATTGAAGTGTATGCGTATACCTATACATATATATAGATACCATCATATACCCACGAATATCAACTAATCCCTATTAATCAAAAGATGGTCGCTTTAGGATTTCAATCAACAAGAAGATGTGACGGCCGGAGATTTTGGAACACCTTGGGCCCTGGGACCGCTTTGATGGCCACATGTTCTTGCAACATGCGGCCACTACGTGGTCAGTGCCTACAATTAAAAACAAATTAATGGCTTTGTCCAAAACCTGCCTTATCCCAAAATCCCATGGTTGATCCTCATTTCCCATCATTTCCTATCATTTCCCCATTAGAATTGCCATGCCGGTATTTTCAGACCGGCACCACTACTTGTTTTCCATGAACCAACTTGTGAACCCATCTTCCGGATAAGTTTTCCATTTACCGGTACCACAGATATCAAGGTGACAGACCTTCAAGGTTGGCCATTGACGTTGGGTAGAGCCCATCAATCAATGTGATAAACCTGATTGCAGTAACGCCCACTTTTTATTAACGTTATGAATATATAAATGTTATGTCACAACCTCGTTCAATTCAGCCATGATTTACTCTATGTTTTTGGGGTTTACCACCTTTCCCCAATCAAGGTATCAACCATTCACCACGGCGCGCCGTAGGTGTCTCTGGCCATGGGCATTCCGGAGGCTGGCGGAACAGCAAGCGAAGATGTGGCAAAGGAGCAACAGGAGACGGCTATGGGTCAAAACCCGATCAGTACCCTGGTGAACAATTAATAGGTGAATAGGTGAATAATTCATCCCCCATTAATTATATTAATTGTTAATCCCTTAGGTGAATATAGGTGTTACATCCCCCATTAATAGGTGATACATGGATGTTCATCCCCCATGTTCGATCCATATCCAGATCAGTTTCTTGTGACCCAACAGAGCGGGGCTCCGGTCGGCAGGCACCCCCGTGATCCACACGACGCATGGATGGCTCATCTGATAAGCGGAAAATCTGGAGATTAGTAAAGCAACAGACCTGAGGAATCTTGAGGATATACCCTCTGGTGATGTTAGAGATTTCAACATATACCCTCTGGTTATGACTAACATAGCCATGGGAAATGGCCCGTTTTTAGATGGTGTACCTATTATTACCTATTAAAAATGGTGCTTTTCCATGGCTATGTTAAATAACCAGATGGTAATCCCACAATGTAGAATTACAGGCAAAGAATGAACAAGGAAACATGAAGCGATGATCAATGGATATGTGGAGTTTATGTTCACACGAGTTTTTACTGGATATGTAGACCTACTGGTGCATGGTTGGTGAAATGTTATTTCAGCCATGTGGAAATGCACTTCTTTGAGATTCTTTGAGAGGGTTTCCAAAGACAGTCACGATGAGGCATCCAAATTTCAAGCGATTTGCTGAATAGTCTTAACCGCTGGAACTAGTTGGGGATGGGATAAAACCATATAAAACCTATATAAACCTATGATACCATGTGTGGAAAGATGAACAACCAGCCATACTGTACCAGCTATTCTCATGTTCACCAAGATACCAAGGTTTTGACCAGAGGTCAGTTGTTCTTAGTCCTTGTAAGCCAAGCACATTCAAGGTAAGGCATGATGACAACATTGGGTCATGATCAACCTCGCAATGTTTTATTCTTGATTGAAGGGGAATGTGTTTCACCATGTGGATCAAAGTTGATTTGATAAAATCGTGGTTCCCATCAACAAAAACAATCAAAGTAACTTGATGATCAAGGCTTAAACCACACCATTAAAGTCAAAGTGTTTTTGAGATTGGATGACAGTCGGAAAAAGGAAAAACATACATCATCATACATCGAGGTGATAAACATGGATACATCTTATATTTTACATATTGTCATATATTATTTCAATTATACATATATATTTTTTTTCTCACATGAAACAGCTATAATATTGCCTTGTTTAATATCCCGAAATGGCTCAAATCTCGTGCTTTTCTCCAGGAGTTACTGGCGCTGAAGGTGAAGCCCACCTTCAACGATCCCAAGGATGCCAGCGCCTTCTTTCACTCCATCGCCAGCGACCCGGTTTTGAAAAATCCTCCAGGATCCTCGAGGGGCGGCCAAGACGATGTCAAAGTGCCGTTGTGTTTTGATGATTTTGATGTAGATATATCTACCATTTTTCGGCGTATTTGTTGGACTTACAGCATATATATATACTGGTTGGTGGTTTCAAACATTGCTTTTATTTTTCCATATATTGGGAATGTCATGATCCCAACTGACGAACTCATATTTTTCAGAGGGGTGGCTCAACCACCAACCAGGATGTGTTTGGGGATTGAGAAACGATGAATTTGGAAGGGATCATCATTGACTGTCATCGTCGGGTTGAAACAAGGGACTATAGTAGCAATGGTTGGGATTTGAAACGACGACAAAAACGAGCGAACATAGGTTGAGAATGGTTAGGAATGTTTTTTTTCTGTTGAACCTGTTGTTTCCCCTTGGAATTGTTTAGAGGTGGTTCGGGGCATCGCGATTTCTATGTCAAAGCTCTGAGAGTTGCGGATGATGGAGCTTGCTCAATATGTTCCTCCTATGTTCAGAGAGCAAAAGAATCAACTTGATCCAAGCATACCATTTAAGATATAAATTCAACTAATCAAACCAATTAACTTTCAAGAACGTTGAAGTAATGATGTAAGTGGAATGACCCCTCCCAACCTCCCAAACAAACCCTAGATGACTAGTTCAGAACAACACCCCCAAATAAAGCATCAATGGCTAGTTGAGAACAAGGTCTCCCAAAACCAGGTAGAGATTAGTATGAGCTCTTACAGTGGAATTAGAAGTACCCTCAATGGCTAGTTGAGAACAAGGCTTCCCAAAACCAGGAAGAGATTAGTATGAGCTTTTAGAGTGGAATTAGCCGTTCCAATCCTTGAATGTAAGCGGAAATGATGAGGTAGGGTTCGAATGTGAACTGCCCAGTGTTGGTTTTAGCTGTAAGGGTTGCGTAGTTTGGTGAGGGTAGGGTCGAAAGTGAACCTATGTGGTCTGAGTTGGAGTAGGGTCGAATGTGAGTATCCGCCAAATCGAATGTGGCCATTGACCACCATGAGCCAAGGGGGGTTGAGGTGGGTGTCCAAAGTGATCTCCGCAACAAGTCTCTGCACACTTCGCAAAACCTCAGTCTCAGTTGTAGCCATGTTGGATGGAACTCGAACACCAGACATATCCGACTTCGAACATGAGTCGCGGTTCTGAGATTTTTCTTGCTCACATCTTGACCCCTTCCTTGTCACAAGGTTTCTCTGGACATCAACTCCACCTCGCAACCCATAGTTGTGGACCCCTGTCCCACTGACACATCCGGAACTGGTAGATCCGCAGCCAAGGACACTGGAAAGTCAACAAATAGCCATTCTCTTGGACAAAAAAAAGTAACTAAATCGAAATCCAACATGAATTTAAATCCAACATGAGTAACTAATGTAACAACATTACCCAAAGTTTTTTCATAAGGTCAAGTAATGTTGTTTGCTTTCCTACTGGAAAGACGGGTAAATCTCAATGGGCAACTTCCCGGTACCTGTCGTGGGGGGAAGCTGAGCATGTATGGATGTAAAGTGATGTGATGTACTGTATTGTATTGTAATGTAATGTAATGTAATGAGAGGTAATGTTTTGTATTCTATTGTAATGTAATGTATTATTATGTTATGTCATGTAATGTTATATGATGTTTTATGTGTGTTTATCAATATATATATATACACACATATTTGGATTCTATTTGTTAGACGTCCCTTTTGACACTAGACAACCAATTTCCCCATCCATCCCGATCCTTGGAGGTTACGGTATGGAGTTTGGGCTGAACGAAAACATTACGCAGCTGGCACGGCGCAATGACAAGACCCAGGCCTTTCAGCTACTCCTCACGCTGGAGCAATGCGGCGGATGTGACGGGACCAACTATACCGGAAGACAGGGACATTGTGAAATGAATATAAACATACAGGAAGCTAGTGGGATGTTAATGGGATATTTCCTGGGGTACATAACCGATGCTGCTGGTGGTGCTGCTGCTCCTGCTGCTGCTCCTGCTGCTGCTGCTGCTGTTTCTGCTCCTGCTGCTTTGCTCTGCCACTGTTGTTTCTTCTAACACCATTGTTTTGTTGTTTTTGTACCAGTTACAATACCAATAATTACCAATCCTGGCACTGTTTTGTGCCACTACTGCCACTGCTGTTGTCCTTAGTGCTAATTCAAAATAATGATGACCGCGCGTATCTTTGCAAAGCTTTGGCCCAGGCAAAGGTGAACCTCCGTAACTAAGAATTAAAGGTATTCCATTTGGGGGGCATAAGAGTTTTGGCGGTCGCTCAAAGATAGATGTATATCCTATCTATTTTTTCCCATATATATATAGTATTATATATATCTCCCATTGAATCCCATTGCCCACCATATTCCATCATACATATTCCATCATATTCCAATAACAACCTCCCACTATACATGTGTATATATATATACACACATATTTACAGTAATTATGTATGTATATATATATATATCCTACTATACCAAAAATACTACATATGTATGTGTATATATATATACATGTACTGATACTGACAATAATATCTAAATATCGCAATTGACATCCTCTTTTTCGAGGAGAAGCAGCTGGGCCTTGCACCTCCCAGGGACCTAGATTTGGAAGCTGCCTTGCTAGCGGATCCTCGGATGGAAGATTGGTCCTGCAACGGAACAAAGGGGCTATCCTTTGGTAATTTATTTGATAAATGACAGATGACCCCTTTTTTTTGTAAATTGCAATCTACTTGCAACCATTCATTTCTTGCTTACTTACGAGTTTGCATCACATAGGAATGTTGATGATATTCGTCTAAAACGGTCCCAAAATCAACCCAGTTGTTTCATTGTTTGAAGGGAACAAGATGGTTTTGGGCACCCCAATTTCAAGAAAATACATAACAATACGAGCTTACCTTCTGAGATTTAACTACTGTACCATGGAAAATCACCATTTTTAATAGGTAAATCATCTTTAAATGGGCCGTGTTCATTCACTTTTCCCTAGCTATGTTGGTTTTTACGGGGGGTATTAGATGGCCGAGAATCGCCGGAATGTTTTCGTTTTTGGGCACCAATGTATCACATTAAGAAACAGCCAAGTGATCGCAGCTATGGAAAGATGATCGCTGGGTGGAAATGAGTTGGTCACCCGAAAATGTTGGATATGGACGACAAGAGTTGTGATTAATGCTCTTAGTTTCCATCTCTATACGGTTGGAATAGTTTGAGTTTGTCATGTTTCCCATGATGTTCCAATGATTTAGATGGTTGACCATCCAATTTAGAGTCAAACGGTCCAAATCGTCTCTCGGTTAGGCATTGCGAACCACAATTTTTCAGTTATGTAGTGAAACCCCTGTTCTTTGCTACTTAGATTTCCATATAAATCCCGACTATTTGCTGCTGAAACTCCCAGATGTTGATAAATCCTTATATAACATTATGTAAATCTATATAACCATATAACAACAATAGAACTATTTTGCGGATTAAACCATGTTTTTTCAGGATGCATAGAGATGAACTCATGTCCAATGATTCATCCCCCAATTCTTCCGTCGAGTCGGTCCCAGGCAGTGGCGAAGAACCAAGGGGAGGAGATCAAAAAACTCCTGCAGTCGGAAGCAGGAAGGGAGCCCGAAGTCGGGGAGTAGTTCCATGACATCATATGACATCAGCATTTAGAAGTGACCGATGGGCCGATGGGCATTAATTGATGGGACATTAACTGATGGGGATTTATATAATATATGACATTACCAGTCATTAACATCTTGGAAAGGTGTTTCTTTTCGGGTAAACATACAAAAAGATGTGGAAAACAACCATGGTTTCCTGAGGAAAAGGATCTAGAATCTAGAAATGATGGGTTGCTCACATCTATGTCAGTTTGCAGGAGGGGAACCAGCAAAAATGGGTAAGTTATACTTGATGTATCTTGATGTCATTTCATTTCACGAAAAGGATTTCAACGAAGCAATATGACTGACTGCTGGGCTTTCTCCGCCCACAGAACTGGGAAGGGTACCCCCCAAATCATCCAAAATTCGACGATTTATGTATTGAAACGCATGGTTTTGGGATGTTTTGGGGATTCCGTTAAGAAACCCCCATGGGTTTGTCTGAAAATAGTGTACCTCAAAAATTTGATGATTATTTTCGGATACCCCCGGTTTTCAACCATACGCATATCTATGGCATTCGTTTGTCAAGAACCGGTCGCCAATGGTCGACCAAATGGCCAGGAAAATCAAGGGAAACATGTGGAAACTCATCTCACACACGCGTTATAAATTTAACATGGAATCTGAAAATTTGGATCCCAAATGTGATGAAAAACTTACCTATTTGTTGGCATGTTTGGGTTATGAAATTTAGGAGGTGTAAATGAGGATGCAATCCACTTTGGGACGATGCTGCTCACAGGCATTCAAAACCCTTATGTACATACTTCATGTATCTGGATACTTGTATCGACAGCACGTCGCGATGTCACTGGAATGATGGATAGCAAGTGGGTCACTATCCCAAAATGGCCCTGATTCAGGGTTGTGAACTATTACAATCTATTCAGATATACAATGTAATATGTGTCAACATGTAGGTTTTGCCCAACATGCCATGGTGCTTTTTTGGGTTTCCTCACTGCCGTGAGGACAGGCCGTTTTGCAGTTGCAAGTGAAAGAAACGTGGCTCGGAAGTTTTGCCGCTTTTGCCGGAGGATCATCAACAAACCACAAAAACCAACGTACGGTACGGATCATGGGGATTATGAACATAATCATTCTTGGCCAAGCAGTAAAATGTGTATTAATGGAATGATACCAGCGGTTTGGCATGGCTGAATGTCATCAGTGACAGTTGCTTGAAGCCACAACATGCCAGGGGCATGTCACAAGCGGGCCATAAGCACATGAGCAGGATGAAGCGTGCGGGGGTGGTTGAACCAGAGGTGATTCTCAAACAGTTTGACATGTTTTCAACATCACCTGAATCTATTAACGATTCCTACATGAGTAAGGTCAACAATTCCATAGCTTCCAACTGGGTGAGTCTCCACTAACGGTTTGTCTGAAAATGGAGGATACCCCAAAGTAGCCGAAATGATGATGAACTCGGCGGGTCAACAGGAGTACCCTTTCTAACCCCCTAGAAGATGCCGGAAAGTGTTTCCAGGATGGTACTTGGATGATATTTTCCTTATACCAACCCTCAGGTTTTCCAAGATGTTCCAAGTTTTTGGGCATCTTTAGTCTTTTGGGTAGTCTTTTGGGTACCCTCTGGCAATTTAACATAGCTATGGAAAATCACCATTTTGAATGGGAAAATCCACTATTTCAATGGCCATTTTCAATAGCTATGTTAGTTTACCAGAGGGTACCATTGGGTACCTATGGTCATGCATGACTTGGGGCTTCAGACATCAGACCCAGGTTCAATGACCCGGCGGAGCTGACGGCGTTTTACCACTCCGTGGCCACCTTTGGACTGAAGTTCCAGCTGGGCGACAGCCTGTATGACCTCGCGGCGCCTCAGCGGGAGGTCCAGGGACAAGATTGGGTTGTGAGTTGTAAGTATATATATACTGTATATATATATCTATTATATATATACATATATATATATATGTACATAAAATATATATATATATATGTACATATAGTATATATATATAGTACTGTATACACATAAGATCTATCTCTACAAGCTTTGTATCAAGTTTATAAGATATGGACATTGCATAACACATAGAGGTTTGAGTGACATTATTTGGACTTACCTTCTAGAGATGAAATGAGGTCCGCAACGAGCGCCCTGCTGCTGCCCAAAGCCTCGCGAGCACCACTGAAACGCAGCCTGGCAAGCGAACCACAGATGGGCTTGCGTAAAAGGGCAAGACCCAAAGGAGCCACAAAGGTTGGACTGTTTTTGAAGTGGAAATTACTGTAATTGTAGTAGCTATCGAAAAAAAGTTAGGTTGCTTTGAGTTCGCAGTGACTTGCCATTCTATCTCTGGGAATGTACACTTTTTTGGCAATGCTAACTGGTTTGGTTGGAAAGGGTAGCAGTTCTCTCAACTCGCCCAGTTGGTGATGTCACCATCGCAAGTGTCGTCACTTTCGAAAGAAAAAGCTGGTGGCATCCGTCGGCATCACTCAATGTAGAGGAATGGAGAGGATTTCCACAGGAACTCAACTTTCACTTGATTTTTCCACGCAAGAGCCAAAGATATTATATAATGTATATATACATATATATATATATACATATATATATATACATATATATATACATATATATATACATATATATATATATATACATATATATATATACATATATATACATATATATATACACATATATATATATATATATGTAATTATGTATCAGAATACACGTGTC
>Ga0126342_10010295_pt1 | contig 16726 bp, 17 predicted proteins | sample Cyp1metagenome_FD_92528 | JGI IMG/M metagenome (GOLD analysis project Ga0126342, IMG submission 92528) | Coral microbial communities from Lord Howe Island, Old Settlement Bay, Australia - Cyphastrea 1 metagenome | ecosystem: Host-associated > Invertebrates > Cnidaria > Coral ... | reverse complement strand
TGACATGGTGATTTCACCAAGATATAGATATATATATATATATACTGTATATATACACATACATAGATATGTATCTATATATGTATCTATATATGTATATGTATATGCTGTATATGGGGATGTACTGGCAATAAAATGGTAATCCCTGTTTTTTGGGGGGAGTTCATGGGAATATCTTGTGGATATGATCTAAATGCTGGGATGGGTTGATCCACTCATCTGGCTTTAGAGATGTACCATCTGGTTATTTGACATAGCCATGGAAAATTCCAACCATAAATGGAGGTTTCTAGCTGGGAAAATAATCTATTTCTATGGACCATCTATTCCATGGCTATGTTAAATAACCAGAGGGTATCAGATAAACCCCCCTGCTTTGTTCGTTCATGTTCGTTAGCCTCTGGTAAACGTTTACATAGCTATAGAAAGATCCACCATGTTTAGTGGGTAAATCAACTATTTCAACTGGGCCATGTTCAATAGCAAACCGTTTACCAATGGGTATATCCCCAGTCATAAATGGAATATCCCCACTTTTAGTGATTTTTGATAGTTATCAAAAAACGTTTACCAGAGGGTACATCATATGATTGCTGAACGCTGAACTCCCAATTTGTCTACATGAAAATGTCGCCTTTTTGCTGAATCCTTGCAGCCAAGCAACGCCAAATCTTTGAGCCTTTCGGGACCACGCGCGCAGCAGTCCTAGAAGGGAACCATCGGAGGTGTCTGATGGTTAACTCGGGCTGCTGGGCTGCTACTCTGGACTGCAGAAACATCCAACACCCAAAATGTTGGTTGATTTTAATAGATTCTAATCAATCTTGGTTGGATTTGGGGTGGTTTGGGATTCAAGCTACCAGATGCGGGTCTTCTTGAACCCACAATGCTGATGTCTGGCTCCTTAACATGGGGATTCACCAAAGCGAAGTCATGGGCTATGGGTCATGTTTCCAGCCAAAGGGCTACCTGGACTTTAAAAATGCAAAGCAGAGAAACAGAAACAATGAACTAATATGGAATTTTTCACATGAAACGCGATAAGTGTTTTTGTTTCGTCATATGATGCGAACTGTAAAACCAATGGAGAGTGGTCCAGACCAGTTTCCACCAGGCCAAAATCACTGAGCCAAGTTGCCAAGAAGTCTCCATTCTCCTCTCGGAAGATGTACATGCCGCGCAAGTTGGCCGCCTTCCTCAGGCAATTTCTGTGCTGAAAAAACGTCCAAAAAGTGGAAAAGTACTGGTTGGTCATGGTTCCATACCCATTATTTATATACATATACATATATATATACATATATATATATGAAAATATATATATATATATGAAATATATAATGTATAATATATTATATAAGTATCATATTATATTACATATATGTATATCATATTTTATATATAATATATTATATAGTTTTTTATATATCATAATATCATATCATATTATATCATATCATATTATATCATATCATATTATATCATATCATATTATATCATATCATATCACATATATATTATATATGTATGTGTATTCACTAGTTTCATATCAACATTGTGTTCATTAGTCATTGGTGACATCCCTGCCAGAAAAAGTTGGTGCAACAACTGACGGCTCTCCATCAGAAACACCTCTGCATCATGGAGGGGAAGCGACTGCGAAGAAACCGTCGATCCTGTTTCGACTGCTTATGGCAGCCCTTGATTTTCCTACCTTGACTCATGAATGGGACCCCTAAGAGCAGATTCTTGAGAGCTGTGAAAAAAATTGAAATACATCAAACTCCGACAAATTCAGCAGTGAATGCCTATAATTTCATCCGTCAGAGCGATAAAGTAAGTCTCAAACCAACCACCCATGCAACAGAAAAAAAAAACGACCAGTCGAGTATCTCTCCATTGGTGAAACGAAGCTCAGCATTCAATTCCTGCGTTCAGCAATGAGGGGCCACAGTCCCCAACGTTTGATGCTTGGGCGAAGCAGTTTACCCCCACATTCTCATGCGGGCAAAGCAGAGTTTCAACCGAAGAGTTTCCCTCCTCCATTGAATTATGATTGTTCTCAAAATGTCGCTACTATGATTTCATGAGCCGTCAACTATTGGTGGAAATATAAATGGGAACAAAACCAGTTGGGTTTATAGCCCCTCCAAATTGGCCAAACAACAGGGGCATTTAACAAAAATCATGTGCTAAACTCGATTCGTAGCTCCACCAGGTCGATCTCCCTTCTCAGCCCACTGTTGGGGGGTTCAAAATTGGCGAAATCATGGAGGTACCCTCTGGTAAACGTTTACATAACTATGGAAAATCACCATGTTTAATGGGAAAATCCACTATTTCTATGGCCATGTTCAATAGCTATGTTAGTTTACCAGAGGGTATATCGTCATATCTTAGTGAGTATGTGTGCCATTTTTCAGGAGTTTTCCCATTAAAAATGGTGATTTTCCATAGTTATGGAGCAGTTTACCAGGCCGGGTCAATTCCACTCACCCACCCATCTTTCTGGCCACTCCTCGAGGCCATCATTGGAATCAGACATCCGCAGCGATAGCATGCAATCTGGGAATTTCCGCAAGCGGTTTCCGAGGGATGAGATGTCGAAAGAACTGATTTTCATGGAGAACAAATGTGTATGGGTCAAAATTAGGTACCCCAATAATTGGATGGTTAATACTAAACTAGACTAATATCTGTGGTCCCCTAGGTCTTCCATTTTGACCCACATCCAAATGGGGAAAACTGAGAAAAATGGTGTTCACACAAGTCGTGAATAGTCATGAAGTCATGAAGTACTCATGATAGATGATGATTTTTATTGTATTATATTGTATTTACTCCAGAAAAATGTTGAGTGAAGAAACAAAAAATGGTTGGGATGATTCCTTGGAGGATCATCCCACGGTCACAACTGGTGATCCGATCACCCCTTTGGATTCATGGGATTCTCCAAGGTGGACGTGGATACAAAGCAGGCGGCCCCCTTTTGGATGTAGACAAGGAACAATGAATCACTCAAATTGAGCTTTTAGGTGTGGTTTTTTTGACTTTTCTATCTATTTGGACTTGCGAGTTGTTATGTGATATTGTATTCCCTCTACTTAGAGATACTTCTTGTTTTAATAGTGGCTTATTTCCACTCTTGTTGGTGACTGAGAGAATCCTTTCTGGGTCCATATTCAGCCGCATGTTTTGCTTCTGAGGAGATTGTACCTTGAAACAAGCATTGTACCAGGCCCCAATCCCAGTGTAGAACTCAGTCATCCACCGTCAAATCGCCGATCCCAGCCACGTCCACATGGCAAGGGCGGCGGTTCAAAGGTCTCGGTGGGTCCCAGCGCCTCTCTCATTGCAGCGCGTGCGCTCACGCGCGGCACAGCAGGGCCGGCGCCACGGAGTTTCTTGTCGCGGCGCAGCCGCAGCAAGCGGCGCCAGCGAGGCTTGGGCTCCATTGGTCGACATGCCATACAGCGGACTCAGCGGACGTGACTTTTTTCGGATCCAAGTTTTGGACTTGTCTAGGGCTGGGGACTTGCTGTTGACCTGGTAAGTTTGATAAACATGTTCTTGCCAAGAGCGAAACTTGGGCTGCCAGCAAAACAAATGCCGTTAAAAATGTTTCAAGGTAAATAAGGCAAAACTGATTTCAAAGTTGCTTGAAATCAGCCACCAATGCAGTTACTTGAAAGAAACAGGTCCAAAATATACCTGAATATCGTTTAAATTCTATATCTTGGTCGTTTCTTCTTGTCTTGCTGATGCTCGTGACCTTCATGTCGCTGGATCCTATGGAAAAAAGTACAAATGTCAAATGATCATTGTTTAGCTGGACATATCCCAACTTGGCTCAAGACTACCAGCCCCCAAGAAATCCACCCTGCCATGAGTTGAGGGGGGCCTGAATGTTGGGCTAAACGCCGCTTCGCGAATCGAATCTGATTCTTAGGGCCTTAAGGTCGAAGTTGAAGGGATGGTAGCTGGTTGATCAACGTATCTCAACCCAGGTTTCCCCAGTCTGGCAGAGCTCATGTTCTGCTGCTTCATGGTGTCATGGTGCTGGAAAAGCTGCGACTTCGATGACTCGAGGGTCTTGGAAAAAATATTGACGTCTGAAGCCCTGCAAAATCCTTTCAACCATCTCCGACACAATAGGCTGGACATTTTCCTTCATGTGCCTGTCCCAAACCAAGCAGAAAATCTTTGGTGAGACTCCCCTCAACCAAAATGGATGAGTGTCATGTGATCTGAACTTTTGAGATGTATTCGATGTATTCTAAAATGATTTCCTTCATGGTACCCTCTGGTAAACTAACATAACTATGGAAAATCACCATTTTTAATGGGAAAATCCACTATTTCTATGGCCATTTTCAATAGCTATGTTAGTTTACCAGAGGGTATATCGTCATATCTTAGTGAGTATGTGTGCCATTTTTGCAGGAGGAACAGTGGTCCGCTTTCGGATTTGAACGGTGAACGTGAAAGCTGTTGCTCTCCTAATATCAATGTTTTCGTACGTGGCTCACCTGCAAATGCTTATTCTTTTGCAACATGGAACGCCGTTTATATAGACTGTTTCGTTTGACCAAACTGGGTGCCTGCTCATTAGTGGCGTCCCTATCTACATGGCCTATCACTACAACCTACTCTATATCCCCCCCAATTCCTGACATGCGAATTGCTCGAAAATTTAATCTCTGGTCATGAAACATGCTGAAACATGGTGTTTAGGTTAGCTCGAAAATCCCCTAAAAAAACACATCTTGCCTCGTCCACTGTGCGCCGGAGCCTGGGGCAGGCGATTCTCACCGTCCCATTCATCCCATCCGCAACTGTCCCACTTCGACCCTGCTATGACTTGGGGGGGTCATTTTGAGACTAATGTCATCTAATGTCATCTAATGTCCTTTCTTTCCGGTGATTCTCAGGGTCAAATTGTTAGTTGGGGGGTCATCAGCAATATCTTACCTATTGGAGAAGTCATTCACCCCTCGGCTTCAGCGGTGGTAGGCTGGAAAATCCTCCGAACTCACTGGAGGTTTATAGAAATGGGAAAATCATCCATGGGCCAGGTTCAATTGCCACCTTTGATGAAACCAGAGGATATCAAGCCTAAAATATCCTATGTCATCGCTTGGAACCAGCCTCTTCCAGCGGCGGAAATTCATTGATTGTTTTCTCTGCCGCCCAAGCTACAGGATTTGAGGCTACATCCCCTCCAGTGAACTAACGCCACAGAAATTCATGGCCCGTGAAAATCCTAACGATCTACCGTAATTGAAAGTGGTGGTCCATAGCTGCCATAGGCTACCCGGTACAGGCCGCGTTTCTTTCCAAGCATTCATGCAGTGGGCCAGCAAATGACCTCACTGGGGAGCGACCGTTTTCGAAACCTTGAAAGCTGGAAAATTGTATGAAGTATCCATGATCTACCATGGAAAAAAATATATCAATCTGTCCTCGGTGCCCTATATATATACTATATGTGCTATACATGCATATAATATGAGTTTGTGTGTGAATACGGCAGAAGAGTGTGGTAATGGACACACGGGAGTTGGAGTTTATTCAACCTCAGCACCGGGTGACCCTAAAACGGTCATTTACGGACAGATCCTGATGAACCTTGGTGTATTTCAGGGTATGCCCGGTTTTTGGACAACACACCAAATCATATTCTTGACTACATACAGTGTATATGTTTATCTATTGAATACAATGCAAATATGAAAAACATAGAGAGAGAGAGCATATGTAAACATACATTACCTCGCATTTCATTACATGACATTACATGACATCAAATTACAATACATTGCATTGCATTGCATTGCATTACATACAGTGTACATATCTATATCCGACTACATCCCATCATTGGTATCTGCAGAATTTCCCGTAAGGTATTTCAGTAACATGCGACTGGGATCTAATTAGTATCACTAATATCTGTCCGAATATCATCATATCATTGAACAATACCATTATATTCTTGATATCGTACAGATATTCCTGATTATTAGATAAATATAACTAGATATTTATATATATAGTATCTAATTAGTATCTAGATAAATTATAGTAATTCACTAACCAATCCAATGACATTCCTGAGGTTCGCCATCGTGAATCCATGACTGTTTCAGTAGATCCCCATTTCTAGCACCATTTGAGGTTGTTAAATCACCATATGTTCCTGGTGAAATCACCATAAATCATCATAAATCATCATAAATCATCATAAATCACCATAAGTCCCACTTTTTCTCAGTGAAACGCATCCTTTTTGGTGCCCCAAACTATGGAAAAAAACCCGGGCTCCGCGGCAGGAGACGTCCGCTTTGACCAGCAGGTCGTACAACTGACGACAGCCCTGGAGGTTCATGGATTCACTATATATGGTAATTAACGGCTGTTATCTGGTTATATATGGTATTCGACATGGTTATATATGGTTATATAGTTGGTTGTTATATAATGGTTATATGGTTATATATATATATATAGCTATTTATATATCTGGTTATATATGGCTATGAATGATTATGAATGGTTATGAATGGTTATGAATGGTTATGAATGGTTATCACTGATTAATAGGGACGAGTGAAAAGGGTGATTGTGGAATATTCTTATGGCCAGTGTGGAATATGATGGAATATAAAGGAGTATTGATGGAATATGAGTTGAACAAGGTTGGTGCCCCATTGTTAGCTAATTTCGTTCATAACTCCGATAACTAGGGGTTTAAAATATACATCATACATCTCTATAGTTTCTGGGGGGTGTAAACCAACTTCGAACTTTCCGTCACCATCTTGTACCATTTAGGGATGATATTTGCATATATTTGCCATCAAAAAAATATGGTCATATTGAGGATGGTTTATAGGGGATGAATCCCACATCTATTCACCCACAAAAAACCCACGGCTAAAAATCCCAGGGTCACGATGAGTTGAGTGACCACCATTTCACCAAGTGAAATCCGGATCCCCTCGATGAATTCAGTCGGGTAACAGTCGGCTTGTCGGGACCCACTGGGGTGAACTATCCTACCCTATCCTACCTGGGGTGAATCACCCATTCCAAACACCGTATTTTTGCTTGATTTCTGCATCGGAAGTCAAATTTTATCTCGTTTTTTTAAGATGTGCATGTCGACTAAATCTCTCTCTGTATGTATAGTCATCATGGTCATCCTGAAGTAGATAGGATGTGGAATGTTCATAATTCTATTTTGGTGATCATGTTTTGAAATTTCCAGATTCTATCTTCTCGAAGATGACTATACAAATATTGTTGTTGTTGTTGTTGTTGTTGTTATCATTACCATCATCATTATTACTATGTGTATCAGTGTTATCATTCTTGTTCGTATCTTCCCATTAATCATTGATTCTTGTTGGAAGCACACAAAACAGGCAACCCGAAAACACCAACGACGCGGGGATTTTTTTGGTTGGGCGGCCTGCACTTTCCTTCGTTCATTCTCGTTGGCTTTGTACCTCTCCGTTTGGCAAGAAATTTTTCGGGGCAAAAAAAATAAGGATATGATGGGGATAAAATCCGATAAAACTGGGAGATAATGGGATATATGACCAACACTAGGATGTTTGGGTTTATCGATAATGATGACGAAGCATTGGATGTTCAAGTACACTAGCTGCTATGGAGAAACACACATGACGTGTTTCAGTGCCGAAAGTGCCACTTCCCAAAGACATTAGTGTTAGCCAATGTTAGCCACTTCACTACCCGAGTCTTTCACCTGGCCTTAAACATGCATAACCTGTATCATAAGCCACATCTTGTTGGGATGGGCTCAGGCCACCATGGGAAAAACACCCAGCTTTTTTGTTTGGCCAACATCAACGGGTCTGGGACCAGAAAAAATTCAAGTTGCCCAAGCCACATTGATCACTCTAAAAGGAAAATTCATACATACTTGCTAGCTCATCCCACTTAGTAAAGTGAGTTATATCCCAGTTATAAGTGGGATAAGTAGGGTTAATCCACTTATAACTGGGACAAAACTCACTAAGTGGGATGAGCCACCAAGTTATGATAATTATGCCATACACAACTTTCGTTGGATTTCCCAAGTTTCCACTCTTACCGGAAACCACCTTTTTCAGAGGCACCGAAATCTGGCCTCTTTTGCAGCGTCTTCAGCTTCTCACTTCCACGCGCGGAAGTTTTGACCTGCAAAAATGCTGCGGGACGGGATGGTAGAAAAAAAATCATCGATGCCAAATGGGGATCTGCCACTATTGTGCATGGGGATCATTTTCAGGGAAAATACCCTCTGGTTATTTAACATAGCCATGGAAAATGGCCCATTTATAGATGGTTTACCTATTAAAATGGTGATTGTCCATGGCTATGTTAAATAACCAGATGGTATATGAAATGATGTGGTTTCTTATATCATAGTTCGAAACCCACGTGGCGTTGGCCATGAAAACATGTTTTTCTGAGAGCTCTGTTTTTGCCAAAGAACAGTGGTAAACCTTGTATTGTTCAATGTTTGTTCTGGAAGTATTGGAAGCGAAATTGTCTCAAGAATACGGGATGCCATGAAATACCCCTATCCTATACCATTATACTGGTTGGTACATAGGTATCCCTCTATAGGTCATAATGATCTGCTTGGAGGATCATCAAACGTGGCAACTGGTGATCGTAACCCCGGTGATCGTAAGTCAACGCTCGGTGAACCCAGCCCGAACACCAAGCAGTTACTGAAAAAGGCGTGATCCTGCAAGTCATCCATCAAGAATCCCCACTCTGCCACCATGTTCATTGATGAAATCCCATAAATCCACCATAAATCGAAAATCTGCGACATTTCTTTCTTCAATGGCCGCTTCCACCCGAGGCCGCCCCGGTTTGACTTGGGCCCGTGGACCGCCCGCCACGCGTGCAGCCTCTGTCACGGGTGGGGATATGATTTCACCCAATAGGTTGACCCATAAACCATCCCAAAATCACCATTTTTATGGGCATAAACCATCCCAAATGGTAGGTTGATTGCATACATCTATGTATAGAGAGAGAGAGGGATTGAGAGAGGGAGAGAGAGAGGTAGTCACAGATATTGATATAGGGATTATATTCTAGGCAAATGTGGTGGGATTCCACCATATGATAATATGATACATACATACATGCATATATATATAATTTATATATATACATATAGGAACCTCCAAAATTGAATGAAGAAAAGAAAAATACAATCATGCTTTTCATTTGAACCTTGATTTTAGCAAAGTGTATCTTCTGGGTTGCTCTCTCTATATAATTTCATATAGCATCTGTGGTGGATATGATAAACAAAACATGGTATCATGCAAGAATAATGGGATAGAACTGACAAATCATTTTTGTTTAAGTATATCAACAAATCACAGGATATCAGGAGATTTAATGCGCGTATCGATTTGAAACATCACTAAGTTTTGGGGCTGGTGCCATCCGCACCCTTGGGTCAGCAGCCATGGCTGACCCGAAATTGTGTCATGTTCAGATAATTTGACTTGAGAGAAGATTGGGATTCTCTACTGCCCCATGAAAATCCCGGCAAATCAACATAGCACATGGAAATCCCAAATGGAATTGCCCCGTGAACTGCACGTGATCTGCAAACATGCTGGGTTTTCACCAGGTCCATATCTATCTGGGTAAATTATAATAATTCACTAACCTGAATCTTGCGGCCATTTGGGGATGATTTCCCTGACATAAACCATGATTTCCAGTCTTCGGTCGCAGTGAGGTCGTTATAATTTACCCAGATATCTATGTTCATTGCTAAATGGTGGCTGTTCCAAAGATCTGTAGCAGTTCCAAGGAGGTCGATCGACTCCGTTTGGATGTCGATCGAGCAGTCGCGGAAAATTCATATTTTGAGTCACTGAAGACTTCAAAGATGTTCCCACATGTGGCTGATTTACATCGTGAAAATCAATAAAAATCAGACTTCTCGGATCTTGACGCGAGTTTCCATCATTGGTGGATCTATCACCTAAAACAACAATCGAATGAATCCAAAATGGATGCTAAGCAGATGTTAACATCCTGGCCCAGACGTTCCCGGTCGCAGTTCGCCCCCTGAGCTGGTGACACATGGCTCAGCAGCAGCCGTTGATCTGTGGCCAGGATTTGCTGAGCCTGGAGGGAAAGGAATGAGTTGGGGGCCAGAGGCTATCTCTATGAGTACATAACCATGGTGTATTCACCATTGTGGGGCTTAAGAAATAATCCTTTGGGATACCTCGGTGGTCTACCTAAGGTAACCTCTGGTGATATGTGATTTATATGAATAACCACAGGTTGGGATATGGGCCATGGGGGAAAAAAAAAACTGTGGTGAAATAGATCTACTGAAATAACTGGAACTGCACTTCCAAGTCGTTGTGTTCAAAAATCGCTGCTTTTTTCCATTTCATCAAATGTGGCAAGGGGAAATCCATGAAAAAATTCTCTGTAAATGCAGGTTTTTAGTGGGAAAAAACCAGCCAAAAAAAAGGATGTCCAAGTGCCATGTTTAATTACCGGAGGTCTTTTCTGCTTGGGCGAGAACGGGATTCCCGTACCAGTTTTTACACGAACATTGACCTTGAAATCCTATGGGAATTCTTCATCCAGTTCTCGATCCATATGGGGGTGTCCATAAATGGGGGTACCCCAAAATAGAGGATTTATAATGGAAAATCCATCTATAAATGGATGATTTGGGGGTACCCACATGTAGGAAACCTCCATATCTCTGTAAACGTTTATATACTAAAATCCAAATTATTCAGAATGATATGGATAGAACTGGATTCTATCCACCATGAATGATCAAAAATCATCATATCAAATAAAAACAAAAACAAAAAACATTTAAAAACATATCCTATGTCCAAGCTAATGTATCCCATCCCAGATCTGAGATTCCCGTCCGCCAGCAACTGCCAGGCTCTTTGCCAAGGCCTTTCAGCACCAAAACGGCGCCTGTGGATCTTTCGAAAGCTGATGGGTTCAAAAAAACAACGCTTTTCGGCTGATTTTAAGGGCGAACTGACTGAACTGGAGCTGATTTGAGATTTAAAACTGATTGCTTGTGGCGGATGTTCGCTGCAAAAACATGTTGGTTTGTCTGATTTCGTGGAAAAATATGTTTGCCCTGTCCCTGTGTTAGGTTCAAAGCTGACTTGTTAAAACCTGACAGGTTAGAGCTGAACTCAGGATTCATCAGATTTCATCCCAAATTCACCCAGAAGGGACCGTTGGTAGCAATCCCAGGCACCACCTCTAGCTTTATCGATGGGCAACGTCTTTTTTTGTACAACCACAATGCATCACAATTGGACCATCGTTGTTTCCCTATTTCTTTCACAAAACTAACAGCTGGATGATACCTCGGGTGTCTCTTCGCGACTTGAACTCATCCCCTGACGTCGGGTTACCTGGGCCGTTGTACCAGGCTGAACCAGCGCAGAAGCATCACGTGCAGCTGCTCCTTCTGCCAGCTCCCTGGAGAGTCGCGAACTCAATGGGCAATCTTCCTTTTTGGATTCCAAAGCTATGTTAGTTTAACAGGGGGTACCAAGATATCCAAGATTGCGAGAGAAGATCATGATTTTCATCCTGTTAGTTGAATCATGTGTTTTTTCCCCCCAAAAAAAAAACGGGTCGTCTTCCAGAAATCAAAAAAACCATCCAAGTCATCCAACATCTCCGGGCGAGGTCCCCAGCCACCACGTCCCCCTTTTAAGCGACCTTGGTGTAGCAACTTGAACTTCAGGAAGAGCCGCGCTGCGCCTCTCTGCTCGCGATTCTCCAGCGCCTCTCCAAAAAAAATGGCGGCTGGATCCACTGGATCTGAAAAGCCATGGACTTCACCATCCCCAAGTTCTTTTTACCCTGGTTTGTGACGGGGCCTTTTCCCATGTTCGCTAAGCTGGTTTTTTCATCACTCCAATTTCACATGTGGGTTCTAATTATAGATACTTCAAAGTTCATGTGGGTTATAAAGCCACCAACCTCATGGTGAAACCTGCCGGATGCACTGCTCGATTTTCTGTCAGCTATGGATGCTGAGAAAAGTTGGTGCGCTGGCCAATCTTACCCTGTATGTTCAATGTTAGTATGCATTATATAAATGTATATGTATTAGAGATTATTATAGTATATTACATTATATTATGTTATGTTATATATTATATTGTATATCATATTATATCATATTATATTATAATATTATATATAATACCCTCTGGTAAATTAACATAGACCCTGACAGTCATCAGGGTTGGAAGATGAGTTTCCATTAAAACTAGCCATTCTTTTCAGGGTCAACAAGTTAGTTAATTGACCAGAGGCTATGTTAAGTAACCCATAATCCGTGTCTTTCTTGGTGAAGTCCCCTAGGGCCCTAGATCTTCCCATTGCTCCGCACCTGACGCCAGGCTCCAAAGGCTCGCCGTCTGCACAGCAGATGTCGAGCCCTGGGCCGATTTCCACGCGCCCATTCCGTGAGATTCCCGAAGGTTAAGGTTGATACATAGGACTACTTAACGATGTATCAATAATATCTAAAAAAACAAGACGTGACATTGCATCTATCTTCACTATCTTCACCTTAGCTAACTTGTTGGAGTTCCCAAATTGGACCATTTTTCGGTGGCTGAGCCGCCTCCGCACGTGGCCGAAGTTCTGATGCCTCGAAGCAGCACACTGCTGCCAGGCATGGAAGACCTTCCGCCTGGACAGCGAGGGAAGTATGGGGAAAGATACGTGGAAAAGGGGGGAAAAATATCAGGAAAAGGTTGGGAAAAAGATACGGAACATGTTGGAAAAATGTGGGAAAGATAGAGAAAATGTAGGAAAGATATGGGAAACATGTATGAAAATGTGGGAAAAATGAGTGTTTTACCTTTACAGCCAACAATTGTCTTTTTTATCCCATTGAAATATTGAAATTTATCCCTAGGTCACTCCGGTTTTCCTGTGCTGGATATAACCAACAAAGTGCTCAAAAAGGTGACATTTACCAAGCATACTGGGGATGTAATGGGAAAAATATTTGGCTATTTTATGGACTACTTGGATAACCAAGCAGGTTCGGAACATGAATTTACATCCAAAGTGATCAAGAACCCATAAATTAATAAAGAAGTGGGGTTCATACAGAAGGGGGGGACCAACAAACACCAACAAACAACATTGGGATCCACATTCTGCAGTTTATGAAATTGCTTTATATCATTTAAATCCTTACAGAATGCTGTACATATCCCCCATATCCCTGGTTGATCCTTGGGGTTTATGGCCCTGTGACCTCCAGCAGTTGTTACTCTATGGTAAGATTGGTGTCCCCTGGAACGGATTGCTCCAGTCACCAGTCCCTTGAAGTCCCTTGACTTTCGTACTTTCAGGAGATCACATCCAAGTATCAAGATAAGTCTGATAAAACTCTGGCTTTCGAAGACCAATTCTGAAACTCCCAAGCTTCGCCAGGAGCCAAAAGGTCGTCTCGGTCTCCGAATCCGCCCATGGTCCCATGGTTCACCAAGCATTTTCTGGCCTCCAAGTCTGCGCATCTTTCTTCTGCAAAGCCTCCTGCAACTGATGTAGGACTTTGGTGCCATGCTCCTTGAGTCAGAAAAATTTTGGCAGTTGGTCGATAGTCATAGCATGTCATAGCTGGTTTCCAGCTATAGCTGGATGGTACAGTACATGTCTTCTCCCAAAAAATATGCTAAGTACATGTCTTTCCCCATCATATCTTCGTTTGTCAATGGCTGAAATATACCCCATCGATTCCAAGGGATGATCATAACATTTGGTGACACTCACCAAGGAAGGAGGATTTGAGCGGGTGATGGATTTTTTTTATCCCAACAAACAATTAAAAAAAATATGGACAATAGTGTGGAGATTCTTCGGGTATCCTGAAATCTTGGGAAAAAAGTGGTATAAATCGGTATAAACCATGAATAAAACCGAGTTGTGTTTGAACAGGTGCATGGACAAGCTTCTCTACCACCAACCTTCGCTAAGCCACACAGAAAAAAGGGGACTCTCAGCGACGATATGAGGAGTCCAAGCAACAACACTGGGGAATATGGGGGACTGGCTAATCTAATCTTACAAACAGAACAAAAAAGTTGGGTGGGAAACACAATGAGCCATCGAAATGTTCAATGATTCTCGGTACCCTTTGCCACGGTCGGACCGGGGTTTTCAGGTTGAACAAAAATGGAGGTCTGGCTACAAAATTATGGGACTATGGTCGGATCGCCATGGGCTTAGATATCTTACATTCTCAAGAGGTTCCTTGTTCTGTGACAACAAAACATGCACAGGGGCGTTTTGTAAAAATAAACTCAGCAAATCCAGGATTCAATCAGCAACATGACAGCGATGCTGCAAGTCATTTACAAGAAAAACGAGTACCGGCACCTTTGTTTTCAGTGAAACCTGGGATGGCAATTTTGATGGTGCAAAAAATGGTGCCAAATCCCGCTCTCAAATTCCGCTGGCAAAATCCTTTGGACATTGGGGTGCCCCAAGATTTTGACAATCCCCAAAGATCTTGCAGGCCCTTCTTTTGAAAGAGGAACCTCAAAGAGTACATGTTTTTGTTCCAGCTGATTCCTAGTGTTGGGTATAGTTTTACTTGGAACGATTTATGATTTGCGCCCCCTTTTCTGGTTCATACATGTTCATGCATTGTTGCTGCGGATCCCAAACAAAAAAATGAAAAAAAAAAACATGTAATGATGGAAGCATCAACTGAAATCACTGCTTTTCAGCCTGTTCTCCAAAGCCACTGTTGAAGCCAAGAGTCCTCGACCTTTTCCGCCACCCGGTCCGTTGCCTGAAGGTCTGAAAAAAGTGCTAAAATCCGTGGGATTTTTCATGAGGAATCGAGGTCATACAAATTAAAATTGGTCATAATGGATTTAATGGGTACCCTCTGGTAAACTAACATAGTTTGTGGTAAACCCAATGATAAAGGTACTTGAGGATGATGTTTATCACCTAATAACAAATATAATATGGAATAAAAATCATATCATACCATACGATATCATACACTATCAAATTATGTCATATATCAAATATACATGTATAAGGCATCGAAATGATATAATATATATATACTTAAATGTGTATGTTTTATTATATATATATACATAAATGTGTATATTATACTATATTGTCTTATGTAATCTATATATATATATATATTATCATATATAAATGATACATATATACATATATTAGATATGTCCCGTTAAATCAAAGTCTATCCCCAGCATTTTCTGGGTTTTATACCCCCCCAACGGTCCACACGCGGTTTCACCATCCCGGCCTTGGCATCTTGCACCATGCTCCCCCGCAGCGACATGAGCTGCTCATCGATCGCCTCCTATTGCGCGTTACGTGCACTGCGTAGCGACTGCGTGCTGCGGAGGAGGTGAATCAGAAATTACGTGGAGGTGAATCCCACTATGAATATACCCTCTGGTAAACTAACATAGCTATTGAAAATTGCCATTTATAGTGGATTTTCCCATTGAAAATGGTGATTTTCTATAGTTATGTTAGTTTACCAGAGGGTAATCGGGATGATAGCCACAAGGATTCCAATTGTGATACCAGTTCACGATGATTTTTGCTTGTAAATCCCAAAAAATGATGATTATATCCTTATGATATCCCCATAGAATATCCTGTAAATCTGGCTGAATTCTGCTGAATTGTAATAATTCACTGGAAAATAGCTACAATAAAGCCATTTGGGAATGATTCCCCCAATCCGATTCTCATCATTCCAGTGAAAGCGACGTGGGTCATGATCAAATTCATCCAGGGCATTTTGTATACGCCTGGGACTGATGTAAAATGACCTCCACATGGTCGATTGTTGGGAAGTCTTATTGTTGGGTTTACCACATGAGTCACATGAGTATCTTATCTGTCCAACAAATGGTTAGTATATAATCAAGAAATGTTAATATTTTTAATTGGGGAATACGGTATTGTAGAGGTCCCAAAAAAATGCCGACAAATTCTTCCAGGTTTTTTTTCAATAGATAGCGTCTTCTCCATATCTTCCAAGTACATTCGACTGGTTAAGGGCTGCGATACCTGGCGGCCCAAGTTCAAAAACCCAAAAAAAAAACAACCAGTTCATGATAGTTACTGATAGTTTTTCAGGGATCAAACATATCAAACATGCACAAAAAAACATGTTTCTGACATCCAATTTCACTATCATGATGAGTAGAGTAGAACCATATGGAACCCCAACTGTATTGAGCTGGATCCCAAGAGTGAATCCAACTGACGCGAAGTGAGAAGACAATCCCCAACTGAGAACGGCAAGTGCCAACTGAGCAAGACACGTTGATGGTACTATGAGTGGAAAAAGTATGTGTGTATAATATATATATATATATATACATAATATATATATAATATATATAATATAATATATATATAATATATATATGTAATATATATATATACAATTTAATATAATATAATGTATTATAATATAATATAATATAATAAAATATGATATAATATAATATAATATAATATAATTTAATATAATATAATATAATATAAAATAATATAATATAATATAATATATATAATATATAATATATAATATAATATAATATAATATATAATATAATATAATATCATATAATAT
>Ga0126342_10010294_pt1 | contig 16726 bp, 15 predicted proteins | sample Cyp1metagenome_FD_92528 | JGI IMG/M metagenome (GOLD analysis project Ga0126342, IMG submission 92528) | Coral microbial communities from Lord Howe Island, Old Settlement Bay, Australia - Cyphastrea 1 metagenome | ecosystem: Host-associated > Invertebrates > Cnidaria > Coral ... | reverse complement strand
CCTAAAATGGAGGTACCTACCATATATAAGGCCTATATAAGGGCTATGTAAGGGGATATCCCCCAAAAATATGGCCTTATATGGTACAGTACCTCCATTTTAGGATCCTGGAATTCCCATTGAAAATTTGACACTTCTAAATTCTGGTATGGATGGGCCAATTTTCTTTTTAACTGGTCCTTCAGAAAAAGCCTTTGCCAATGACACAAAATCACACTGCAGAAGGACGGCAAAGTGCAGAAGATGAGTGTCCTTTACATGGCCATGTACCTCTGTGCACAGCCCTGATATACTTGGATTTATAGGATTTAATGGGAATCAATAGGATATAATGGGTTTTGCAACCAACAATATATATATATATATATATATTTATGTGTGTGTGTTGTCTCAAAATGGTGGATTTACCTTCCCCCCAATCTATGGGGATTTAATTGCATTTCAGTGGAAACGATGACGATTCATGTTTGGGGAGTACCGAAACATGTCCAACTAAGCAGTGTTAAAAGCCCTCTGTCATCCCTTCAGTCAGACTGCTCAGTCATGAAAAACGCATCCATCCTTGATCACCAGGTAGGCCACACCCCTTTTTGTCTGTGTGTTTCAATGGATTGACTGATAGTGTGATGAAGAGTTCACAAACACTTACTATCAATGACTACAATACCCGCTACCAACATATCGTAGCTGCTGTAGCTGGTGACTTGTCTAAGCCCGTTGGTCTTGGCATGGCTATAGTCAATGCCTCCACAAGCTGTTTTGGGTACGGTATCTAACGCCCCCTTGCTTCACCATCAGTAGTAGATTGCACTACTGTATGGTATATGATCCCCCAAGTTGCCAGGTTCAACGGCTCGCATTTCGGTATGTGATCTCCCCTTTGGCGTCCTTTGCTGGTGATATTGATGTGTTTGGATAGGCAACAACCTATGATTCAAGCCTGTCGGGTAGGTTACAGCCCCATAATTTTTGCCTGATCACTGTGTTTTTTAATTACGATGTGGCATAACATGCCACGTGCTTCCATCACTTTTCCCATCATACACCGTGCAAGCTTGAAATTGACCACTTTGGCAAGAAAATTTGCCGATTTTTGAAATGGTTTCCCCGGAAATGAAGCCTAGATTATTATCGATTCTTTATGTATATGTATATGTAATATAATATATATATACCCTCTGGTTATTTAACATAGCCATGGTCCATTTATAGATGGTTTACCTATTAAAAATGGTGATTTTCCATGGCTATGTTAAATAACCAGAGGGTATATAATATATATATATATATATATGTATACATGTACATATCCCATTTCTCCATGATAGCGAACAAGGATATTTGGGATCAATATTGTAGGATTGTAGGGTAATGTCTTCAATGTTATAGGAGTATCCCCCCCAAATGTCCACGGGTACAGCATCTACATTCTGTGGTTGTGCATTGCATGGGGGATTCCCCAATTGATGGATATATTTACCACTATTAAGGTTTATATGACTCTATATTGACGAGCACTGCTGCAGTGTGCAAAACCCTCTGTCGTTCCATCATACCCTTGGTTTGCAAAAGGATTTTAAGCGGCTAGAAAACTCCCAAAAAGGATCAGTGGATAGTTTGTTTGCCTCTCTATAATCATCACTGGTTGGTGGTTTCAACCTACCCCTCTGAAAAATCATCGACAAATCGTCAGTTGGGATGATGACATTCCATTCCCAATAATATGGGAAAGTCATAATCCAGCCATGGCAACCAGTCACCACCAACCAGATCAACCGCGGTATCCCATGGTATCCCATCCTGAAACGTCCCTGGTGAACTGGTGAACCTCTGAGGTTCCGACACCAAGACTTGGCGTCCGCGTGAGGCGGGAGGGTCTCGAGGCGAAGCTGGAAGCTGGAAGCTGGAAGCCGATATCTAAGAAAACCATTTTTTTGGAACATATCCAACATATCCAAGGAAAGGATATCCTAGTATTAGTTTTATTAGTTTTATTGATATAGCCTTTTGGAAAATAATCAAGAAATTCGTTACTTGATCAACAAAAATACGGTTTTTATATCATGTTATAAAGGTGTGAACGCGATAAGATGCAACAATATTATGGAGATACAAATAGAATTAATGGAGTATGGGAAATATTTCGCCGCTGATACGATATGGCTGGGTTTGTCCCGGTTCCTGGGCTGGGGGTATTCTCTCTTCAGATAAACCCTTCTATCTATAATTAGCCTAGAACTAATGTAGCTAAGAATACCTAGTCCAGGTGGTAGGGTTATGCCAAAAACATGGCAGCATACACAAACATGTGGATATATGTTGATCAACAAAAATGGGGATGAGCTACCAACATGGCACATCTAATTGCCAGTTACCCTCTGGTTATGTCAAAATAGCTATTAAAAATTGCCATTTATAGTGGATGTACCCATTAAAAATGGTGATTTTCCATAGTTATGTTAGTTTACCAGAGGGTATTTGGCCATGATTCTGCGATTTTTGGGTGACGATCTGATTTACAACAGCCATCCATCCGCCATCCGCGATTCCAACAATTCATGGGAAACTCACAACGAGCTCTTCATTTGAGTAAAAACGGGGGAGTTCCTAAAACGGGGGGGCATCCACAAATCATCCATTTGTCATAGGATGTTCCATTCTAAACGATCCGTTTTGGGGATTCCTCCATTTTGATGAACCCGCATATGAACCATGATAAGTATATTCAAAGGCCCTCAGCAAACCATTGGTCACCTGCTACAATGATGGCTGCCAAATCGAGAGTTGGTTACACCACCCATGACCACCCGCAGCTTCCCGATCCTAGATGGTTGGGATTGTCTGGCCATCGTTCGGCTCGTTCGGCTAGTTGGTGAAATCCAAAAATAGTCCAGATCATGTCCCCAAATAGGATTAGCCTTTGGGGACATGACTTCGCCATGGAAAATCATCACTTTTACCCTGTGGTAAATTAACATAGACCCTGGCAGATAGGGTTTGGAAGACTGGTTTCCACTATAAATTGATCATTTTCAGGGTCTATGTTACCAGAGGGTAATAGGTACATCATCTATTTCTTAATGGGTCATGGCTTCCTAATCGCTATGCTAGTCATAACCGGGCGCCCACACACTCCAAGCACAAGCGCCGGAAAGCGTAGTACTGCGACGAAAAGACACAACGAAAACCAATGAATTTCCATGGCTAGGCCTAAATCCAATGCTGTTTTTTTATCACCATGTTTTTCATTTCATGTTGCCATTGTTTGGGGGGTCTATGGGGCTTCCGTCAATTTGATATCTGAAGAGTTTTCTACAACGCTTGGTGGTTGACCTACCCTGGTGGTTTCAACCCTACCCATCGTATGAAAAATGATGGAGTGAAAGTCAATGGTTGGCGGATGACATCCCATTAATATGAAATGGAAAATAAAACATGTTTGAAACCACCAACCAGTATATAGTGGTACAAAAAGCTATAGATCCCAACCATTAAGCCTTTATGTATGGCCATCGAAAAGCCATGATCAAATGCCACCATGGGATTTTTCGGAAGGCCACCTGGCAAATGATGAACGCAATAACACAACATACCCTCTGGTTATTCAAGATAGCTATGGAACATCCGTTATAAATGGAGGTTATAGCTGGGAAAATCATCTGTAAATGGGACAATTTCTATAGCTATGTTAAATAACCAGAGGGTAACGCAACACAATATCAATGAAATTGGCAATGAGAGATTAATGGGAATGGTTTTCGCAATTCACAAGCAGTATATACTTTTTACAGAAGGCTCCTTTGGGATAATCTATCCTAAACACAGAATCCCTTCGAAGCTTCTCATTTCAATTTGAGAGTCTTAAGCTTTGCCCGACGTTCACCGCAGGAACGAATTCCCCATGAAACATGAAACCGTATTCCAATAATTTTTCTTCCCCTAGATATTCCCAGAATATCCCATTGATCCAAAGCAAAACCATATATCGTTCCTCACCATTGATGTAATTATTAACATCTATCAACCATCATTTACTTCATCCAAACTTGGTAAATGAAGTATTTCACTAACCTGAAACTTGCGGCCATTTGGGGTTGATTCCCCTATATATTCACCATGATTCCAGGGTTCGGTCACGACGTGAGGTCACTATCATTTACCCAGATTTATCCCATTGTGGAAAGTTATATCATGGGTGTATCCCATTGTTATAAACAGAAATACCAAGGCTATCGTATGGGATAATATGGTACTTTCTATCCATCCCCCAATCCAACCATCATCAACCGTCATTGACCATCATCAACCGTCATTAACCATCATCAACCGTCATTAACCATCATTATCCATAGATTATCATAGATTATCCATAGATTTTGCATAGAGTATCCATCATTATCCATCATTAAGCATCATGAACCATAGTTGATTCACCACATTCATCCCCCTCCAGGCTCCATTCATCTCGGCCTTGCCCACATAGTCGTTAATGCAGACCTCAGCGCTGCTGAGAGTTGACTCCGATGTCTCAAGATGTTTCATGGGTGCTCTGGGGGATAAGACATACATAAGAAAAACCGAAGTTTTTAACGGAACATCTATAGAAAAATCATGGAAGATCTATAGGAAACCATGGTTTAAACTGGTTTTAATGGATTGTTTTACGGAAAATGTCTATGAGACCATTGAATTTTACCCTCAATTTTTTCGGGGGTTCCTGAAATTGTTCCACCATTAAGGATTGACATAACCAAACAAAAAACATGGGAATGTTCATGTCTAACTTCCAAATACCTTCAACCAGGAGCCGGTATACCCCGGTATACTGTATTTACCCATTTCTGATACTTGGGACAATAAGACTACAAAAATAAACCACCCAGTTATCAATTTAGTCATTGGACTCAGATACTCCATGAAGGGAATATGAATCTGAACCAACAGCAACCAAGAAAATAGCCTCTGGTAAACTAACATGGCTATGGAAAATGGCCCACTTATAGATGGTTTACCGAACTTAAAAATGGTGATTTTCTATAGCTATGTTAGTCATTACCAGAGGGTACTTCCCAAACGCTGATTTTCGCCGTCCTAATTGGGAAACGTCTCCAGCAAAACTCCGTTCTCCACGAAGGAGCAGAAATAGTTGGGATGGAAACTAGTTGGAATTCAGGATAGAAACTAGTACGGGTAACATGAGCAGATAATTTGCAACAGGAAACTAGTTGCTGAAAAAAGGCTTCACTACTTTAAGATCGCTAGGTCCAAGGTTGACATACGATATCAGCGACCATATTATATTAATTGTACAGAAACTTGAAAACATGTCCCAAATTTTAGAAAGGTTACCCTCTGGTAATTTAACATAACTATGGGAAATCACCATTTATAGTGGATTTTCCCATTGAAAATGGTGATTTTCCATAGTTATGTTAGTTTACCAGAGGGTACCCTCTAGTAAATCAGACATGGCAATTTTTCATAATTTTTCACATCGCCCAGCAGGATGGTTTTCCCATCAACACCTACACTGACCGGGGGCCACGGAACTGATGACACCTATACCGGGTATGTAAAACAAGCAATCCCCGTGTTTTTGGATATCTTAAACAACCAATCAAAGGCCTTAGACTTATATAGACATCAACAATACACCTGTGCCAGCGAAATATTCAGAACAAGCAAGTGTCAACGAATGACTAACCCTTGAAAGTTGTCACATAAGCACTGGCAACAACCCTTCTAGATTTTTTTGATGCATGGTTGGTCACGGGGGATGTTTTACTTTATCTTTTGTGATATTTGACATATTCCTTACAAGAATATGACAGTATCCTCCCCTATCATCAATCACCATTGGAGGTCGCAAAGAAATTCTATCAGGCTTTCAATCCGAAAATCCAGCAAGAACTTTCCATGAACTTAGTTTTAAGACTCTCGACATGCTACCAACCTTCATCAGAACCATCTCAGAACCTCAGCTTTCCTGGCAAGTGGTGGGATATGCCTCCAGCATGATTCTTTATGTGGACTTCAACTATGAAATGTCAGCATCAAGGTGGAAACCATGGGGTGTGATTTCCATATCAATGCTCTATGTATGGAATATTTACCAACATTTATCCTCTCACTGACCCAAATGTAGGGAAACATTCCATACATGGAGGCTATTTGCTAATGTACTGGAGGACAAAAAGACTGCATTGCTCCTCCAAAGACACCCCGCTCCCAGTCCTCCACCTATTTCTTTTTTTGGCAGCGCATTTATCGTTGTTCATGTGTGAACTGTCTGGGGAACTGTGAGAGGTCATTGGAACCCAACCCAGGAGAGTGTTTCAAGATCGAACAACGCAATACCAGAAAGGACATTATCATATTATCAATCAAGCATGACTTCAAATCCCCAAAACTGGGGGCTTGATCGCTTGATCCCTCATTTTGCACCATTCCAAGCAGCTTCGAGGCACTCAAACTATAGAATTCTTGGGCCCAAAGAAATCCAAACAGATTGGGAAAACAAACGCGCCATTGCCGCGGTCGGGGGCGGTGCTCCAAGCGGCTGCGGGCAATAAATATTAAGCCGCCTTGTCTTGTCAATGCAGGGCTGAATCCTGTTTTTCTTGTTCCGAACAAAAAACATGCAAACATACATATATATATATATATATGTGGTATATCTCATTATTATTATTGTTCTTATTATTGTTATTATTGTGACTATTATTATTATTACCCATAGGATCCATGTATGCTATATATATATATATGGTGTGCCATGGATCCCATCAACAAAAAACCCAAACAAAATCTCGATGATCCTAAGGGACAGCTTTCAGCTGGGATGATCCTCTGGGTTGTCGCATGTTGTGACCTGGTTTCTATAGGTTTGCATACCACATGGCATACTACATGTAACTTCAGCTGGTGAGATAGTTAGAGATCTATACTGGTTGGTGGTTGACAAAAACCCTCTGAAAAATATGAGTTCGTCAGTTGGGATGATGACATTCCCAATATGATGGGAAAGTCATAAAATTCCATGGTTCCAAACCACCAATCAGTTAGAGATCTATAGAATTCTATAGACATCTGCCCTGGCCGCTGAAACGCCGGCTTCAAATCCGCGATCCGTCGGGTTGAATTGAGGCATATTGAGGCGCAGGCCGCAGTAGGAAACAACATGTTTTGTGGCGGTCAAGGGTGAGTCAAAAACAAAGCTGAACGCTATTCAGTGTAGAACAACATGGTTCAGAAAAATAAAAAAAAATCCTCCCAACCATGCCGGTTGCTTTATGATATCGAAGCATTTTCATGCCAAATGGCTGAGCCAAAGGTTCACCAAAGGTTCCAACCATCAACTCAACGGGTCATGATCCAAGCAGATTTCATCCAGTTTCAACACATTTCTGGATAGTTATAGTCATGAACCACAGTAAATAACTAATTTCAGGGCATGAAATTGATGTCTTTCCCGACTTGAACCATCACATGTGGAACTTGAGGTCGGCATTGCATCGTTTTTGCCCTTGATTTCTCTGCGTGTATTGGGGCCATCATGGCATATGATCACGGGTCACTGACATGTTCGCAAACCACAAATCGACCATCATGTCATACCAAAAATCGATCGTCTCTCTCCCTCTTTGAAACAATCTATGTGGCTCAAGGGCCGGGAAATCTGCGGTCTGTGCACAACGCTTAGCAAAAGGTCGCCCGAGACACGTGTCGCAATGGTCGAACGGTTGCGTGCGTGCTGGGACGGGGTATTCCACAGCGGCAAAACAGTGAAGCTACGTGAAAATTTTGCCACCTAAGGTAGGTGGACATAGTTTCTTCATGAAACAAAATGGATACAATGATCATACTATCATTCATACTATCATTATCACACACAGTATGTCTATTTACACCCAACAACTCAATACAAATCAAAGACATTTGACTCTTTGTACCACTCTCAAGACACGTTTTCGAGGTTTGGTACAACAATAACCCAATTCCATGAAGAACATACTGTCTACGAAAAGGTGCCTTCCCATCATGGGGCACCAGCAGTGATCATCAGCGGACGGCGTAAGGGCCTGGGAGATTTCCGGGTGCAAACCTTGACATGCATTTTTTCATCAGCATGATCCTAAGCAAAACGAAACAGCTCAACGGAGACCTAAGCTGGTTGGTGGTTTCAACCCCTCTGAAAAATATGAAAGTCAGTTAGGATTATTATTCCCAACTATTGGGGAAAATAAAACATGTTCCAAACCACCAACCAGCCTAAGATATTGAAACAAAAAACTTGTCTTGCGCGGTTTCACGGCGATGATCACCCCCAAGAACCCAGAGATTTAATTAACAGGGTGATATCAAGAACCAGCACTGACGGTTCATGTCGACCCTGGATTGATAAAAATTCTGGGTGACTAATTAGGAGGATCCCTCCGCAAATAGTGATCATCTATCCAAAAATTAAAAAGGCCATAGGTTCTGAAGAAAGACGGGAGATAAATGGTTTACATGCAATGTACAGGTTAAACCCTACATTCATGAGGTTTGACAGCAACAGATAAGGATATAATGATAGACCACATCTGGTTTGAAAACAACCAAGCCTCTAGTAACTCTAGTAATTTGACAAATCAATATAAAAACCTATTGGAGACCCAATGAACATTGTGTATATATTTGAAATAAATATAATATATAGTATCAACCATTCCGACATTTGCTGCTTGGGGGTCATTTTAATTGTCTGACGAAGCATAGACAGCAAAAATCAATGTAGGACAAAACCTTTGGGGACGCCCCCAGTTTTGCAGGTTCTACTCCCAGTATTGCCCTCGTTGTTTGAGTACTAATTGGTGGTTGCAGCATGTTGGGTAAGCCGCGCAGGTTTGCTTCGCATCGATCAAGGTCTGAGCAAACACCGTGTTTTTGAGGTGAAAATGAACATGTTCATCGCCTTGAAGTGTAGCATTTCTGCCGTGACGGTTGTAGGGTCAATTTCGTTGCGGCTTGCGGGGCTCCTGTGGGACCAGCGGTTTTTTAGTGCCTTTGACGTTGCAACGTGAGATTTCTCGATAACTTGTTTGATGTACCTCGGCGTGGCAGGGCTTTCATTGTTTTCACTTTTCATTCAAGATCCACAGTTGCTTGTCTTTGACAGGTAATGACCATGAATGAAGGTGACGACATGGCAGCGCAGTGAAATTTCTAGTTTGCAACATGGCTCTACGATGCTCTACGCCTCTACGCTGGATTGGGGCACTTTCTACATCTGCCATCAGGCCATGAGGTTTTGCAAGAGCAGTGCCGATGCTGTGAGCTTGCCTTCTCAGCCAGTTACTCGGTCAAGTGGCATCTTATCCAGGAAGTCAACGTGCAGATCCCCCACTCGTTCATTGCAACCGCAATAATTATTCCATGACATATACCTCAATATATACCAGATATATCCAGATATATTTATGATCTATACAGTCTATACATAAGAAATATTAAGAAATACCCATGTCAGGATACATGTCCTGGAATCCCCCCATCTAAAATGAATGGCTGGGCCCATTTCCACCCCTTCCGCCATGGCGCGGGAGAAGCAGCTGCAGCAGCCAGCGCAGCAAGCGCCCGGCGGCGCCCGGCAACGCGTTGCTTCCGGCAGTGCTGCGGAGCCAGGCAGGGAGGCGCGCGTGCAGACGAGCGTAGATGGGCGCGGGAAGACCCAGATTCAGGATGGCCAAATAGGTGGACCTTAATCAATGGCCTTCTCCATTTTAGGATCCTGGAATTCCCATTGACTTAAGGCAGGGAAATGGCTTAGAATTTGGTTTCAATGAGCATAACCAAAGATTGGGGATATCATGGGGATTGAATGGATTTACAACCAAAGATCTGGGATATTTCGGGGGATAACAATATGGATCGCTATACACTTCGGGTATTTTGGCTTTAATGAGATGCAAGTTTTTTCTTTATGAATGGAATATATATATACAACCAATGATAACTGTTTGGGTCTGAAAATGAAGAAAATTGACCCAATCTATGGCCAGCAAATAGGAGGGGTACCACATGTTCAGACAAGTAGGAGGACCTTGGGCCACCGGGGCAAGGTGAAATGGACGAATGGGGCATGGTTGATGTTTTGATAGATGTGATCATCCATATAATTATATATATAATACATGGATACTTCCATATATATATATATATAATGTATTCATATATATATATGTTGAGGTTGAGGTCATCAAAAATGAAACATGTATAAGTATCATGATTAAATATGTCCTGATGTTTTGGTCTTCATATCATCATATCCCCAATCTGTCTTGGTCCATTTCTTTGTCAGTTTTTTCTCGCAGTTTTCCCCTCAAGTTCTGCCACTTGGACCAATGGTCAGCAACTAGATATGGTCCTTTTTGACATCGCTGAAATGGGACATTTCATCGGTCAGCTGATTACTTGTGCCCAAACCACCCAACCATGTACTGTTAGCAACCATCAACCATCCATATAAACTGATTAAATATGATTAAATAGTATTCAATTGATGATTTATACCACCCATCAACATATGATAAATTTGGGGATGGTGCTTCTTAAACATCGCCCAGTCCCCATTCCAAGCCACAGGGTGGACACGCCCGCATTGGTGACCGCTCGGACAATGGTCAGCGGCTTCCGGCGCACCCAGTGGCGCCAGACCACGGCGTAGAAGACCACGGCCAGCGAGGCCCAGAAGGCGCGCTTGCGCAGCTTCAGAGCGCGCGCGTCCAGGTCCGAGGGAAGGCGGAATTCGAAGAGTTCACAGAAGACCTGGGAAACCACGTTGGAAAACAAGGGCCAGGGTCGGTGGGAATGATATGGAACGAACATGAATTTGCTGTTTATGGAATGATCCAGTTACATAGTTCACTTTGCCCCCTACTTTACTAACGGTCTACAAGCGGGTTATGAAGCTTCACCGTCTTCACCCTGCTTAGCGAAAATGGGAAGATGATGCTGGAGAAATTTGAATTTAATGGATGGAGAGATGTTCTTTGCGAACCAAGATAGACGGGAGGTGTGCTTCTGGGCTATACAATGATATAAACTAATAAGTTTTGCAACCAAAATTAGGATGCAAACTGACAAAATACGGGAATATATATGTTTGAAATTCATCGAAAGGAGGACTGAGGAGATTAAGCAACAACAATGAGATAACCAACCAACATATGGGGCATGTTCAACTAACAGGAGATGCAAGTACTAAGCGAATCTACTGGCTCTCAGGCAGTGTGCTTTCCGGCTGACTCAGAGCGCAATGCCAACCATGACCATATCACTAACGTCTGTATGATATCCGATGAATCCCTTCTTCCCAATTATAAAACCCCCCCCCTGAACAATAAACACGTGGAGTTTTTGGTATTAGGACGTATTTAGTATTAGGGTGCGAAGCTTCCCCCTAATATTAAATTACAAACCTTAATACAAAAAACTAAGATTGTCTATTTCAAAATCGATTAGAACTCCTTTCAAAACCTAATTCAAATATTGCCAAAAATGGGTTTTCGAAGTTTTCCCCTAATATTATAATTAAAAACCTTGATATAAAAAATCAAAATGTTCTATTTCAAAATCAATTAAGGTTCCTTTCGAAACCTATAATAAAAAATATTGCAAAAAAAAAGATTTCGAAGTTTTCCCCTCAAATAAAATCAAATATAATAAAACCTTAATATAGAAAACTGTTTGTTTTTTCGAACTTACAAAACGGACCCTAATAAAGAACACCCTGGGGTTGACTAGTTTGTTATTAGGGGTGAAGAAACCCACAAATGGAGCCTTCATCGTTATATAATTTGTTGTTCAACAGGAATCAATTGAAAATCAAATTGGCCAGTCGGAAATTTCCCAAAATTTAACGTGGACCCTAGTTTTTAGTATTTGGGGGGTTTAGTAATAGGATGAGGGGATTATCACCTTTGAAACTCTGGTGTAGTACAGTATTGGATCTGTTTATTTTGGGTATTTTGGCATATTGGGGGCATCTAATACTAAGGGGGATGGGACATACATACCCTCTGGCGGCAATCAAACATTGTGTGCTAGAAACCTTACCCTCTGGTAATTTAACATAGCTATTGAAAATGCCCATTTATAGTGGATTTTCCCATTGAAAACGGTGATTTTCCATGGTTATGTTAGTTTACCAGAGGGTAATCCCAATAAAATTGGTTTATAAGCCGCACAAACTATATAGATCGATGTATCTATTGTAAAATCCCATAGTATCCTGACATGCCATGCCAAAGTTTCAAGTGTGATAGAGTTTAATACCCATTGTCTATCCTATAAATAGAGTAATATCCCATATAAGCTTAAAGATGATTTTGCCACTCCTCCATTCACAATTTTTTTTGCTTTGGTTCCAGCCGTGACTACCAAAGGGTATCCCATTATCACTTCCCCCAAAATTGCCCTATCACTTTAGTTCCTCAGCTCCGCTCCGCCTGAACAAAATCGTTCAATGGCTTCTCTGGTACGGCTTCCGGAGCTGCAGGTGGAACCACCTGCGGCTGGGTGGCTGCGGAACTGAAGGAGGCTGAAGCCGACGGCAAAGTTACCCGGTTTTTTGGGGTTCTGGATGTTCCATGGTCAAAACATTGTATATGGGTTATGCATCGATCTCATATGGGGGAATATTGGGGATCTTGCGTATAGAAATCCCTACTAACCATTGATGACCAATCCCTTCTAAGGGAAAACAACTCATGTGTTGACCATGACATGGAAATGGCTCATATTTATAGACGATTTACTGTACTGACAAAAAATAGTTTGATGTTCTATCGCAAACTGTTTAATTAATTACCAGAGGCTATGTGTTATAAATTGAACATTGATAGACGTTGTATGTATATACATATGTGTCTTATTTACGGATTAAACATTGGATATATGGTTGCTTAACCACCATAGCAAAATCCAGCTATATGTGTCTTGTAAGTATCTATAAATTGGATCGGTGTAGAAGCCACTTACTCAGTGGAAGCTGCACACCTAGTTGAACTATGGAGAAAAGGGTACAGGAAACCCACATGTTGCCATCTTTTGGAAGGTTAAACCTCCATGATGAGGGTCATTGGCATCCAAAATTCAGAAGTGGTGGTGGTATAGCCAACCCCCATTTTCTACATCTCAAATCAACAAATGGAATGTTTACCCCATTTTCTCCCTATCCCATGACGGATCCATGGTGCTGGTAGAAAAATGCTAACATAAAGAGGGTTTTTGTTGATGGGATCCATGGCACACCATATATAGCACCATGGATCCGTCATGGGTATGACATCAACATAGAAATGGCAGTGTGTCAAAACCTTGTACCCCTGGTGAACATCAAAATAGCTGGTAAATGGATGTTCATCCCACTAAATAGCTGGTATTAATAGGTATTGATCCATACCCAAATGGATCATGTTTGGAAGCAACAAATCATCACGATTTTCATGGATCCTCCAGCCGCACGTCCGAAACCTTGCGAAAGGTGGGATCTTTATCTGCAAGTTCCTGCAGCAATGCCTCAGAGGCTTCAGCCTGGCGGCGGTGAAATCATGGTACATGGGTAATAGAGTTACATGATAAACATAGCTTTATGGTAACTATATGGTTTATGGTTGAGATAACTATAGTATAAACTACGTATAGTTAATGGATGTGAATGGATTTTATAAACCAACTGATACCTCGGGCGGCACCATCTTGGGCCTGCTGATGGGGGTTGAGAACAAACCGCAGACCATTTTTGTGGGGAGATCAGCGGCTACGGCAATTCCCGAGGATCAGAAATGGAGCTGATATCCAAGGAGCAATTGGCACATCATCCAATGTAGGGCCAGCAAACAACATTTCCGTCACCACTTCCGTGTTAGGAATCTGTGCCCCACCAAGATCAATGGTGAGTCCACAGGTCTGGTTCCCACAATATTCCGACTCCGACCCGCAAAACTGGACCAAAACATGACCCAACCATACTCAGCCGAAAACATGTATTTGGCGTGGATTGTATTTCAACTTAATTCCTTAACCATGTTCCTTAGCATACAACAAAACAATGGTTTCAACATTAGTTTCAACATGTTTCAACTCCGGACAAAAAAAACTGCCCCCCAAAAGAACTACAAAGGTTTAGAATGCAACTTGCAAAAAGGTTTTACTTTTTAACTGGCAATGAAAAATCCACCGTGTAATGTATTTGGATGATTTTTGCAATTAAAAACTCCATTTATAATATTTTATAATCACTTGTACAGTTACCCTCTGGTAAACTAACGTAACTATGGAAAATCATAATTTTCAATGGGTAAATCCACTACAAATGGTCATTTTCAATAGCTTTTTGTATGTTTACCAGGCCGGGTAACCACGTTTCATTTCCGAAGGAATTTCTGTCGCCATGAATTGCCATGAATCCCCATGATATCATTATGATTTACTAACCCATGGGGATATTAATGATGGATAGAGATGGATAGAGATGGATATTTTACCAAGATATATATCATGGGATGATATCCCCATCCCCAAGAATTACAACCAGAACTTCCTATAGCTCCACACCTCCCCCGTGGCCAGCGCCTTGGCCATGCCGCGGCACATCTCCCAGCTCCGCTGCTGCGCCGCGCTGAAGCTCTGCTCGGACTCAGGGACCGCGGCCTTGGGCGCGTCGCCCTTGGTGGCTTGGCGTGCCAGGGCGCAGCAGCGCAGCTGGTCCTGGGGACCATGGGGGAAATGAAATGCACCCGAAATGGTGGCCAAATCAAGAGAATATGTGGTTTAAGCTGGATTCAAATTTCATTTTTGGTGATGTTAGGGATTAACAACTACTCAACTACTCATCATCCGTCGTATTCTGATGACACAGCCGTCCTCAAAGCCCAACATCAGCTGCGGTCGTTGAAGCCATCCCACAGCCGTGGCCAACCTCCCATGGATTTGTCTGCAAATAGGTGCCCTAAATACAGTGTCTGACTTTTTTTAAAAAATATTTTTATAGCTATTTAAATTGCCATTTGGGTGTTAGTTCCCTCTATTCAGACACACATCCATATGGAAATGGTCATAACATATCATATTCCTGGTACATCCATGAATAGTCTACATTGGGATGTTCTTCAACCCGATTTTCTGGTTGTTTGGTGCTTACCCGTCAAATGGTGAACAAAAGTAGCAAACAACAACACAACAAAATCCGTAACTGGTAGACATCGGATGAACCTGGTTCCATTTGAACATCACCCAACCATTAAGGGAAGCAGTACCAATAATCATCTTGTTTGGCAACGGTTCATATGATCCAAATAGGACATGTATATAGAGAAACATACACAAATAAGACCTAAAAATAAGATAGAAACGGTGCATTTACAATTTTATACATTTTACAACGGAATTAGCGAACGTCAGTTTTTTTGGGGGTTACAGTTTCCCAAGCCCCAGCACTTCACATTAAAAAAATGGGTTTGTCATCATTTTCCCATGATTTTCATGACCATTTGGACGGGTATATCATGTTCATCCATTTTCAGACACAGATCCATATTGAACCTCCCAGAAACAAATTGGACTTTACCAAACACACATTGGTACTTGGTACTTTTTTGTATACTTGGTACTTTAACAGAGCTGTTGAAATTGGATGAAATCGGTCCATTGATACAATCTATATGATCAAGCATTTTCTAACAAATGATGACTTTCCATAGCTATCTTAGTTTACCATGTTTACCAGAAGCTAATCCTTGAAATCTCTGTGAATTGAACCCCGAGCAACGGAGCGTCATGACAATTACTCGGGGCCTGTCGTCTGTTTCCTCATCGTCATCCTTGTAGCCGAGTAATCGTCGAACTTCGTTGGCCACTACGCAAAAGGCCTGTCGTTGGGAGGACTGATGAGACCACACATCTGATATCCCAGTTTCCACAAGACATAGACTTGGCTCAGGCAACCAGGCAACCCAAACTCCGCGGATATGGTTTCAAAGTCGGGCATTTTGACACTGTAAGACTGCCACTTAAGCTTGACATCATTTCATGTTCTGCCAATCCCCTCCCCCTCCATCATGTATCTTCAGCCCTTAATTCCAACCTTATCATCCAAATCCCTGGTACATAACATATCATCCCATCTCATAGCCTAGATACGCCCTCACATCCATAAGATACGTAAATATATCTAGATAATAGCTAATAGACAATAGATAATAAATAATGGATGACAAATAATGGGTAACAAACCACCTTTCTATAACCGATAATAGATAATATAGAGAATGGATAACACATAGCAGATAACCAATAATTCAAACGATATATATATTAACCCCATAAAATCATTAGTATCGTATCATTAGTACTCACTCGAGAATCTATTGTGATATGCCAATAGACTTAGATAGTTTAGTGGATAATCTCTATTATTAATCCCCAATTATTAATCCCCATAGATTCCCATGGAGGGGAACGAACCATACTCATATACATTGAGGGTTCAAGCAGCTGTAGACCCAAATCTCCCCCGCAGGCGGTTTCACAAACCTAACCCAAGCCATGCCTTTCTCTGCCCCATGCAGGCTGTTACTCCAAATGATAACACGGGCCGGTAAGCTGCACCAAATGCTGATTCTCGCGAATCCATGGTTCGTCATCATCCCAGTCAGTTGATTCATCTATGGTGATCACAATG
>Ga0126342_10010293_pt1 | contig 16727 bp, 11 predicted proteins | sample Cyp1metagenome_FD_92528 | JGI IMG/M metagenome (GOLD analysis project Ga0126342, IMG submission 92528) | Coral microbial communities from Lord Howe Island, Old Settlement Bay, Australia - Cyphastrea 1 metagenome | ecosystem: Host-associated > Invertebrates > Cnidaria > Coral ... | reverse complement strand
TACACCCCCGAAATCCAACGTGGAACTGCATGCTATTCCTGAGGTCTCCTAACATGAACCTATGGTACGGTCTCAAGTGGATTTTGTTCCCCAGGAAATCATGCAACTAACTTTTTCAATAAAATCATTCAAAAACTGACATGGAACCCAATTCAGGCCCAAACTGAGCCCAAACTGCACCCTGAAACAGCCAACATGGAATTTGAACGAGTTATCACAAAGCGATCTGCAACCTGAAGGGTGATTTGAAGGTTAACCTGGAACCCAAGTGGTTTTTAAGGCGTTTTCCTTGAAAATTCCATGTTAGTGACTTTCGGGCAACCCTACTTTTCACTTCGTATTGCACTCACGTTTTAATAACTATTCAGGTTCCAGGTCTGTGGTGGGGAAAGAACTGAGGCCAAAACACCTCCAAGAAAAGGTCGTGACTTATTTTTGGATATGTGTGTTGAGTTCCGTGTTCGTCGCCTCGCACAACCTTCCAAAGTAAGCCGCAACAGGCAGAAAACCTGACAGCGAAGAGAGAAAAAGCAAGCGACATGAAAGGATAACAAGTATCAGCAAACTAAGAAAGAGATGGAAAGAGCAACACGGAGCAAAAGAAAATCAAACGTGACAATTTTATGGTGAATTTGCTGGAGCTGGTCCCCCCAAAAGTTAAACTCGTTGGGTTCCATGTTGGTTTCCGTTGTGGGTTCGACGACCGCACCCGGGGGACACAGCGGGTTGATGGAGGAGAGCCTGACCAGGGGGAGCACACGGGGAGACAAAATGTGGCCACCAGCCCAGATTCAGCCCAAAAACGTCCAAATGGCACATTTTCGCCTTTACCAAGTGTAAAGGAAAACTAGGATCCCTAAATCCATTCAAATCCCGGATTTTTTTTTACTTGTTGTTTTTTCTGCTGTTCACTTCCTCCAACGAAATGCCCATTCAGGCTCCAAGTTAGTTTTCGGGTTCCTGGAGTCTGGTATGCAAAAAAACCACCAGTCCAGATTCAAGCCAAGCATGCTGGGGAAAACATTCACCAAATGCCACTAGACCTAAGAAAAACTAGGGCTGAGTGGCGCAACATGCTCCAAAATATGCTTCCCCATCCCACCCCAGGGGAGAGGGATTCCTTTTTGATGTTTTTTTTTTTAAATTTTTGTTGGTGCCAGGCCTTCTGCCAATAAAAATGTAGACATGGGTGGGGAAGAATGATAAGATTCTTTCATGACAAGGTTCAGCTTAGGTTTTTTTTTAAATACCGGTTGGGTTCCATGTTGGTTTCGGCTGCAAACCAAAGCCACACATGCAAAGCCTTGCTGCAAGCGACGGCTCATGGAGCACGGACAATGGGGTTTTGTTTTGTTGGCTTCCATGTTGGTTTCCAGCTTTCAGGGTATGGGGGAGGTCACCATGGGAAAGGTACCATGGGGGTCCATGTTGGGTTCCATGTTGGTCCATGTTGGCTTCCATGTTGGCTTCCATGCTGGTTTCCAGCTTTCAGGGTATGGGGGAGGTCACCATGGGAAAGGTACCATGGGGGTCCATGTTGGGTTCCATGTTGGCTTCCTTGGGGGTCCATGTTGGGTTCCATGTTGGCTTCCATGCTGGTTTCCAGCTTTCAGGGTATGGGGGAGGTCACCATGGGAAAGGTACCATGGGGGTCCATGTTGGGTTCCATGTTGGCTTGCGTGGGGGTTCATGTTGGGTTCCATGTTGGCTTCCGTGTTGGTTTCCAGGTGTGAGGGTATGGGGGAGGTCACCATGGGAAAGGTACCGTGGGGGTCCATGTTGGGTGCCATGTTGGCTTCCATGTTGGGTTCCAGCTGCCAGGGTATGGGGGAGGTCACCATGGGAAAGATAGTGGTTGGGTTCCATGTTGGCTTCCATGTTGGCAGCTGTAAAATCTATTTACCAATCACCGAAGTTTTTCGTGCAAGATCAATACAGAACATCCGAACTCAAAATGCAGCACACGGGGATCCGACAGGTTGTCCATGAAGCGCTTACCTTTTTCTATTAGTGATGACATGCGTTGATTCCGATGGTAAATCTCGAAGCTCAGGCCATGCTTTGAACTCAAGGATCCCAGGTGCTGGTTTCGATGCTGTATACTACGCAGACGACACAATTCTTTTTTCCACAGCCCCAAGAGGATTGAACGAAATATTGAAACATATGGAAGATTGTTCAGGGCATTATTGTTCAAAACTTAACCGTGGCAAATGCCACTCCTTGAATTTGCACCGTGAAGCCAATATACATTTCAGAGACGGTACTGTTCTACACAAGGCACAAGATGCCACATATTTGGGAAACAATCTAAATCACATTGCAAACCCGAAACGGGAAATCACACAACGAATCCAAGACGTAATGACGACTTGGAGAGGATTAGCTATATCCTGGAAGGCATCGAGCGCAGGCAAAAAAACGGCAGCTGGTCATTTATGATGCTGTTGTCAAAAGCTGCTTTACAACCTGGAAACCGTATACCTTACTCGATCCTTGCGTAAAAAGTTGGAGACCTTCCAGTTGCACGGTCTACGGCAAATCTTGAAGCTACCCACCATTTTTATTGACAGACGGTGGACATATGCAAGGGTATACGAACTCGCCTCTCAAACAGCTTATCCAGACAATCCTGCCCAAAAAGTTAGACTCGTCACAGAAGAACTGGATGAGATCAGAGTTCGTTTGGCCGGACACATATTGCAGGCAACTAATGGTGACCCCCTTAGACAAGTTATACGTATCAACCTGACAGCGCTGAGCCCGTCCGTACCGGAAAACGTGGAATTAGTCGACCACGACAATTGGGTTTGTAGATCGAATGAAGACATACATTGCAGATTCAGCCACTCTGAATATGATGGAGGCCCTACCCAAAACCTTGCCATTTTGAGGGCGGTGGAAAAACCGAGCAATAGAGTCCAAAAGCCAAGCGCCCAAGCATCTCTCTTTTGGTGCTGATGACCTCGGCACGGGATGCAGGGCAAGAAAAGAAAGTATAATATTTGTTGTCTAACTTTGTAGGAATTTAGTATCCCAAAAAATAATATAAGACAATTTAATTAAACTGAATTTGCAATTAATATATGTTCATTTAATTTAGCATATGTTAATTTAATATAATACAAAATTGTGCCCTGAGTTAAGCCGGACTTACGGGACTTATCAAAGGATTTAGGGAAGTTAAGTTGAAATGGGTTTTGCAAGTTAAGTTAAAGTTAAGTTATATCTTTTGTATCTTTTTTAGCGTGAAAAATTTGTAGTTTATTCCGCAATTTGTCATGTAATTCTGGCAAGTTCCGTTTTTCCCGCTGCATTTCGTTTCCTTAGCTTTTGATCTCGAAATGTGAAAAGTTTCTAGCAAAAACAGCGATTCAGATGAGCTTGGGCGAGAAAAACAGCTACGGATTTCAGTCTTGGGGAAACGCCAAAAAAAAATACATTGTCAACACATACGCGTTTCCAAGCACGATGGCGATGAGAGATGGAAACACAACCGCTTTCCCTTGCCATTGTGGCGCTTTCATGCGGGTACACACGCGTGTTCCCATGTTTTTGTGGAAACATCCCGAATGTCGAGATTTTTGAGCACCATGTGTAAAGATGTGGAAAAAGATGGAAACACATGTTTAACACATACGCGTTTACAATCACTTGAGCATGAAATCTAGAAACACATGCGCGTTTCTTTGTTTCCTTTTCTGAAACCTAAACAACAGGAAACACATGCGGGTGTCCACCCAACCTTCTCTCATCTTCTCTTAAGCAACAGGAATCGCCAGGATTTGAAGTCCTGCAGTGTCGCTCTTTGTGCCATCACATCTGCACCTGCAGCCATGTTTCCCGGGAAATTGTGCTCCACTTGAGCAGAAAATTTGCCGTGCTTTAAAAACATCGGTTTCCATGCAAAAAAAACAGTTATCGTTGCTACTTTTTTGGTATTTTTCTTCATACATCAATACATCTGCTATCTGATGTTATATTTCCTTATTTATAGATTAATATTTAACATTATTTATGGAAATTGACCCCAGTTTTCAATATAGTTAAACCATTTTGTAAAAGGTACATACACAATATATAAAATGTCTTACATCTAAGGGCCCAACATTGTATAATATCATGATATATATATATATACATATACTCCTCAGCTTTGTTTCTGCAAAGAATAGTTGATGGTGAACTGTTCCAAACGTTTCCGACTTTTGAAACATCCTTTTCCCAGCCTGTCCACTTGACCTCTCCCAGCCGAACTCCGAAGTATCCAAACCAGTTGGGCCATGACGCTGAGAAAGGTACTGGTGCATCATTACTTGGATCGATTTTTGCACTCCTGTCCTTCCAAGCTCTTTGACCTTCCCAAAGAGGTCCCACTTGGGAGGGCGTGAGGGCCCCGCGGAGCATGGTGCCCTCCTGACAACCGAAAATCCCGAAACATATATAAGTCTCCCATAAAGGACGGATGGACAACAGAGGGACTTCCCGCCATGTTGGATGAAATCCAAGGGTGCCCCTGCTGTATGCTGGTTCTCGACTTCACACCCTGCACACCTTGAGGTGGCCAAAAGCCGAAGACAGAGACAAGCGCGGTTGAAGCGCAATTGAGATGGAAAAAAGACCGAAGCTGTGTGGTCGATGGAGTTCCTTCCAGGAAAATGGGAAATCAGATGGTATCAGTGACAAAAGATGATCCATCAAGTGGCGGTGCCTTGGGAAAAAACAGCAGAGATAAATCTTGAACCCCAGCCATAGAAATGGGTCAAATTACCAAGATGTTGCCTTAAAACGAATGGCAAGAGTCAGTGACTGGGCCTAGTGGTGGAAGTACTGGACCACATCACGAGGTACACTTATGGTCAAAAAAAATTACCTAGTCCAGCCTGTGGTGATTTGAGAGCGTAAAGATAACCGCATTTTTGTGGGTCGATACTGTACCCCAATGCCTGGAGCCATCTGTCGTATTACTTTGTTAGTTGGAAAACCAAGTCCATCTCCACACAACTCTTAGTTTTCCCTCATATACCCATTCATTTCACTATATCATAATTATAGTATATACAGCATACACGTATATATATATATTTATTTATTTATTTACCTTCGATTCTACCATTCCAATGTGTGATTTTTCGATTTGATCTTTTTCTCCAGTGTCATCTGTGGCCAATTTGATTTCTACTGAGGTCTTCAATGTGGCCTTCCACCCCATTCTGCCCAGCATCATTTGTTCCGGGAGCGATGATCGCGCCCGGGAACCGAGTAGATCATTGTGATTCATTGCGTATTTACAGGCACATGACAAGGTCGTGTCTTTATGGTTCAAAATTGCTGAATTTAGCTGCCAGAAAGCAAATCCGGAAAGTCATATCTCTTCTTCTTTCCGCAAGCTGAATGCAGGATTTTGCAGCATCCATGTTTTTTGGTTGAACTCAAATGCAGCATTTACATGCGCTGAGGGGCTCACACAGATACCTAGATGTTTTGCAATGTTGCGTGTTGGTTGGGGACGGATATTTTGCGTGAGTCTATTTCAAAACAAGTGCAGAAGCCTATATAATTCCGTATTTCGGAGTTTCGAATGCAATGAAATCAACAGTCACTGCGAAGAACAGTTCTTCCTGACACCATTCCCCGCCCAAGTTGGGTTTCAACCTGCGTTTACATGGGGGGCTGCACCTCAATTTCCTGGTGCCCAAACACTTTGGACCATCAAAACGCAATCTACTGTAAATGCAGCATCACCCTGGCATATTGCTGAATAATGGTGCTAGAAAACGTTCAAGAATTTGTGGGGTTCAGATTGGGCGGAGCATCAGGAGGGTGACTTCCTAAATGCTGCGTTTACAGGCTAGAATGCTCAAAAGGGACGCAAAGGGATGACAGTGTCCTCTTCCTGTATATATATATATACATGTAATGAATGTAATAACGCAAAGCAACGGAATGCAACGGAATGCAACGGTATGCTAATGTAATAATGTAAGATTATGTTGTGTTATGTCGTGTTATGTTGTGTGTTGTTGCAAGGTAAGGCAATATAATGTATAAAATGTCACGTGATGTTATGCATCTGTGCATGTAGAGACATATACATATATATATATGTGTGTATGTATATATATATATAACAAGTCTGCGCAGGAATTTGTGTATCGGTGTGTGTGTGTGTCTGTGCTTGTGCATGGTTATGTATGAAGTGTACACAAAGGACCCTCAAACGTTGTAGGACGCATCCCAACAGGCAAAGAATCAGCCTGGCTCCACTCAGCAAACCACTCCCTGGGCCCATTCCTGTAAGCTTTGAAAACAAAGCGGAACATCAAATTTGACAAATTGATGGCATTTGCCGTGTCAGTTGTTCAATGTTCGATATGTTATAAACTGGTTGGTGGTTTCACATTCTAAGGCCCCGCCCTGGTTGAACCGCCCGCTCAACGTGTTTTCATGTACAGAATGATTCGACACATAGAACTACGCACGGCTGAACTACTTATTACCCTGACCTCTTTATCAAAGGATCAGAAGGGGATGAAAGCTGCTGGTTGTTGAGATCTTACACATGCTTAATTCATTGTGAGGGTCAAGAGTAAACATCCCACAACTGAATTTTCATGGTGTTGCATTTTTTTGGAGAACACTTTCGATGGGTACTTTATACTGTTTTGTTAAAAGGCATATATATTTACCAGCTACACCCAAAAAAAACAGTTAAGTTTCTATTCACAAATGTTTAATGGACCAATGTTGGATATCCAAAACCAATTTTGCGCAGGGTATCTAAGATTGGCCATGGTTTCCATCCATCCTTCGGTTTGAAAACTGGAGCCCAGACGATTCGCATTTGGAACTGGACGCCGGGTTTCCGTGGGCAACGGCAACTGAAACGGCGGGTGGCCCTGGCACATGGGACTCTGATGGATTCTGCATCAATGTATCGGAGAAGTCGGTGAGTGGGGGTGCAGTTGCGGGTATAAAATGTTATAAGGTACAAGCGGATACAAGATGGAATAGAACTCAGATTTTCCGACTTTGGCCATTTACCCATAGATAAAGTGGAACTGCAGCCCCAAGTGTCTCAATCACGCAAGTTCGGAAGCAATTCAATACATATAATCCAATACTTTTACTATTGAAAACACAAAGTCTTGCTTCATTTGCTGTTCATGTTAGGTTGGGGATACATTTTTTGTCTGCATTGTGCCCATGTTCCTTTCAGAAGATCCAAGTGGATCAATCCATGTGACACATTCGCACCTGACTAGCGGCTTTGAGCAATGGGACTTCATATCAACTATATATACATTTCAGTTGCATCGATTTTGTTTCAAAAATTGCGTCGTTTGAACGTGGTATAGCCATTGTAAATTTGTCCCTGAAAAAGCCCACCTCCAATCGATTATCCGAATTTTCCGGCTTAGACTGGCCAGTTGGGATCAGTTCAGATTATACCACACCTTCAGACGCGCCCATATCCTGGACAAACATAAGGTTTCAGACAGTATACCACCATTTTAAGATGATGTTTCTTTTAAACCCTCCATCTCTAGGAGCTTTTCATTTGCCACATTTGATGACACCGGAGGGTATCTCTCCCAACGTTGACCCGCCATGAGACAAGCCGCTGCGAGGCTGGTCGGCCACACGTCCTATGTGCGCGGTTTGCTGTGGCACACCGAACTGCCGCACATCCTGCAGGGGTACCCGGCGGGCGCCCAGCACGGTGTTGCAGGTGTGAAATGATACTATCAATTGACAAATTGATAGATAATGGATCATATTCAAAGGCTTATATAATCAACATGATGATAAAACCCTTGGATTTTTGAGGGAATTTCCAACATTGAGCAGGACCCACGTCACCTTGCTGCAGGTTCAGTGGGTCGTGGGACTCGACGATTCGCGTTTGGGACGCCGTGGAGAGCAGGTCGATCCAATGGGACACGATGGGATGATGTGGTCGGGACCACCAAGATTAGGATTTCAAAGATTGTTTGAGCACTGAAAAGACGGAATCTCAGAATATCTCAAAATGATGGGGGTATAGTGGGTTTTAACTGGGGCGTCAAACTGAGGGTGAAACCCCAACAAAAATATAGGCAGAAAAGAAGGGAGGCATAGCTAGAAAGCAGTGGCTGATTGTTTAAGAAAAAATAAGGGCGTCCACCGATCAACACCATTTGAAATGTTCTGCCATTGGCACTTGCAGTTGGTTTTGCTCGGGAAATCATTTTTGGGAAATCATCTTGCAACAGTCCGATGTCTCGGGCAGAACAACCCTTAAATGGTGTCATCGATGACGCTTGCGAAAAAGCTACTGTAGCTTCATGGCTGATTTATGTGAGGATTTTAATCTTTCCTACCTGATGGCCCCATGTTTAGTCGGACCCATTTGGCTTCTTGGAGCAGTTTATCCAGTAGTGCCAAAATTCCATCGCGCACCTATTACCCCCCTCCTTCGCAACATCCACATGACATGTTCAATTTACTGCTGAGATTAGTTCATAACTGTTCAGAACCTCCTTTACAACGATCAGATTTCCCATTCTTCCACGTGGCTAAAAAACTACCAAATCCTCCCGCACACTTAAGCTTAACACTCAGATAAACTACGTCTTCGTTTTGTTCTGCAAACGGCAGGTGTTTGTATACTGCCTATGAACACCATGCAGACGTCTACGGTGACTTGCCCGCCAGGGTTTCTCCAGGGCAGGTGGAGTGCAATGCGGGGATGGGCCCGTGTTGACGCAGCGAGGGACAAAAATCCGTCAACATCATCTAGATTTGGTTGAAGAGAACAAGGGTACCATAGGAAACCAACATCAGGGCTTATATATCGAATTAATATATCTTAATACTGATTATATTTGAATTGAATATATATTATATGTATGGTCAATTTCGCCGCGCGATCCCCCGTTTGTGCATTTTCAGAAGTGCTCGCAGCTTGTTTCGAGTACCCTTCCAGCACTTTGTGCTTATGGTTATTTGTGCAAAGGTCCATTTTCATTTTCAGCCCTGGCACACGTAATTAGGTTGGTTCCATCAATCAAACATGTTTTACAGACAAAAAACTGCAAGATTCGTTTTCATCACTTCGGACCATCTGTTTTTTCAAGCATGCCACTTTCTATTTCTAAGTGCCAACTGTCCAAGTTGGAAAAGTTGGTTTTCTTTCTTTTTAATGTTTCTCCACACGGAGAAAAAACATACTCGCGAGCTTGATCATTCAGATTTCTTGGGCTTCCCTTGCTCTCGGAATATTTGTTGACCTAGGGAATTTTATAGCCGAACAAAACGTAAAGCGCGTTAAACAAAACGTAAAGCACGTCAGAATGCAAATCATGTTAGAGCGCGCACCATGTTCCACAACCCATACCATTTTATAATATTGTATCGCACTGCATGTCTTAGAACCCAGAGCATGTTGGCACGTACCTCACGTTAAAGAACGTACCGCATGTTACAGAACGTAGGAAATTATAGAGCGTAAAGCATGTTTGAGAACATAGAGGATGTTGTTACAGAATGTGGAACAATTTACGGAACGTTAAACACATTTCAGAAAGTAGAACATGTTACATGTAGGACACAAACCGTCATGTGCAGGAGACTGGACAACCCATTGACCAAAAGCAGCAGAGAAGGATGTTTTTGGCACCCCCCAGACCACTAGAACACATTGACGAAAAGCAGCGGAGAAGAACGTTGTTGCCCCCCCGGCCCCACAACACATTGACAAAAAACCGCAGACAAGAGAACGTTTTTGGAGCCCTCCACCAAGTTAATGGCAATGCTGAAACATGATGAAACATGCTCGTGCGTTGGGAATGTTCAAAACACACCAAATTCAACGGGACCGTTAGAGGGGGCGTGAGCATATACACATGATTACACATGTATATCCCATGAAGTAGTCCTTAAATTTGTACATGCACAATTACCATCAATTACCCATATACCCATATGCATGATATATATATATATGTATATATATATATATATATATATTTATTTATATATACATACATACATACATACATACAAACATACATATGTATGTATACCTACAAGTTGATGTGTCAATGCGTGCGTGTTCATATTCCAGGCTGAGGTCCTGCGGAAAGGAATGTGGTGCTACTCAGGCATTACTGATTTTTTCTCACCCTAAGCCATGTAGTTATGTAGATCAGTCACATGCCAAGGACTTTGTCTATCCATAACTGTATGGTGATAGCGAAGAAAGGATATAATATAGCCATGCACGTTATAGCAGTTCTAGCTATTTATAGCAGTTGTTTTCATTTGTATTATAGCAGTTTTTGTAGCAATTATAGCTATTTATAACCATGTATACTGTATATATATATATATAATTACCATTTGTTTCCATTCAGACGGCCGTTGTTTGTCCACAACATCCACTCACACTGAGGCCTTGCCATGCATCCGGAGCGACCCTTCTTTCTGGTGACCCACCAGTCTCGGCTGGAACTGTGGAAGCTGGTGATTTTCGTAAAGCCGGAGATACCATATATGGTATAGATACCATGTATATAGATACCATATGTCGTATATATATATATATATATATATTTTTTAATTTATTTATTTTTTGGTAGAGGAGATGTTTGGGGTCAATGATTTTTCTTTATCCCATAGCTGGGCAGCTGCCATGATTTGTATCCAAAATCTGGGGAGCTAGCATCCATGGTTTCAGATTTGTGCAACTCTACATCTTCAGGATATTTACTGGTTGGTGGTTTGGAACAGTCATTAATCATGGTTACTAATAGTTAATAATGGGAGTAATAATGGGATTACTGGTTGGTGGCTTGGAACCATGGAATTTTATGACTTTCCCATCATATTGGGAATACTGATCCCAATTGACGAACTCATATTTTTAAGAGGGGTTGTAACCACCAACCAGTCTACTTTCCCAATCCACACAAAAATATAGGGTTATTTCAAACATGTCATATTTTCGAGACGGTTGAATGCACAGACCAAACATGTGTTGCGAGTTCCGAGGTCCTTTTCATGGTCTCAAAGACTGGGGCTAGTTCGATGGTGTTTGAATATGTTTGAATCTTGGATCTGGGCAAAATGTTTGATTTTTTGGGAGAATCAAACACAAGCTTATGAACCATTTAGTTTAGAAGTCCAACTCTGTGTGCATGTTTGTGTGGTGTGTGTGTGTGAGTGTGATGGAACTGCAGAGCCTGATCACAACCTACTGAACAATGCTGCCAGAAAAATCTACATACCTACACCTTGAATTTATGTTTATTGATTGTAGTAAATATCAAGTATTTTTCATTTTGTCATATGATATTCCTTTTTTTCTGTGACATGTTTTACCCATTTGTTTTGTTACTTTCCGGCGCCAAGTAGGTATGCAAAATGACTGGCTGTGGCCCCGGGTCATCAGGTTTTGGCTCTATAACCTCCAATGACTTTATTGTGAAGCTACTGGTAAGATCCTGAACCCACAGATGCTGATTCCTTTCATCTGACATATGCTACAGTACTAGATGTATACTGGTCATTTTTTTAGTGGGCCCTTTTTTCGGGCGATTCTTGGTTTTCCATACTTCGCCATCAAAGCCATGGCAGGTCAGCAGTTCGAGAGACACCACCATCCGCTTTTGGATCTTCGAGGACTCTCCATGGCGGTCACAACTTCAGTGAATCACTACGTAGACCAGCATATTAACCAAGCATAAACATGAGATAAAATGAGTAAATAGCTGTAAATAGTAAGAAAAACACGATGTCGGGGTACTATACCCATTTGGCCCCTAGTTTTTTGCTTTGGACTAAATCATCCCTAAATATCAAGAATCTCATCCCATGTGCCGTAACATTTGTATCACGCTGTTTTTTAATCAAAAGCTACCACTACATAAGGATCTTGAATTCCAAATACGTTTATCCCGGATTTTGGGGCCAGAGTACATGATGTGGCCCAGCATGAAATAACAGGTGCATAGCATATCGCTGCCACTTTCAAAGGCAAGTACGGAAGTCGCTGTGTGCGCGCAGTGCCTTTGTTTTCGCTTTTGTCTGGACATTAGCTCGCTAGCTTTATTTCTGCATTATTCCTGCTGGTTTTGGTGGGAGCTCACAGATGCCAACCAGCAACTCAGCCAGTCATAATTGGGAGGTCCGTGGCGATAGTACATGGATCGTGCCTGATTTTTTTCCCATACATGCAATTGGACGTGCGTACGATATTTACTGTACACCTGTGTGTACATGGATTTTCATATATACATATATATATATATACGCATTTTTCAAATGTATGTTACAGTTTTTTGAAAATCGATACTCATGATATTTTCAATGTCTGGGCCACCTTCAAGGGCATTTGTAACCTCTCCTCACTGTTTCCACCGCTGGAAGAGCCTCAGTTGGATCATCCTTCGCCAGGATCTCGTGCGACCGATGCTGGTGTCAGTCCTCCTGCGACCTGATCAGATGCTTGAGATGTCACTTTGGTTGATATCAGCATTTAGTTGATTGGCAAGTCCTGGCCTTTTATATATATAACTAAATAATTACTAAATATATATATATACATAGGTTTGGTGCCCATGAACAAAAAAAACACTCAAACTATGTGGTTGATTCATGCATTGCAGTTTTACTGTTTTACGTTGTTACGTTTCAATGACTGGTTTAGCCATCCGAATTTCAGGGGATTGAACCCAGATTGAATCCCCAGAGCCTGAGGTTGGGCGGATCGATCGAAGAGGCCGGGGTCAACTGGGCCTCAGCATATTTGAATGGGCCTTCAGGTTATATCAGAAGTCGTTGATAACTCAGATATACCCAGATTATGGTTGAGGTGTTTCCCACTTGTACATGGATTGGAGCCCAGGTCACGAAACACATACCAACTGGAACGCACATCCAAGTTATCAGTCGTGGATTTTTTTTTCAACCAGCCAAGCTCACTGCAAAGCTCCAGGAACTAGGAACGTCTTGGTATGTCTTGCTATTTTTTCTTGTTGATTAATTCTGCCCTTATTTGGAATGAAACCCGACTCCTTTTTCTGATCGATGGGAAAACCCGACCATGCCCTCTTCAAGGCCATGGCGCTCTTTAGCGCCGAAGGGGCCAAGTCGATCAAGAAACTCTATGGCAAGGTGGGGGTGTGGGTGGGTTCATGGTTTCCATCGTTCCATGGTTTCCTGAGTCACACTTTTACAAAAACACCCTGGTGGTGAGTAGTCGGGTGCTGGCTACAGCCTGTAACCTCTGTAATCATTAAAAATACCCCCCAAAAAAAATACAAACCCAAATTACAAAAAAATACAGCACTGAGGGGGGCCAAAATCAGCAACAAAAGGGAAATACAACATACATTGGTGGATTCGCGGTTTTGTTCTTTGACGGCATGTCTAAAGAACGAAAAAATATAAAAGGACAAAGTGCAATCTGTGAAGGAATGGAAAAATACAAAAAAATACAAAAATACAAAGTGTATTTTTTGCATTTTTACAAAACAAATACAGAAAAATTCAAAGAAATCCAAAATAAATACGAATGCAATTTCTCAAAAATACCAAATACAAAAAAAAAACGAACCAAAAAATTCAAAAATACAAAATACAAAAAAAAAATACGAACCCAAAATTTCAAAATACAAAATACAAAAAAAAATACTAGTTCAAAAATGAGCCAGAGAGCCAACCCCATGTTCATTTTGAAAAGCTAGAACCAAATTGCAAAATAAATGCAAAGCCAACCTGCTGTATTTTCTAAACCCTGCAAATCAGATTTTGTCTTTTTGAGTTGTATTTGTTCGTATTTTTTTTGTATTTTTAATTCTTGACAGAAGACCCTTCTGTAGCCAACGCAGACTACTCAACCCTGGTGAAAAGGGTTCTCGGATTCCCATGAGCATGAGGGGCGCCAAAATGAACAGATCACGTTTTTTGTGGAGGCTGCTCATTCATAGGCTAGCCCTCTGGAGGGTTAACACCCCAAAAGGTCAAACCATTGGCAAGCAACCCAAGGACGGCAGGAAATGATAAGAGGATATAGCCGAAGAAATTCGACAAACTCAGGCTCAACGATAGGATCAACGGAAGAGTTGGGTCAACCCATGATGGAGCCTCAAGTTTAGGATATCACCATTGATAGCGCATGCCCAAGTATGTCACTATACCAGACCTTTCAAAAGGCGGATTTCAGACGGCAAATAACGCTTAGACGCGATGTATATTAATGTGTACATCACATATTTATTCAATACTGTGGGCATAAGGCATTCTTACTGAGAATTGTTCTGTGTCCAAAAAATGTCAATGTGTCAATGTGTTATTTCCCATGTCCCTTTGCATCGTTGATACCCAGGAACATTTGCCTTAGTAAATCCTTATGGGTACCATCCCTGTGGGCGAATTCCAAGCCCAAGGCCATTGTTGGCCCATCTTGCTGATGATTGTTGGTTAAAGCCTTTTGAGCCCCATTGAATCTGATGAAATATTTCATTTTTGTATATCCCACGACAATATCCCAATATATGTGTTGGTTGATTTCCATTCTGGTGGGTTACCCCCAGGCGAAGTGGAAAACCCGTGGGGTTGCGTTAGGTTACAGGAGGCTAAAATATATGTATATAGGTTAATTGTCCTTTTTTTGTTGGATACATCCCTAGTTTTTGTTGGTTAAATTTCTTATAAATGGAAGTTTTTCCCGGTGTCTCGTGGTGAATCATCCACTGCCAGGCCAGCCACACCTTGGCGACGGAATTGACGCTGCCTGCAGCACAGACGCGACCCGTGCCGATACAGGCACAGTCAAGAAATCCATGGCTTTTATTTATGTCAGTTTTAAGTTTTCATGTTTCACTTGAGATTTCACCACTCAAATTTTGAGATTTAACCAACAAAGACCTGGGATTTCACCATTCAAAACTTGGGGTTCTCAAAACTTGAGGTTTAACACATCAAAATCGTTTTTTAATCAGAATGGCGATTCAACCAGTCAAAGCTTGGAATCGACTGGAGCAGACTGGGAGACAAAACCAATGAAAAGCTTGGATTCAACCAACAACAGTGGTGGTAAAATTGGATTTTTATGGCTGAGATAATCCAATCCACGACCCTGCCGCTTTTTCGGCACCGGAATGATGGGTAGGATTGGGCGAAAAAGATGCCCAAGTGGCCGATTTTCGCAGTTGTTATTTTGCTAGTGAAGTAGTTTAGTTTATCCATATGGCATGAAATCAATCATAGACGTGCTGTTGGTTGACTCATACGGCGCAATTTTAATGCGCGTTGATTGACCAATGTGTAACAGATAGCCTGCTAGGCCCGCCCCATCGATTCTATGATCACAAAAATCCAAAGAGGACATCAAGTTGATTCATGGAGACAATGTGATGATGACTTCAATGTTTTTCATTGGACGTTTGGTTCGAATATCCCCATTAGTTTGGAGATGTTTGCCCTGGACAAAACCTTCACCAGATCTTTGGCCCTGACCTGCATCTCTTGCCATCTCTACCGTTTGACCATCCGTTTGTTCCCTTCAAAATGTTTTACCCCATAGTTTTGAGGTGTTTGGAGGGTTTTGCTATATTTATTTGCTGTAGCTATATTTAGCTATCTCCTGATTTGTGTCCTACTCTCCTTGTTTGCTGCTAATTGTCATTTGTTTGCTGCTAATTGTCCTTTCATTCTTGATGAAGTGGTGATATATTCCATGTGATTCATTCTACCGTGAAGTACCCGACATCAACAGCTCCACAACTCCGCGCTGCTTCACATGGCGAGGTGTACCAAAAGATCCTCACATTCTTCTTGTATCGGCAGGGTCTCGAGGTGGGATCAAAATTTGGCTCCGGGGACCACGGAAGAAATGGTTTGTCTTAGGGCCTTAGGAGTCATCTATAAACCAACCAATCAATCAATGAATCAGTCAAACAGTCAATGAATCAATCAATCGATCAGTCAATGAATCAATCAAACGGTAACAACCAGTCAAACAGTCAATGAATCAATCAAAGGATCAATCAGCGAATCAATCAAGCGGTAACAATCAGTCAAACAGTCAATGAATCAATCAATCGATCAATCAACGAATCAAACGGTAACAATCAGTCAAACAGTCAATGAATCAATCAATCGATCAATCAACGAATCAAACAGTAACAATCAGTCAAACAGTCAATGAATCAATCAATCGATCAATCAACGAATCAATCAAACGGTAACAACCAGTCAAACAGTCAATGAATCAATCAACCGATCAATCAACGAATCAAACGGTAACAATCAGTCAAACAGTCAATGAATCAATCAATCGATCAATCAACGAATCAAACGGTAACAATCAGCCAAACAGTCAATGAATCAATCAATCGATCTAAGAACAAAAACAATCAAGCGGTAACAACCGGTCAAACAGTCAATGAATCAATCAATCAATCAATCAATCAATCAACCGATCAATCAATCAATCAATCAATCAAACAATCAATCAATCAATCAATCAGTCAGTCAGTCAATCAATCAACGAATCAACAAATCAATAAGCGGTAACAATCAAACAGTCAATGAACCAATCAATCGATCAATCAACGAATCAACGAATCAAAAAAACGGTAACAATCAGTCAAACAGTCAATGAATCAGTCAATCTATCAATCAACGAATCAATCAATGGTAACAATCAGTCAAACAGTCAAAGAATCAATCAATCGATC
>Ga0126342_10010292_pt1 | contig 16727 bp, 10 predicted proteins | sample Cyp1metagenome_FD_92528 | JGI IMG/M metagenome (GOLD analysis project Ga0126342, IMG submission 92528) | Coral microbial communities from Lord Howe Island, Old Settlement Bay, Australia - Cyphastrea 1 metagenome | ecosystem: Host-associated > Invertebrates > Cnidaria > Coral ... | reverse complement strand
CGACGAAATGGACGCTATAAAAGCTTTTCCGAGTCTTCTTACTCCTAGAGGCATTGCTCTAGACATGTCGCGGCTTGCCCCGACCAAACCTCAATCACAGACGACAGGCTTCAAAACAAAAAAACCGCTGATCAAAAAAAAACAAAACAAATTAACCGAGGTAAAAAAACAAAAACCTTGCTTAAATTTAAGCAAGGTTGCTTAAATAAGCAAACCTTGCTTAAAAAACGCAACCTCTCTTAATAAAAGTCGTTAACTAAAGACTTTTACCTTAATTAACAAAGGTTTTCTCTTAATTAACGTAAAAGTCGTTAATTAAGGAAGGTTAATAAGCAAGGTTAGCTTAAATAAGCAAGGTTTCATTAATTAACGAAGAACGGAACTTCTGGGAATAAAAATGACAATAAAAATAATAGAAACAACAATAATAACACCAATACTAATAAACACAAAGACAAATTAATAATGATAATCACAAGAAACATAATAACAATAATTGTGAAACTAGCAGTAATAATAACATAATGCCAACAAACAAAATAACATAATAATAATAATAATCATACAAGCAATAAACTTATAATAACAACAACAATATTCAAACAAATAGTAATAATAAGAGTATTATATAATGCTAAACACCTATAGACAGGAATATATCTATGTATTGAAAGATTGTCTTCATCTTTCCGTACATACATACAATATTATACAATAATCACGGGCACTGACTAAGTGGAACATCGAATGCACTTGCTGTGAGCTGAAAGCAACAACATAAACAAGTGTTCATGAACAGAATTATGCTACCACTGACTCTCATGTCATTTGGACTACATAATTCGAACAATATCCAAAAACATCCTGAACTACTTTAACTGCCAGCAACTTATGTCATGTCTTGACGCTGAGTCTCCAAGTCGTCCTTGTTCTGTATGATCAATGCAGCACTCGGCTCAAATCGATCCTGAGACCGCCGTCACAACTGGTGTTTCCAGATTTTGTGAACATGACTAGACACGAGAGTGTCCGAACATGGATAAAAATGGCGTATGCTGTATGCCCAACGCTGACAGTTTTACCGGCGAAAATTTTGATAAACCATCAAATTGTCCGGTACGATTGCGGTACGCAGGGTACCTTGTTTTCAAACAAACCCAAATTTTTGGGTTTGTCTGAAAACAGGGAGCCAGGAGTCCCGGATTCTTAAAGGACTCCAAGGTTCTCTTGATCCCATGAAAAAGGTATCTTGACCTGAACTTTGAACAAAGCCACTTGTCGGTGTTTGAGCCATCTGACAGGCTTCTGGACATCTCATGCCGTCTCTCATGACTAATTTGGCTTACTGTACCTATCACCATATGGATCGAGATACTTCGTGAGAAGGGACTTGACCCCCCAAAAACCATGCCCCAATCATACTTCCTTACAAGGTACGGCTGCATCCACAGGGTCATGTCGCTCAAACTTTACCTGTGACACTCTGCCCTTTACAAGACATTATATACCCAGAAAGCCGTCAGATCTTGCACATATCCTAGCAAGCACCCACTTACGTATTAGTATATAATATGATTAACTACCATGTTTTTTTTTCTACCCACTTCCAAATGACACAAACTAAGATATCTCCACTATATATCTATCAGTCCATCTTTCTATCTTGACCACATCCTGCCAGTAATTCCCAGCGCCCCACACGTTGCGCCCAACACGTTGCGCCATCTTTCGCCTCACAACTCGGATTTCTCCCTCTTCGCCATGGCAAAACCCATAGCATCCAGCACCAGGCGTGCTGCCAGGGTGGTGGTGACCCCCGCAACGTCGTAAGGTGGCGAGACTTCCACCAGATCCAAACCCACCAGATGCGTGCGGGAGATCAGCAGCCGCAAGAGGTCCTGGAGGGATCTAGTTTTCCACGTGGCAACATGTGGCAACCGCATATGGATCCCATATGGTGATTTATAGCTGGGAAAAGATATGGGATTTCCATGGATTTCCGGTTGTATATTATATGGACTTATACGGGAAAATGATATAATTTATAGCTGGTACATATGATCATGGAGATTTCTAGCTGGGAAGATGAAGTACAAATGGTGGATTTTCCATTGCTATGTTTGATACCAGAGGGTATTCGAAAATATGTCAAAACAAAGCCAGACAGAATATCCCAGAATATGAATTTGGAGGATTGTTGATGGTTTTGAAGACTATGATTGCAAGACTTTTTGCTGTTTTTGAGGTCAACGCCAGCCCCAGCATTTGACATTTTGCCGATGTTCACATGTACGTTGCAGATGCTCGCTAAGGTTGGGCAGGGGCATAACAACAAATCCTTTAGGATCAAGCAGGTGAGCTATCGAAATCAGTCATGGCCGCCTAAAAAATTCAAGACGTTCAGGTCGTCTGAAATGGTCATGCTGTACCTGCGATCATGGCAGTTCCGATTCCCAAATCAACATTATAGTACGTACAGAAGTTGGGTCAACTCTTCAAAACCAAGAATGGAGGCTGAAGACGAAGAAACGAGGAATAAATGTCAGCTTTGAAAGCCAAAGTTGATGCGCTGCACAGTTGTTTTTTCAGATGTTGACTTGTCCGTGCTGATATCAAGAATTCATGGCACGGAAGCATGATTCACTGTAAATTACAATATCTGGCTGGTGGTTTCAACCATCTTGAAAAATATTAGTCACTCTTTCGCTCTTTCGCAAGAGTCAACACGACGGCTGTATTAGCCAGCGGACGTGGTGACCGCCCAAGAAAGCCCCAATGGGCACAGACCTGATCCATGGTGTAGAACCACTGCTCACATGTTGATCGTACGTAGATCTGCCGTTTTGACTGCGCAAGGAAAAACTGACTGAACCAAATGTCAAGGATCTCTGTACGTTTGACTGGTGCACGGACTGTCAGTGTGGAGGTCCAAAAGGCTATCGCTGAGCCACAAGGCATTGCGTGCCGCATGGGCAAGTCAATTGTACATGCTTTGAAAAGTTTGGCAAGGTATTTGGAAAACCATCTGGCCTTCCTCTGAAATGTCTCTGGAGGCTGGGTTGCTCCGCTTTTCCAACACTTCTGAGAAACGTGGTACCATGGCCCAAACTCCGGTATATTCAACCAAGCATCTAAAAAGAGTTGCCACCATGACCAACGCTGAACCGGAGCATGCGGATCATGAAGGTTGGTTATCCATTGAATCACAGCAGGCGTTTCTTTGATCATGTAAGGTTTCGCTTCAAGAGGCAGAACAGCAGGTAGCATCCATTGACTCATGTCAATCGGGTCACTTCGTTGTTTGGCCGCAGGTGGGTGTTGAGGCGACTGTTTCTGGATCTTGACTAAGCATTCCAACCCTATACTGAGTAAAAGTTTATGCATGGCATTGCGCAAATCACGCCTAGCATCCATCTCATGGCATAACTGAACCCAACATCGCATGAGATCAGGTTGAGATTGGAAAGCTTGTGCAGCTAGTCTGTCAGCTGATTCGTTTCCCTGAAAGCACCATCTTTCTACTGGGTCATTTATTGCTGTGACCTGCTGGTGGCTGGCTACTTTGTACACACCTTGGAAAAGGTCACGCGCATCACGGATTGTGGAGGCAAGCATATTGACTACATCATGGTTACACGTTTTATTGCCCCAAACACGGTCTGGGTTGGACAACATGATGGTCAAAAGTGAAACAACCCGCTTATTATCAGACCAAATACAAAAGGGGTGGCCTTCTTTGACAGCTTCATGAGCTGCAGAGGCTGCTGCAACTATCTCGGCACGGATGATGGTTTGATGTCGGCCGGGAAGACATCCCGAAGCAACTGGCTGAAAATCCCACATGTCAGTCGGACTTGCTCTCACAACTCCCCACCCACAAACTCTGGTGAATTTGTCGTGCGGGTGCATGCAACTACCATCAGTGAAGTAGTGTACAAGTGCATTGGCGTTTGAGATTGGCTGTTTGTTTTGTATTCCACAGGCTGTGAAATCAGGCAACTGTTGCAGTTTCTGGCGAAATTGACTCAAAGTAGTTGGGACAGGAAACCATCCTTGCAAGTATGTGGCAGGCTCCATACTGAGCAACTCACTTTTCTGTGCTGGTGACACGTGCTGTCTACAGTGTTCCAAGGCAGGGCATTCCCAGTTTCTATGGTACAAACTGTCCTCTGCATAGCATAATTTGCACCTGGTATCACCTGGGGTGTCCCTGTGCTTCAAATGATCTGCTGTGTAGAAGGTGCCATTCATCGCACTTCTCATGATAGCACGGTCACGAGCATGTGGTGTCATGTTCTCTAGAGTGAAGGCTGCATCACAGTTCGCAAGGCCCACGAACGTTTGTCTGGAAGCAACATCGCATGCAACTTTGTACCTCCACGCTTCTGTGACTCGTATGGCAAGGTCTTGCAGAGGAAGATCCCAGAGATCAACTGGGTTTCCCCAAACGTCTCTGAAAAAACCACTATGATCCCAACTCCAGTTGATTTTGGATAACCTGTGCAACAGGACTGCACAAGGGCCAACGTCTGGTTTCTTGCGGTTCAGTGCAACAAGGTATGAAAACTGGGGCCAGCACACCTCTGGATCCAAATACTGACGACACACACAAATTGTGGTCCAAAGTGCATGGTACCCTGGATCAGCTGATGGGTGCTCAAACAGGCTAAGGTGCAGGGGTGGTGAGCATCCAGGCTTGTGTTCACCTAAGGCTCGCACAGCTGCCGTGCGAATATCTTCATACCAAGGGTCCCCAACATGTGCGGAGGCAATGCCATGTAACATGTTGGGATACGCAACTGCTTTGACTGCTCTGAGTTTTTGGTTATAGGTAGCCGGTGAAAGTGCCAATGATTTCCATCTATTTTTAAAAGACTCGATTTTGCTGGTTATAGTGAAATCGGTGGCTTGTCGGGAATACTGGAGGTGGGCTCCAATGTCTCGGGCTGCAGTTTTCACATTAAAACCATTGTTGAGGAAAACTTTTCTAAAGTTACCGTGGGTGGACCAAAGGTAGGTCTTAGATTTGTCAACCTCCAAGTCAAGTAAGGAAAGGATTTCTTCAAGTTTTTGAGTACTGCGCATGAGTTCATGGGGATCTCTGCAGAACAACTCAAGGTTATCAACAAAGGAAATGAGATTAGTGGTCGGGGCTTTGTGGGCCATCCATGTGGCAACAAGTTCATTTGCCCCCACCATCGCCACTACACTAAGTGAACAACCTTCAGCGAACCCTGTCGTGGATTTTATGGCTTCACCAACTGAACCTCTGATACTGAACCGTCTCTCCATGGAAGTCAGAGCTTGGGCCCATGCTCTCAAGATTGGTGGAGGAGCTCCTAAATGCTTAAGGACCCCAAACAAGGGGAGTCTCGGCAGGTGGTTGAAGCACTTCACCACATCTAACACGGCTCCGCAGGTGGTCAGGCCGCAGGCATGGTTGGTCTCGATCTCCTGCTGCAGGTACATCCACATGTTTGTGGTGCATCGCTGGGGTAAATTGCCGAAACTATAACTAGACACCTCATTCACCAAATGGGATAACAACTGTCGGGAACGTATGGAAGCCCAAGTCCTGTAAATGAGGGAAAAGATGGTAATTGGCCTATACCCTGTTACTGCAGCAGGCTGTTCATGTTTCTCTAAACTATGTATGATGCCTACCAGCCACTGTCTGGGCCACTGCATGGTACCTGCTTCAATACCGTGCAGCATGTCAAGTATGGCATCAGTCAAGTCTAATGGCAGTTGAAGTAGATCTTGTCTGGTCCAACCGTCGGGTCCTTTTGCTCTGGGCTTTTTCCGTTTTAAAGCTTTGGTCCAGAGATCTCTGGTGATGGGCGTGTAGGTCATTTCAGGCGCTGGTGGTCTTGCAAGGCAGAAGAAATCGGTCAGGGGAGACCACTGTTCATCTGGCACATCGAGGTGGCGGTCCCAACGCTTCTGCCATTCATGTTGAAAACGGTTGAACATTTCATTGAGCTGTCCTACAAAACGTTCTTGTCGGACTGGCTGTCCGGGAACAAGGCCATCAATGGAATCTAACCACACCTTATCGTCACAAATGATGATGGGTGTTGCTGGTCCGGCATGCGTGATCAGTTCACCATCCCAAAATTTGGACTGTCTGTCAAGCGTGATGGAATTGTCATCATGGTCAACTTCAGTGATACGAGCTGCCACTTCATCCAAAAGAATGCAAACCGGCGAAACTGAAGGTTTGGCAAAGTCCTGAAAAACTTTATTCGGGTTAAGAACTCTGTTGTTTTTGGCTTTGGTGATCAAATCAGTTTGCAACATCTTCTCAAACCATCTGACCTCGGCATGAACAGTGAGGCAAATCGCGCTGAGTTCCTGTTCATTGGGCAAGGAATCTGGAAGGAAGGTTGGCGCTCGGTCTGCTTTTGAGGGAAGCTGATACCACCATCTACGGAAGCTAGAAAACCCTGAGGCATTCAAAACAGCTCTCCATTCTCTTTGTGCATGCACTGATTGATTGGAGTTCCATGGCCGTGCGCGATACAACCTCTGCAGGGATTCAAGACGACGCAGTTGGGTAAACCACTTTTGATGCTGTACACACTGTCCTTGAAACTCAGGACGAAGGTCACCATTCCTGCTGGCTTTGATGGGTTTGGAAAGGCTCTTGATTTTCTGTGTGTGTAGGGTCTGGCATCTTCCACGCTGGGCGTAAAAAAGGCCTGGTTTGCCTTCTTTAAGGAGAGATGCATGAACACGATTCTCAAACTCATTGGCTACTAGGATGCACCCATTGTCTGGGGTGATATTGTCAGGCAAACTGAAGCATCCATTCTCGATGGGTCCTTTAATGTCTTCCCATGGAATCGGCTTGGGCTGGCGCCATAGTTGACAAAAGGTGTCATGGCCGAAAAAATGGAAATGGGCTAAAAGGGCTCCATGCTCTGGAAACACATGATTGATTACTTCGGCACACCTGAAATATTGGACTAACTCAGGAGAAAGCCAAATGAAATCCTTGGTGGTGCTTTGTTTACAAGTCTTTTGCACTGGATCCCCAAAGCGGGCTTGATGGAGATGTTGAACCTCTTGCCATCCTAGTTTTTGCCAAATCTGAGGTTGTTGAAGGAGACCATCTTCTTGATTGAAATCCCCCATGATGAACCTAGGCCCTTTCATGTTTTGGACAATGTGAGTAGTGGCAACCTGCAGGAGCTCATCTGTGGCATTGCGGACTTCTGTGGAGTATGCTCGATGTGCAAAGCCATAGACGACAGCGCCATGGATCCAAACGTCATTGCAAAGAAAGGTGTTCAAGCACATTCTGGCCCGGTTCCAAATGTCTTCAGTGCAGTGCATCTGGATCTTACGGCTGGGCATGCTGGTGGCAAAACCTGTACCTACATGTGTACCTCCTACGGCAGATATGGCTTGTGAGCGGTAAGGTGCAGGTGCACCATGGAAAAAGGTCAAATTTTTGTTGGCAAACCTAAGTTCGCTCTTGAATTTTCTGATTCCCATATGGGAAAGGTGAGTTTCACAAATACCATAGATCACATTGGATTCAGCAGGGAGTTGTGAAAAGCATGTGGATTTGCGAAGTAACCCTGTTGGATTAACCGCACCCAATGTTAAGCCCGGCTGATGGTCAGGCCCGGGATTCTTAGCTTCCCCAATACGAATTTGAGTCAAGGTCAAAATGATAGCTTTGATCGCGGCTTCATTGACTCGCACGTGCAACATCTGGCTTGAATGAAGTTGTCATTCAGCAGTCTTTGTTCTTTTGTTGGTGAGCAAGATTTCTATTCTCGCCATTTGCTCCTCCATCTTTTGGTCGAGAATGGACCGCATTGCGTTGTCTTGTTGTTCTGCTTGCTGCTTCAAGGCTTGGACTTGGTGCACTACTTGGGCATTATGGGTCTGCTGCTACTGCTTGAATGAGGACAAGGAACCTGTAAGCTGGTTGAGGTTGTCAGTTAACGAACTCACTTGTTGTTCGAGTTGCGTTACTCTGGTGTCCACTTGGGCATCCATTGGGGCATCGTCAGTTTTGGTTCCAGTGAGCTGTTGCTGGAACGTGGCTCTGAGCCTCTTCTCCACGTTGTTTTCCATTGATGCCATTTGACTTGGTGTGATGCTCGTGGATCGGGCACTTTGGCCTTTGGCTGCTCCAGCCCATGGGTCATTGAGTTGCAGTGGATCTTGTTTGGAGATATCATGGCTCACGTTGGCTGCAACCATCGCACTGGAATTGAGATGTCGGAGTGTCCTGGCAGAAGCAACTGGTACTCCTTCCACTCGCTTGGCTGATGGCTTGCTGGACTGAACTTCACTAATCAAAACATCTCCATGCTGCATGGTGAAAATGAAGAAATTTGGTGGTTCGGAAGCGTGTGCAATCCACACCAGACCATTCTTGTCAGGAGTGAGTCCTTGGGAGTGAGATGGTCGTGCATTCCACTCCCATGTGTCAAAGACCTTCTGGATCGACTGTTTTGTGCTTCCAAATGGCAGTGGTGCAATCCTGTATGTGGACGTGTTGGTCCCATCAAGGTATGCTACATCAGGCCTGTGCAAGGCGTGCACGTCTGCTGCATGTTGGCTGGATGTCCGTAATCCAAATCGATCTCCATTCCTGGCAATGTGCGTTTCATGGTGTGTTGACTGCTTAGCAATTAGGACATCGTGAAAGGACTTCTTTGGCAACCAAATCACTCTGTGTTCAGGACAGGGTGCTCGACCACTCTGCTGTCTGGGCTCAAAATAGATCCCGTCTTTGCTGTTGGACTCAAGTAACTTGGACAGACTGGATGCTTTCACACGGAGGACAACCGAAAACAGGTCAGACTCTTCAGGTTTCACCTTCTGATACATTTTGCTTAGGTGTTGTCTATCCCATACATCCAAAATGTCTTCCTTGCCGAGACAGTCAAAATGCTCCAAGGCCAACATGTTCTTGACCGGTTTGGTAGCCATGGTGGTCCAGTTCACTGTGCACTGGTCTTTGTAAATGACTGCTCTAACAACTGCTGTTTCAACCTGTTCAATCCCGGTTGGATCAGAAGGCAAAAGTCGGGTGACTTGTTGCTGGCCTAACTGAAGAAGAGCTGCTGTTAGAATCATGGGTTCCTGCGTTCCGGCACAAGACGCAGGAAAACGGATGATCTGATGGCAAGCAGGAAGGGCTTGGTCTTGGAAGTCAAGGACTAACATGCCTATTCCTTCAGCACTGATCGGTTTTTGCAAGTGGAGAAACGGAAGAGCATCTTCGATGTTCACAACTGCTACACCTTTCTGGTTGAGCTGCATTTGGTGCAGTGTGATCTGATTCAAAGGGCTTCCGTCACTCTGCTGAAAGATTCCATTGGGGATCTGCACTTCTGAGGCTCGTGGTGCGGACCAGGTGGTTTGGCTGGCACGCTTGTTTTGCTTGTTCTTCTTGTTACCGATCTGCTTTCCAGTTTGAAGTCTGTCATGAATCTGGCTTTGCAATTCCTCTGTAAGCACAAGCTTAATGGGAGGACGATGTGCTGAGGCTTTGGCTTTCATGTCAGCCCATGGTCGAGCAGAACCCAATGTCTGCTGGATGGATTGTTTGCCAAAAGTTTGGATGAGGTGAGTTGCCAGTTCACCTACTCTGTCAGCTTTGACACCGTGTGCTTGAAGTAGCACAGATAGTTCAGTCACAAGGGGCTCTGCAACTCCACCATACTGCACTTGGTAGTCAAAACGGTCTGCTGTACCTTGGTTGGCCAGGTGATTGGCAAACTGTTGTCTCCACTTGATCGCGTCTTCAGAGCTCATGGGATAAGCCCTGCTGTCAGCTAGGTCATGTGCCATGATGGCTGCAATCGTTTGAAATCCGCAGTCGGCAGGGAAACTTTCAATTGGCACACGATACTGGAATAGGACATCAAATCCGAGGGAGACCTGAATCCAGTTCTTCAAAGTGGGCAAATCAGTCAGCGTGGTGGTCACCTTAATCTCGTCGTTGTTAAACAGTGCAGAGATCGGAAACCAATGCTGGTTGAAAAGGCAGGCAGTGTGCAACGAAAAACTGGTATGTCCTGCTCCAATTTTGTCCATGCCAATGGTGAGCCATTCTTCAATCAGTCTTGGTCCGTCCTCATCTTGCGGCGCAATCACTGGTGGAGTCGTGTTGGTTAAATTAGGCTGCCCAATCATTTGCAGATAAAACTTCATTTCATCACAAGCAACCCAACCTTGCTGACTCCAGAGCGCATCATGGCGGGACATGTTGTCCATGAAAGGGTATTGGATCAAATGAGGTTTTGTACCATCTTCGAAAAGGATGATTTGGTTGTCAAACACTTCTCGGTAGACTGGCAAATGAAGGCCCATTGCATCCAAGGTTCTGACAGGTTCAGGAAGCTCAAGAAGGTTTCCCTCTGCGATGGCCACTTGACCAACAGTTGTGCCCTGCTTGACAAACATTTTGTACAGGGATCCTGCACCGTGACCTACCCACACAGACAGAAGCTGTTGATTGCCTGAGTCACATGTGCTTGCTGATGATAAAGGATGTGGCACATCATTGATTTGGTGATGATCTTGGTTACTTTCTGATGTGACAGTAGCCCTACTTCGTTTGAGTATGTTGGTGTCACCTGCATGAGATCCCCGTTTGCGACTAGCAAATTGATTCACACCTCCATGTTGCTGATACGGATGCATCTGCTGTTGTGAAGGGTCTGATGGCAAACTTGATGATCTGCTGGTCTTGTGATTGGCGGATGCAATAGCTTGTGACCAGGGATCACGGGAAATCCATGGATCCTGGGCTTTTCCATCTTCCGCAAGATTGTTCATGGTCTGCGTGGGAAGCTCTGACGCTTCTCGTTGAACTAGGCAATTCACATCAGAAGGCAAAGCTGAGGAGCCAATTTCACTGTGGCGTTCAAGTGGTAGCATGGGCAGCTTGGCCGCAATGGGAACTGAGGTGCTTTCATGTTGGTGATTCTCCCAGGCATTATGTTCTCCCGGAGTTGCCTGGATTCCGGGTTTTGGGAGATCTGGGCAGGCATTCTTGTCATCCGGAGTGGCCTGCATTCCGGAGGATTTTCGCTGATGCACATACATCTGTTCATCAGGTTTGATGATCGAGTGTTTGAAGTCAGGCAAGGTTTGATTGGCTTTGAACAGAGCTTCATGGACACGTCTGGCTTGGCCTGGGTCAACCTCTGAGAGGCTGTTGAAAAATTCTGCTTTGCTATGTTGGCCTATCGGAGGAGTATGCAGGAAAGCTGTCTGTACATCAGGCTGCAGAAATCCAAAATGGTCTTTGGGTCTGTACACGGATTCTCCAAACTCAGGCGCAACAAGGGCAGGTTGGTTGGGACCGGAATCTTGCAAGGCAATGGGGCCTGGCTTGGCGCTGACCCCTGGGGCAACACTAACGGCACGACCTGACAAGGACAGGGACTCGACATCCACGGCAGGACCTACAGGAGACATGGACTGACCTGGCGAAACCACGGACTCGGATGCAAGGCTGCTTGGACGAGCACAATGCGTGACACTCAGTTCAACATTAGGATGCAGAAATCCAAAATGGTCTTTGGGTCTGTACACGGATGCTCCAAACTCAGTCTCGACAGAGGCAAGTTGGTTGGGACCGGACGCTTGCAAGGCAAAGGGGCCTAGCTTGGCGCTGACCTCTGGGGCAACACAATCGGCACGACCAGACAAGGACATGGACTCGACATCCACGGCAGGACCTACAAGAGACATGGACTGACCTGGCAATACCACGGACTCGGATGCAAGGCTGCTTGGTCGAGCACAATGCTTGACGCTCGGTTCAACACTGCCTGAACAAGGTTGGGCGGCTTCTGTTTGAGGCTCTATGCTCATCTTCTCCTGGGCCACGCAGCTGGGCAAATGGTGCAAATCATGAAAAGGACATGGTGTCTCATCTGAATCTTCATGATGATGGGGATCATGATTGGTTGGTTCAATGTTGTGAGATAAGCTAAGGTCACCTCTCTTCACATGTCTGTCAACGGCTGTTGAACCAGACTGCATGGCGAGAGCTTCGGTTTTGGCTGGTGATTTGTCATCCTGAAATGTATGGCCATGACTGTCATTGCTTGGGGTCGGAACATGGTCTTTCCCACCAATCACACCTGGTTTCATGGGCTCATCATGATGATGACCTTGCGGCATCGTTGCATTGCGGGAGGCATGCAGGCTTTCAAGCGACTCAATTGCAAATTTTTCAACATCATCAGGGTGTAAGGTGGTCAGCGGGTGATCCAACTTCCAAATTTCTCTTTCAAAAAGAACTGTGGATTTCGTGGGAATTGTGTGAGGCCATGTTTCATCTCTGGCATGTAGAAGTTCTTCACACATCTGCGCCATCACATGTCTGGGGGGTTGAGCATCAACCGGAAATCCATTCTTCATCATTTGAAAAAGGAGATTTGAATAAACCCAGGCCCCTTGCAGTGGAGATGCTAGTTGCCCTGTTCCTGCAAGCAAAAACTTGAGTGAGAACAATTGGTCTGTCTCCAGGTACCTCGGGTCCAGTGCATTCAACAAAGCGACCTCCTTTGGATGAGGATGTCTCATTCCATGGAACCAATCATCACCAGTTTTCACCATGTTTCCGAGGGGAATGAGTACACCATACAACCCTTTTTTGGCAAGTCGTTCCAATGAAAAACCCTGGGACCTACAACCGTAGTGACATGGACCCAACTGACTACCCCATGAATGAGTAGCTGTCGGCATGGCCTTGGCAGTGTCAATGATGCATGCACAAATCCCTTTGGGCTGGTCATGAAAGTGTCGAAGTTCATGCAGGCTAAGGTTCAATTGACTGCTCTCATCTGGCGTGAGATAGGCTTGGATCTGTATCAAATGTCGAACAGAGGGAATGAAATCCATCTGAGGCATGGCAGGTATGTTGGAAATCCCTAGCATCGGCATGGACAGGACAGCCCACCATCTTGTTCGGTGAGATGGCCATGTGTGGTGCAATGACAGCAAGTTCTGATGCAAATGGTACCCAGTTTGCTGAGCAAAAGATTTCAAAACATTCTGCACCCAGTACGACTCGGCAGCTTCCTTAGTGCATTCAAGGATCAAAACTGGGCTACGTAAGTAAAACCCCATCTTCAAAAGGCCTGGCAAGGAATCACTGCGTGGGTCATGCTGTTCACGACGATCTCCAAGGGAACTGAATGGCTGACAAGCTATTCCACCATTAATGGGTGTGGGTTGGCCTTGGATCACATCAGCAACTGCTTTGATTGTGTCAGGATGGCTAAGGTCTCCATGGATGACAGGTGCAATGTCTTTATGTTGGAGCCATTCTGCAAACTTCTCATTGGCATCGATGAAACACGCTGGGCTGGCACCACAAAAGGGGAGACAGGTGGAGACAGCACCAATCCCAGAACAAGCTTCGATCACTCTATGGAATGATTTCACATGGACACAATCATGTTGGAAAATATGACTTCCCTCCGTGACAGTAATCCAAAGATGTTGACTTCCATGAAGCACTAACCCATCTAGGATCGTGAAGGTACTCTTACTTTCTTCCAGAAAAGCATCTGTGATGAACGTCTGTTTGAGGATTGCCGTTCGACAAACATGATGGCCAGGACATCGGATGACTACTTCTGCAAGAACACTTGTCCTCATTCCCTCTGATAAACGATCAAATGGTTGTTCCAGCTCGAAAAAGGCATCAGAAACCATGGCTAGAGAAACACACGTGTTGAAGCACTGCCCAAGGATTTGCAAGCCCCGATCAACCGGCTGGGAGGTTCTTGGGCCAGATCTAAAAATATTAGTCAACGGGAAGGATTATCCCATATACTATGAAACATATTAAAAAAAATGTTTGAAACCACCAACCAGATATGCTATGTTGCTGAACTCCAAACATTCCAAGACCACAAAGATTTTTCAAAGCCACGCCCGCCTCAAGGTGTCGTTCCCTTGTTCTTATCCAGAGATTTTTTGTGTCAATTGGTTTCTTTAAAGTTGTGATTTCTTCTTGTCCCGTTGCCTCATCTCCCCATGTCCTTAACCTCATAGTAGAGAAAACCCCCGTGACTGGGAGTTCCAGTCCCGGGGGCGATGGAAGGATCCAGACCGTCGATGTCGATGCTGATGTACACCAAAGATCCAGAAGGGACTCGCCTGAGGCGGTTTTTGTTGGACGGGAGGTCTGAATTGATGCTATTTGATGTCATTTCTTGACATATGATGTAATTTGATATTATTTGCCCCACAGCCAATAAATAGGTAGATTGGAGACTTCAGGTATACATATCTATATATAATAATATATATATATACATGGCCACAAGAATGGACACCTAAATGGTCACTCAAACACATGTTTATGGATAACTGTTCATCAATCCCAAGCCTGATTTCAAGACATGGAATGCATGCTTCCCGCAAATAGTATGACTGCAAAACAAATGTGGCTTTCTTGATGCATCCACCCGCAGCTACTTTCACGACCATCGCAGTTCTTAGTGGCTGCAATGAGGCTAAAACGTGCTGAAACTCACTAAATATATGAACATAATTTACGGGACACAAACAGCTATTGAGACCCCAACATTCTAGATGCACGGGCTGACTCCAACACCAACACAGTAACACATGGTACAAGTACCACATGTGGGTTTATCTTAAAATTGGATACCCCAAATCCGTGGTTTATCATCAGTTTCCAATGAAAAATGGTGGTATCCCCCATGTTTATCCGTTATAAGCGTCCCATGCTGCCCTCCTGTCGCAACCCTAAACCCGTCGCAACCCTTCGGCAGTGTTGACTCAATGGAACCAGTCGTACTGAGGGTGAGAATACCAAGTAATTACAATGCCAGCTTATTGCTCAGTATGATATGTTCATATATTTTCAGGTTTTGACCCATCAGCAGATTAGTTACTTTTAAAACGTTCCACTGAGCTCCCTGACACGATAAAATATACAAGAGTTTGACCCTACAAGGTGCCCCCCAGTGATGTTTGTTGTTTAATGATTCTCATTAATTATATGGATCTATAATGATCTATATAATTTATAACCTTATAATTACCATAAATATAAATCCTAGTTATTGGAGTTCTCAACTCACCAACTTAGCCAACTCTCACCTTCAAATTGCTCACTTCCCTCCACGTGACTCCACCACTGAGGCAACTCCGAGCTCGCGCACCTGGAGTTGATGGGAACATGGGGATTTCACCAACAAACATATATATGGTGATCAGAAAAAGGATCTGGGTGATTTATATATCTGTGATCTATCAATAGTTTTATATGGTTACTATATCTTATGATGATACAGTAGGGGTCTGTTGCGATATCACTAGCGAAAAGAAATTGCGATAATCAGACCATTTACCTGGATATATCATGGTAATCCACCATTAGATCACATTGCATCACTATGTTCTACCATGTTGCCAACAATTTTCTTGGTGAAATCTTCCTTTTTTCAGCTAAACCTTGCTCATGCCCCTAGAATTCCTATGAACAAAGCCCCTTTGTTATTTTGTTGGCATTGACCAATATTGTATAGGCCATTCATGTTAGCAAAGCATTCATCAACCACCATTTTTTGATGGTTATATAATACCACCCATTGTAACGTTGGAGACGGTTTACTATTGCATTAATAACATGATTTGCCCCGAAAAATAAATGTATAAATCCAGTAATAAAGCATCCCATTCGCCAACCATGACTGGGGGTGAAACATATACATCATTCCAGTCAGAACTGGGCCCAATTGATAAACCTCAAACTTGGGGACGGATTCTCCAGATTTCCCCTCAACGTTTACGCGAACTGGAAAATCACCATGTTTTATAGGTAAATCATCATAAATCATGTATAAATGAGCCATCTACCCATAGGATCCATGTATGGTATATATGCTAACATTGGGTGTATATTGATGGGATCCATGTTACCACATATAGCAGCACCATGGATCCTATGGGCTATACCATAGCAAACTGTTAAATCGCATAGGAAATCGTTCAACAACCAGAGGCTATGCCACCCCAACGTAGCGGCCTTCCGCACGCTCAGCACCGTGGAGCCCATGGTCTTCGCGTCCTCGAAGCCGCTTTTGGCGGTGGAGCTGACGCCACGGATACCCAGCTGAAACATGGAGGAGATGCGGGGCCTCAGCAAGATATGTGGGTGATGAAGAAATATATGCGGGTGATGATGATAATGATGATGATGATAATGATGATAATGATGGTGACGGTGACAATGATGGTGACGGTGAGGATGATGGTGATGATGATGATAATGATGATGATGGTGATGATGATGATGGTGGTGATGATGATGGTGGTGGTGGTGATAGTGATTGTGATGATGATGATGGTGGTGATGATGATGGTGATGATGATGATGATGGTGGTTATGACGATGATGATGATGGTGATGATGATGATGATGATGATGATGGTGGTGATGATAATGATGTTGATGATGATGATGGTGGTTATGATGATGGTGATGGTGGTGATGATGGTGATGATGATGATGATGGTGATGGTGGTGATGATGGTGACGGTGACAATGATGGTGATGATGATGATGATGATGATGGTGATGATGATGGTGATGATGATGGTGATGATGATGATGGTGGTGATGATGATGGTGGTGGTGGTGATAGTGATTGTGATGATGATGATGGTGGTGATGATGATGGTGATGATGATGATGGTGG
>Ga0126342_10010291_pt1 | contig 16729 bp, 11 predicted proteins | sample Cyp1metagenome_FD_92528 | JGI IMG/M metagenome (GOLD analysis project Ga0126342, IMG submission 92528) | Coral microbial communities from Lord Howe Island, Old Settlement Bay, Australia - Cyphastrea 1 metagenome | ecosystem: Host-associated > Invertebrates > Cnidaria > Coral ... | reverse complement strand
TAATGCGTGTGTTGGTGAGTGTGAAAGAGAATAAAAAAAATATATATATATATATATATATATATATATATATATATATATATATATATATATATATATATATGTATATATACATATGTATATATATATATATGTATATATATATATGTATATATATATGTATATATATATAGGTACATGTACATACATGTACAATAATCCCATCACCCCAAAAATTAATTACACCCCGATAGATCGATCCAACATGATCCAATAACCAAAAACCTTCGATTCGTCATTTCAGATCCCACCAGTCCGTATCCCAAAAAGTCATCCCACATCCAGGTTGAAAACTGCCTTAGTTGTGAAGATGATGACGAAGGTCTGTGAGAAGCTTGGAATTGACAGCCCCTGACCAAAGGAACTTTGCAGCGCCCTCTGCGCTGCACTTTCTGCGTGGCTCGGGCCAAAACTTGGACCTGTTGGGGACCACAGTTGAATCATTGAATGAACTGGTCACAAAAAAAATCTGAGGAGCCACAAGGAGCCACAGAGACTCAGAAAAGAGGACATGTGCAACTACTGTTTGTGTTTTTTCCATACATTTTACCCTAGGGGTAAACTAACACAAAAATGGTCATCACCATTTTGAAGAGGCAAATCATCTAGAAGTTTGGGACATGGCTTCCATAGCTATGTTTTACTGGAGGGTATTCAGAACCATAGAAATGGGAGGACCCCCCAATCCCCAAGTGACTCAGAGTTTGGCAGTTTCAACATTCGTCACGACCAAAACCCAAAAATTCAGCCTCCAATCATCAAGGATATGGAGAATCCATGAGAATCCCCCATTGATTGGAGGATTTTCCATGATTTTCCATGATTTTCCATGATTTTCAAAGCTCCGTGGCTACCAGGTGCTTGGGCCACTCAGCAGTGCAGCCCGCTGATGCCTGCTGTCGAGCGAATCGGAGCTGAAAGCCACGACACGAGGGACGCATCCGATGTATCCTAAGTGACAAATAAGAATCGTATAATAGTAAACCAGTTTGAGTCATGGATTATTCTGTTATATATATATATATACACATATGTATAGCTTATGTATTTGTATTATATATATATATATGGATCATATATATATACATATGTGGATTACATATGTATATATATATGGATTACACACACATATATATATACACATATGGATTACACATATATATATATATGGATTACACATATATGTATATGTATGTGTATATACATATGTATTACACACATCTATATCTATATATATATATATTGTACTAAATGGATTGTATATTTAAGTACATGGATTATGTATATATATACATATGGATTGTAAAACATATAGGTTACTGTATATGATATCATATCTAGAGGATATATATATATAGGTGATATATACATATACATAGATTATATACATAGGTTATATATATATAGGTTGTAAACCATTCACGATTCCTGAGATGCAGGATGAGCCTTGTTCCGTAGCTGGTGGCCGATGTTCAAAATCACTATGGGTCACAACAGTCAAACCCCATGGAATCTGACACGTCCCCAAATCTCAAAAAAACACATGATTTACCCTCTGGTTATGACTAACATAGCCATGGTATAGATGGCCCATAGAAATAGATGGTTCACCTTTTTTCATAGCATGGTGATTTGCCATGGCTATGTTAAATAACCAGAGGGTAAATCATTATTTACCCTCTGGTAATTTAACATAACTATGGAAAATCACCATTATTCATGGGAAAATCCACTATTTCAATGGTCATTTTCCATTGCTATGTTAGTTCACCAGAGGGTATCATGATTTTTTATTTGTACTGATCCCAATATCTTGGACTGAACCGTTCAGGATCTCTCTCGCAAAACAAGCTGAGCAGAACTTGATTTGCTTCTGAACGAAGAAATCATCCGCTTGCGTGGTGTTCTGGTAGATAAGATACTGTATATGTACATGTCTATCATTTGCATCTGGTATATATATATATATATCCATGTATGATACTATTGCGTCTCCTACTTTTCTCCTTCTTTATGTTGGCTTTTTATTTTACATTTTTTTCCATTTGATTTTGCATTCTCAAATTTGAGTTTGAACCTCCAGCCTCCGATTTCTTCGTGTTCACGCCTCCAAGTGTTCATCAAGGGTTTCCTTTCTTTACCCTCTGGTAGTTTAACGTAGCTATTGAAAATGGCCATTTTTAATGGGAAAATCCACTATAAATGGGCCATTTTCAATAGCTACGTTAAATTACCAGAGGGTATCTCTTTTCCTTCTTTCTCTTCACTTTTTGAGTCCACCTCATTCTTTCATTTTTTTCACGAAACATTTCCTTGTTTTGCATAGAAAAAAATCCGTCCTTTTCGTTCGGCTTTTTGCCGGTCCATTTCCTGTTTCTGCTGCATACAAATCGGAACATATATCATATCATATTATATATGTATATATATATATTATATCCATAAACTGCTCGCTTGAAACCATCTTGACACCATTTGCTGCTTTGTGGTTTCAAGTCTGTTCGATTTGTGATCCCACTTGTGGCTTCGGCCCTCAACGGATCGGCTTCGAGCCGCAAATCTTGGACCCGGCGACCAGTCTGACTTGTACCGATGACATGTGGATTGGTCTGAAAAATGAGGGGAGAAACCAATCTTTTTCTGGCTGTATACTTGATAATTCATATCCTGGTTGGTGGTTTGGAACATGAATGGATTATGACTTTCCATTCAGTTGGGAATGTCATCATCCCAACTGACAGTTTCATATTTTTCGGGGTAGGTATACCACCAAGCAGATACCATCATTTTCGAAAGGATGTATGGAGCAATGATTTTTTCAGACCGGCCCATGTCGTCAGGGTTTGCAGAGATTTCCGAGGTCCTGGGGATATGGTGCCATGGTGGTTGGTTGTGGTAGCCATCATTTCTTCAATTTTAAAGGTCTGTGACATATTATATACCCGTATCTATAATCATCTATGTGGTATATCTATGATATCTATGTGGACCCGTATCTATTTCAATCTAAGATATCTATTTTAAGGGTCTCTGAAAAATGCATCTGGTTGGTGGTGACTGGAACATGAATGGATTATGACTTTCCAGAAACAGTTGGGAATGTCATAATCCCAACTGACTAACTCATATTTTTTAGAGGGCTTGAAACCACCAACCAGTGTACGATTTGTTTACACACAAACATGTGCATATTGGAGTTACCTGTAGACCTGTATATGATTACTTATGTATACATGTATTTGTACAGATATCAGCTTTTTTTGTTTGTGTGAAGGGTCAGAAGACATATAGCAGTAGTGATGGATATTTGCCAATCTGTGTATATATATACACATATGATTACATATGTATATATCCATAAAATATACATATCTATGTATATATCACGTCTCCACTTACCTACGTTGCAGACCAGATACCCTCATTGTATGTTGCAACTTTGATATTTGTTTGTTTGATGCATCGGCATCCTTATGCATGGGCAGTTTGAGAGTTGGTAGCGCGAAGACATCCAATTGATGGTTCTTCATGTTTGGTCTGGTGGACAAATGAACATACACTAACCTCACCTCAAGTTCTTTCTCAGTAGAATTCTGCTTATATGCCACAAGCCGCCAGGTTTTTTGACTCATGAGGGGCTTGGATCCAAGCCTTGTTTTTCAGTTTTTTTCCCCCTGCAAAGCAGAGGGGTTTTTGTCGCAGATGCCTGGTCGACGGAGCAGCCAATCTCAGCCATGTTCGAAGGGTGTTTTCCAGAGCGTATCCAGAACAACCATGGAAACAATAAGGTAGCGGAAGATGAATTTCCGAATGGAAATCAGGGTTTTTGACCAGGAGATGGGTGTTTCAAACAAAGGTCAAATCTTCTACTCATGCAGCTTATGCATGTATATACATATACACAATATAGCGCATGCCTCTTAGTCTATTTTGGGGTAGACATCTCGTAGACATGCTCCCATGATGCTCCACGATAACCAAACGACCAGCCAAAGGTTTCTGGGTTCCTTACCCGCAATCAAAACATGGCAATGGAAAATCATCCATTTAGACAAGCTTATCCCATTAAAACTTTCATTTCTACAAAATGACCCATTGCTATGTTTGATTATCAGAGGGTATGATTTGTTTTCCAACAGTTCAACGGAATTGCAAAAGGAATGATCGGCATTGGTGTCAGGCAGGAGGAAAAATCCATTTTGTGGTTCAGAAAGGGTGGGTGCCCCCAGTAATGTTTGTTAGTTTGAAACTCCATCTGGGGCTTTCCTAAGTCATGGGGGTACCCCAATAGCTGGATGGTTTATTTCATGGAAAGTCCCACCTACTCAGCGCATCAAGAACCCACAAATTTGTTTTTTTTCTCCCCCAAAACCTTTTTTTCTTCAGTTATGAACTGGGGGTACCCCCATGACGAAACGGAAACCTCCATCGAACTCTGCAGCCACCATCTCGCCTGGCGCAACTTATCCGAGGGGACCCACAGGGGAAACCTTGGCTTGTTTGGTGAATGGGGAACTGTTTAGCTTAACTGTAGTGAACCTGGCTTGATGTAGCAATTGAACTTCTCAGCTGATTCATATTCCGGTAATCAAATATGGCAATTGGAAATCCACTCTAAATGCAGGTACTATTGCCATGTTTGATTGCCGGAGGGTACTTCGCTTTGCTGAACGTACACAACAGATTTCCGGAGTCCAAGAAGTGATCCACTCGAAGATTCTATTGTGGGGTCAGCACGTCAGAGAGTAGCACACGTGGAACTCATTTGTTGAGCAAGTTTTGCGCTGTGAACTAGCCCGGGGGGCTAGGAAAGGGTACGTTAATAAGTGGCGATGTTTTGCCTCTTGTGGAAGATTTCATTGGATGTTACCAAAACACTATATAGTACTGGCAATTCTTTCTTTGGTAGCACCAGTTTGGTCCATTTTGGTTGGTTAAAATCCACATTAATATGGCTTCCAAACGCGGGATGTAGCCTTTTTTTTCATCCATTTTCATCCCATCCCTTCACCAAACTCCACCCAGCCTGGTTTACTGTTGGATCTTTTCGTATTTTGGGATCCCTTAGGGAATTACATTTTGGGAAGACCAACTCGATTGAACTTGATGGTTCCATGTGTGAACTGGCCATTCATCGTTAGTCCAACTTTGCACATCCCAGTTATTACAACAAACACCAACCGCGACTAGCTGATTGCAACATCTAAGTAACTCAGAAAGCGGAAACCCCTTAGAAAGATATCATTTTACGATAGGCGATATATGCTCTTTGAATCTCTTTGATATGATGTCAACCTGGGTTTTTATAACCCAATTCGCGTAGATTTCTTGTGAAAGACCATGGTTTCTGGCAACTTCACCACTGCTTCGGCTGCTCCGCGACAACGGAAGGGCGCGCCATCTGGTCGTTCTGACGGCTCCTGTCCGGACACGTCACACCGAGCCGTGTAGGATGGTTCCCATTGAAAAATGGGGCTGATTTTGGATGTTTTGGGGTACCTAACTGATTAAATCATACTGAAGAATTTTCAGGAAGACCCAACCCAAAATATCCCAATTTTATCCACAGATACCGGGCTTTCAGCACCCGCTGAGTGATGATCAGTGTGTAAAAAAACTGTGGTTGTGTTGCCCTTTAATGCCCTTGCGTGAAAAATGGGGGATACAATCCGTGAACTGTGAAGGATTCCCATGACAAACCAGCCACTATGTTTTATCAACGGATTGGTTAAGGGAAAATCTTCACGCCTGACTCTTACCCATGAAATATCGAACTTTCCTGCGCATTTTCCCTTTGATCATTTAAAGATTTTCCAATCGGTGTTCCACTGATCCAAATTTCTCAGCAGAGGTCCCATCCTCGCGGAAGAGAAACACTTGCACTAGGCAGAATTTTTGCTGCACGCTGTCGCGTGTGAAAAAAGCACAGAAATCTCAGGATTGAAACCAGCGAAAATCCATGGTGTTTCGGTAACAGAACTGGCAATCAAAGATGGCGTTCTGGAAAATCCACAATGACAAAATCAAATGGGTATACATGGGGTATACCGTTTAGATGATTTTCACGGATTTTGTTCTACTTGTATTAAAGATGATAGCTTCCCATTGCCATGTTTGATCACAAGAGTGTAGGTGTCAGCCTTGAGCGCATGTAGGTCAGGAAGTCCAAGGAAACAACGATTGGACGTCCGAAATGAAGCTGTATACGGTTGAATGTTCCAAGTTCGAAAAGGGACATCCGTTCTTTTTACGCTGGTTTCACCGGCGCATGTTGTTCTTTATGTTGTTCTTTCTTCGAAGCTTTAGGTGCACTGTGGGCTTTTCCAGGTGTGACTGGTTTGGTGTGGCCAACTTGGGATGGAACCATGGAATGAAACTACGACTTGTCGGCAGCACATCTTGTGCTTGTGATATCTTGGCTCCGGACGCATGATGGTGAGCACCAAGAATTGAGAATGGGGCGAAGGGTCACACATGCAGCCTGCAACAGCCTGCAACAGCCTGCAACAGCTGCAAGCGAAACTTTCAGACTTTTGAATCGCCATGAGGTTTGTTGAGTCATAGTTACAACATGTTACAACTCATCGTTTAATGGGTCCCCTCCTCTGCGGGGGTCTACCATTCCTTGCTCTGCAGCTGGCCATTCGCGAAATTTCTGTAGTGCCATGAGTCCGGCTCGAAGTGAGGCGCGGGGCTGGAGAAGTCGGAGGGAGCTGTGGGACTATGATTTGTATCATGTTGTATCCAGTTTTCGCAAGCAAGTTGGAGCTACTATTTGAGTTTCCCAAGCACATGACATAATAGGGTTTTCCCGTGTGGTACAGCCATGGATCCCACCATGAATGGGATCCCACCAGGAGCTGGCAGCATGGGAGCCGGGGAACCAAGCCGTGGCGATCTGTTTAGAAATCCCCCCATTTTAAACACACGCTGTGGCAAGGATCTGCAGCCCATTTAAGAAATGTCTTGAATGGGGATCATGGGGTATCACCCAGTGATGTGCCTATATTATATGAATTCTATATGATTCTACATGATTCTATAAACATATATATATATAATATTATTTATATGTATATGTATTATATATATATACATGTATTATATATATATATATGTATTATATATATATGTATTATATATATATATGTATTATATATACATATGTATTATATATATATATATTATAGATACATCTGAGGTTCTTTATCCAGCTACTAGGCCCCTCTCTTCCTCCAACTAGGAAGACAAAGGCTGCAATAGCAGATTAGCCCTGAGGAGTTTAGGAATCATCAGACTTTGTGGTGTACGTACTTGGGGGCAGTTGGGGTTATTCTTATGAAGATAACCGTGGGATTATTCTCCCTTTAAGTTGGGATAGAACCCGTAGAACTATGGTGATATATATATATATATACAAATATACATATTATGTGCACTCAGAACTGGAACTGCATCCCGAAGTAGTTTCCTTCAGTACATAGAAGGCTTGACTTGTGTAGTTGTGACCGTATCGGTGGTTGGATGGGGTGCAACCTTGTAGCCCTCGCAGCAATCAGCAATGAAGGTCAATGATTTGAGGCTGCAATACCTGGTGATTTAACATAGGACCATGGAACCTGGCCTATTCATAGATTATTTAATTACGTATATATTAAAGTGGTGATTTTCCATAGCTATGTGAAATTACCACAGGGGTACAGTACCTGGTTTCCTTGGAAGTGCAATAATCCAACCAATATCAACCAAGCAGTGGAAGGATGTCCATGACTCAGACGCTGCTTTTGAAGTTGCTTCCATTTCCCTCGAGACCTCAAGATGTGGAATTTTCATATGAATTTTCATCCAACATGGAACCTTGAGATACCTTGAGATACCTTGAGATACCTTGAGATACCTTGAGTTTTTAGGCGCTGGAAACAATTCTCTTTTTGTGTTTCTACCCTTAACATTCGCATCCCCAGTGTGCTGTTTTTCGATTGGTTCCCCCGTGTTCCACCATCGAGAATCACGGGCTTTGGCTGGGCGAACCATGGGTTAGTCTAAAAAAAAGACTACCCCCCCGATTTTTCATGGTTTATCATTCTTTTTGGATATGAAAGTTCCATTTCTTGGGGGTATACGATGTATAACAACAAATTGTAGACAAAGTTTCATCAATTCCCAGCTGCTCCAGCCCCACTTGGCACCCCAGCCATGCAACGTTCCTTTTTGCATTGCCATGGTGGCACCTTCCACTTTGGCCGCTCACTTGGTAGGCCCACCGCAACCTGATGGAAGGTCCTGTTGTAAAACATTGGCTGACCCAGATTGCACATTGAGAATGCATAACTCACTTACCCTCTGGTAAACTAACATAACTATGGAAAATCACCATTTTTCATGGGAAAATCCACTATAAATGGTGATTTTCAATAGCTATTTTGACATAACCAGAGGGTAAATGTATCGTGGATTTTCAACACGCATTCTGTTCCAAACAATGGGCATGATTTCAATCTCGTTCCGTAGAATCTATGCAGTGATTTCTGGCTTTCCTTGCCCCAAGTTGAACACGTGGAACGAAACACGGGTTCAAACCACCATTGGATCCCATTTGGTTGGTTCAGTGGTTTTGTTAAATCTTCATCAAACCTTCAAAGACTGAAACAAATACACAAATCACCTTTTAAGAACAACTAGATGATATTGATGAGTGTATATGAAGATTAATATGAATGATCATGAAGGTATGATTGATTAATACACACATCCCACGTTAAATTGTACTGAAACATATATCTTTTAACAACTAGATGGATAATATGAATGATCATGAAATGAAGTACCATGTTCACGCCTTTCTTGGTGAACTACAATCTTCACAACCTTTAACGGACATGATTTCACGTGGGATTTCACGTGGCAGGCCTCGCTGTGCTGCTGGCGTTTCGCCTCGCGAAACGCCGCAAGAAGCCCGAGAGCTCGGCCTCCGCTGAACGGCAGGAGCCCGGCGACGGTGAAGATCTTTAAAGAATAGCGTTGGATTAGATAATTATTGTATGATTAATGGATGGACAATTATTGGATAATGATCCTTGATTGATTATAATACTAATTAATGAACTTATCCCAAGTCATTGAACATTTAATGAATATATATATATTATCTCATAATTAATGGACAATTCATGGATAAACATTGTTTTTTTTCAAAAAAATATTTTGACAATTCACCTTAAGTGATCCCAGGTCCCAAGGTTTATCCCAAGTGATTGGATAATGAATTGATAAGTGATGACTGGATAATTTAATCCACAGATAAAGATTGAATGAATCAAGTAACTAACTGGAGAATTATTTTTATAACTATTGGTATAACTACTGGCACCGAATTATTTTTTATAATTAACCAAGTTATACCAAATTATCCCAAGGAAAACCTAATGAACACCCTCTAGTACTCCCCGAAGTACATGGAGGCGGAAAATGCTGAGAACTCAGCAGAGGGATTTTGGGATTTTGGTAAATGAACCCAACTTTGAATCCGACTAAGGTGGTTTGTTTGAAACCCTGAAGAAACTCAAGATGGGTTCATGGAGGGTTGGAAGATCTTGAGATCAATCATGGCTGGAGATTGGAAACAACCATGTTTTCGGTTCAAGTTCCTAAAAACGACCAGCCGATTGCTATCCACTTTTGAATGTTCATGACCACCGAACGATGCGAAGGAAGAAGCTCTCAAGGACATGAACCTGAACTAGGCAGAGCGAACATGTACCCAGTAAATTATAACGACCTCACGTCGCGACCGAGCCCTGGAATTATGGTTAAGGGAAATCATCCCCAAATGGCCGAACTATTCAGGTTAGTGAAATATTATAATTTACCAAGAGATATAATATATATATATATGTATATATAGTGTATATATATATATATACATATATATATAATATTCATCAACATTTTTTTTTTTGCAAAGGGAGAAATATCATCTCAATGTCCATTTTTTCTTGCGAAAAACTCCAGACTTTGTCGGTGCTTCAGATGCAACCTTTTGGGTGCTTGAGGGGCCATCTAGCCTGGTTATCAAACGTGGCAGAAATCCTCCATTTATAGATGATGTTCCCAGCTATAAACCTTCATTTATAGATGATTTTCTCATTCAGATTTTCATTTTTAGATGATTCTCCCAGCTATAAACTTCCATGTGGATTCTTCCAGCCCTGTTCGTCGTGGCGAAATCCAGGAGGGCGCGGTGCAGTGGCAGCTGCACCCCAGCTGCTTCTTCCGGCCTGAGGCCGAGCCAGCTCGACAGCTGGGAGTGTTGGCGGTGCCTCGAAGTCACATCGCAGTGCGAAACATGGCATTTTTCAATGACACTTTGATGGGATTTTGACTGCATGGGATTTATCCTGGGATTTATAATGGGAGTATTTGGGAGTGTTTGATGGGATTTTGAATGTTTTTTTAAACATAATTTGATGGGATCTCCAAGGCGATAAAAATACATCCCTTCCAAAACATTCGTGTGAATTGGGATGGAAAGTGATGAGGCGATGTTGATGCCATGTCAGCCGTGTTAGCAATGTCAGAAATCGTCGCTAGACATGGCATCCAAGCCCATAGGATCTGTGTATGGTATACATGCTAACATGACTGGGGTACAGTATATCGATGGTACTGTAAATGTTAGCATATATAGCAGCACCATGGATCCTATGGCAGAATGTTACTCAGCATCCATCTGGGCAAAAAAAAAGGGACCCCACTGCGAACTCACTGGAATGATGCTTAGATTACAGGGAATTATCCCCAAATGACCGAGCTATTCAGGTTAGTGAATTGTTACCCAGATCCATGTTACTTAGATTTTTTTGGCAACGTCCAAGGCGCGTTTCCTCCGCGCCGAACGTGGTGGATTTTTATCGGTACTGGAGCTGTTCGCTGGCAGTGGGCTGCGCGCGGCACGCTATTTGGTGGAAGGCGCCCCAGCAAAAAATGGATTTGACCATCAGAGTCGAGGATTTACAATCAAACATATGGAGATTTACCGTGATTTAACCATATTTCACCATATTTCATCACGGATAGAAAGATGGATTTAGCTAGTTTGCACTAATTGGCCTACAATGGAAGAATTCATACAACGCCAGTCGGGTTCAGTGAAATGACGCTTTTTCAGCCGCAGGTGGTGCGGATTTCGTCTGGGCGAACGAGGCCAACCAGGAGGTCTACCAGGCCTTGGTCGCCAACGTGGCGGGCGTTGGGAACGGCAACGGCTTCCAGGGGCCCACGGGATGCGATGATCTGCTGCCGGAGTGGGCCGCCCCTGCGAGGCGGGGTGATTTTGGATCACAGGCGATGAATACCCGGCCTGGTAAACATACAAAAAACGATGGAAAATCACCATTTTTCATGGGAAAACTCACTATTTCTATGGCCATTTTCAATAGCGAACTGTTAAATTACCAGAGGGTATGATGGGGGGATGATGGGGATAGCCAAACATCAACTTGTTTCAAGCGGCGAATATCTGGGATGAGCCCTACGGTTCTGATCATGGATTGGTGATCAGTGAGGGGACACATCTCGGGGTCCGAGAGAGATGGACAATAAAAACTACAAGCGGGTCCTGTGATGCCAAAGCAACAACCATCACCAGCCAACCATTTGAAGAACAATACGTATAAATTGAGTGTTTCGTTTTGATGAAACATTTTCCAACAGTGCAAATTCATGACTGAACAGACTTGATCTATTTCTTGTGTAGATGGATATAGAAGGAATCTTTTGAGATCCCACCCTGCTTCATAGGCTTCCGTGAGTAAATCGTACTTTGCACTCCCACAGCGGCTTGTATGGTGATTGTGACCCACTGGGCTTCAAAGATGCCTTTTTCCATTTTTTTCCATGTCAACTGCTAGTGAGTGTCCTAATCACAGATCACAAGAATCAAACCATGGAGCTAATTTATTGCTGATGACAGCAGCATCTAAATTGCTTTCAGGATTTGTCGTCACCCTAGAGCCGCAAATTCGAAGAGCAGAAGTAGCCCTGAAACTCGCTACCCATCAACCCTCAAATTGCTCCAGAATTTCCATGAATTTCCAGATTGGAATTTTAGGTTATAAGTTATAACCTTTAAGTTGAGTTTCCATCAAGATAATATATATATATAAGTTAATCTATATATATAATTATATATATAAATATATATTGATATATGTCTGTATGCTAGAACTGAAATCCCATGGACCTTCCCCAGGTCCTGGTCGCTTCAGCCGACTGTGCCGTTGCACGGCTGTGAAGGTGGTGCTGCGCCCGGCTGGCGCCAGCTGGGAACTGCCGACAAAGATTCGGGCTCGGAGGCCCGTGGATGGCGCGTGACGCATTGGGAGGCGAGAGCTTTGTTGGGCTATTGCTCCTTGGTGCCAGGTATGAGATATTAAGCATGTAGAACCGGTCAAATCATGGCAAATCCGATTCTAAAAGTTGGTGAATTAGTCAGTTTTGATCTTTTTGAGACTATAAATCCAGTGGTGAAGCGATGTTTCATGGGTAAATCCTGTCGTGAATGAAATCAGAACCCCCCAAGAAAATGCAATCTTTGGTGGGGGTAGCTTAGATTTGTGGGTGTTTTTGACGAGTAATTCCAGCAGTGAAGCAATAGACTTTCAGCAACAATAATCCGAGCACTGTAAGCACCATTCATTCAGCAGGATTCGTCACATCCATATCAATTGCCACAAAAAATCCAAGAATCCAACAAAAGATTCGGTTCATTCAAATTCCATTATTTGCCTTGTGCTGGCATCCCATTTGACACCTTTTTTATCGTGATATCTCCATATTTTGTTTGTCGACGTGTGTTGATTCTTCATCTTTTGCTCCTAGCCGTTCACCGCCACATTTCAGTGAACATTTCTGAGCACATGGGGGTTTCCATCAATGAGACCCCAAATAGCTGTTTTATTTCATGGAGATCCCAAAGAAATATGGATACCCTCTGGTTATGACTAACATAGCCATGGGAAATGACCCTAATTTATAGATGATTTCCCCATTAAAACCTCCATTTATAAGGGATTTTCCATGGCTATGTTAAATGACCAGAGGGTAACATCCAAATCATCCTTTTATAGATGGTTTACCTATTAAACATGGTGATTTTCCATGGCGAACTGTAACAAATAGCCAGATGGTCACTGGGGTTAAACCTTCCGAGGTATAGCGATTCATCGGCAATTCGACCTGGTGGATGTCGATGCCTTCGGTTCTTGGGGCCATTTGAAAGATGCCTTGGAGGTGGTGAGACCAGGTGCAACCAGGGCTACGTTTCCTGAGTAGTTGGGGTACCCCAAAGCCATCCAAATTTAGATCTTTCTAGGATTGAAACTAATTAAACTAATTGAAACCCATGGTGACTTGGGGTACCTCCATTTTATGAAACCTCCATTGGTGGAAACTGATGGAAACTGGTCGTACTCTGCTTTCTCTTGGGTTATTGCGCTGCCTGTACATGCCAAACTCCAGATATTGTTCAATCATGTTCAATCACCTTACCCAGAAAAGAATCTTGCTATCGAACCTGCTGCCCAAACAAAATCCTCAGGCCGCTATTCTGGGTTTTCTGGCTCTCGAAAAATACAGGGGAAACCCCTTATATAATTATATTATGATTATATAATGTTATATAATGTTATATTATTTACCATATGTTTATCAACATTTTGATTGGCCAAAACCATGATTTTCGAAACCCAGCAACTGCAAAACCAGGGTTGAGACATGTTGATTTTCTTTCACTTCGTCCCCAGGCGGGCTGCTGTACCTCACGGCCACGGGCCTCACGGCATGGAAACCTAGCAGGTCCTTCCGTCGCTTGGGGATGCGGGGTCGATGCCCACCACAGGAGACATTGCATGACCAGTGCCTTGGCGTTCTGCGATGGTGGGGTTGGGCTCGGGGATATGGCATGATATGACTATGGGATACTATGGGCTATGGGCTATGGGGGGAGTTGTGTCTAGCCAATTTTGGGGGTATACCTACTTTTGACCACATTACTCATGTTTTTTCGGGAATTTTTCAAGAACAGATGATGGAATCTAGAACAGTTTGGGGTTTAAGGAATGAACAGGGGGATGTACAGATGATTTAAGCAGGTTCAAGCATGAAAAGTTGGGGATTTCACCAGCAAGTAGTGCCATGTGAGGTGTTGTTCAAAACATGGGTGTCGCTGTCGGATTGAGATCGAGTAGAAATCTGCTTCAAGTGAAGACTTGGACAGTTAGGTGCAACACCCTTTCCGTAATTCCAAAGATCATTCTGATTTTCATCAGGAAAACCCCCTGGGTTGGGTAAACCCTCCTTTTGGGCACACCCACTTTCATTATGATCCTAAACCTTGTTTGCAATCATGTACGACTTGAACGTCCTTGAACCATGTCTCCCGCTGGGACAGGCTGCCTTTCTAAAAACAGTTCCTTTCCCAATCCGCACTGAATTTGCCAATGACCAAAAATGGATGGGTGTTGTATTAAATCCCGCCACACATCTACAGTCATAATTTATATACAGTAATCATCACTAAAACCGTCAAGATAGAAGTGTAATTTCCTACTCAGACTGAGTTTTTTTTTCCATGGGATTGGCTTACGGGAACATGGAAACCTGAAACCCCCACATTTCATGGTAAAAACCCATGGTTTCCGGTTAAGATTTCCCCTTTTCGCCGTGCCCAGGATGTGTCGCGCCTTGGTCTGGCACACGGTAACCCTGGCGGACCACGTGAGTTTGGTGGCGGAGCCACTCTTTACGCTCTACCGGCCGGACGGTGCCATGGACCAAGCCAGACTCTGGGGACTCAGGGGACGAAGCACCAGTGGTTCCACTCAGACAGATGTGGAAAATCCATGAAAATCCACGATCTGTAGATAATCCATGAACATCCTCCATGTAGATATCTGTAGATCATCTTCCACTTGTTTCAACGGTGTGTTCCACATCGAACATTTGCCCGACCGGGTCATGAACCTGAAAATGGGAGACAAACCCTAAGCAAAACCAAAAGCATCTCCTGGATTTCCGTGGATTTTCTTTGTCAATTCCAGTTCTCCAGAGGCTCTGCTTTAATAGACTCTTTTTCAAGAGCTTGACAGTTGATTCGCTCGCAGCCACTCTTTATGTATGTATATATGTTTTTTTTGGGTGTAAACCACCTCAAGATAATGGGGTTTGAACTGGAACACTTGTTATGACACAACCTGCAGTGCAATTATCGGACATTATTATCAATTTCCTAAGAGTACAGTGTTGTTTCTAGAACAAACCTGATCCATCCAATTCTGCCGGTCAACTTTCAAATTCCCATGCGCATCACCCTCACAATCTAGAAAAAAAGAGGCCCAACTCTATATTTTAGCCCACCATCCCCAAGAATTTGGCTGCCGCCCTTCCAAGGTGACGTCTACCGCGTGATGTTCCGCGTGACGCGACGCGTTGGCGAAAGTCGCCTCGCGCCGCAGATGCTGGGGCTCTGCCGTGCCTGCAATGGCCTGCTGGGTCCATTCGAGGAGGACCTCGTCCTAGGCGCAGGGATGGGGAGATGGGGAGTGGAGCTGTTCGCAGAGTGCATCTCTTTTTTAGCAAAGTACCCTCTGGTAAACTAACATAGCTACTGAAAATTGCCATCTATAGTAGATTTACCCATTTAAAATGGTGATTTTCCATAGTTATGTTAGTTTACCAGAGGGTATATACTGAAAAATACCTGGTTGGTGGTGACTGGAACATGAATGGATGATTTCCCCCAATAGCTGGGATGATGATCCAATCTGACGAACTCACATTTTTCAGAGGGATTGAAACCACCAACCAGATACTCAGATACTGTAACTGTATATATACCTGATTGTAACTGCATGTATATAGAATATTGATGAATATTGTATCAGTGCAGACCCAAAATGGATCGCATATCCAAGTATCCACTTTCATTTGTCCCAATATCCCTACATTGCCTTACAAAATGTAGCACTTGTGTAAATCGTGGGAGGTAAGGCTTCCTGAAATTTAGCTTGCATTTTGGAGGTGCCCCGGGGTCCAAGGGTGCCTATCGGTTGAAGTCCAGGTGTCCATCGGCCATCTTGCGATTGTGGTTCCTCCGAAGTAGTGACCAGGTTGCAGGTGGTTTCCACTATAGCCACCTTGGGGTGGCTGGCTGAACTTACAACTGAAAGTGAGGAGATTTGAGAAGTTTCACTGGTGAAGATAGAAGTAGAGATGGAGATAGATGGAGGTTTCACACCGGAATTCAGCCACTGGGAAGTGGGGAACTCCCTGGGCTTTTTACCCAAACACCAGCCATATCCCAGCAGAATCATTCAGCAAGCTGAGGCGTTTTGGGGTCCTGTTTGGACCGGCCAGCTACAATCAGAGCCTTGATTTGGGTTGGTGAGTGGGTCAGTTGCCATAAGGCTATGAGTCATAACCCTGGTACCTAGTGAACCACAAAACAGCTGGGATTTATGGATGTTCATCCCATTAAAATTGATACTAATAGGTTTTGACCCATCCCCATAAAACAGGAAGGCTTCGGTTCGTTTAGGTTCGTTTCGGTTCGTGGAAACCTCAAACACGGGCGGTTCGGTTCATCCGTGTGCCGGTTCGTTTCGGTTCGTGTGACATGGCGGTTCGGTTCGGT
>Ga0126342_10010290_pt1 | contig 16730 bp, 20 predicted proteins | sample Cyp1metagenome_FD_92528 | JGI IMG/M metagenome (GOLD analysis project Ga0126342, IMG submission 92528) | Coral microbial communities from Lord Howe Island, Old Settlement Bay, Australia - Cyphastrea 1 metagenome | ecosystem: Host-associated > Invertebrates > Cnidaria > Coral ... | reverse complement strand
TCCTTTTTGCTCCTCTTGCGAGTCCCGCTGACTCTGCCAACCTGGGGTTGTCCAAGACACCTGACTATTTGTTCTTTATTCTGGTTATTGCACAGGTCAATAACCATGCTCTTTTTCCTTTGTTGGTGACGCTTCGGCATCCTGTTTGATTTTGAAGCCAGAAAGAATAGCAGCTATACGGCTATACCACTGATTTCAATGGTCCCAGCTGTGTTCATTTGAAGATCCTGACTCTGACTGATTGAACCCCCCCTGGGATGATCTGAGCGGAGGATCCTGAGGATCCATGGTTTCTAAGCCACTTCCGCCATGAATCCTCCAGGTGGGTTGGTCTGGCCATCATGGTACCCCAAAATGAGCCCATACTTCAAACTTACCCTATGTTTTTCTATGGTTTTTCTATGGTTTTTTCTCATGTTCTCCATGGTTCCTCGCAGAATTCCCATATGAACCATGGCTAAATTATGGCACATTTTTCGTGTTTGTTGGGAGATGGCGCCAGTGCAAACACCAGGACCCTGGCATGGGCACGGCGGGCACGGCGGGCACGGCTGGTAGCGAGTCCCTCTTCGCGTCCATCGATTTGCACGGCGCCTGCGTCGAAGTGGTCGCTGCCAAGCAACCGAACCTCCTCCGTGACTGGGACCGCAGGAGGTTTTTGGTGCTTGGAGGATCATCCCACTGTGGTGTCCAGTTCGCTAGGAGGGTTTATAAGTTATAAGTCCAATAGTTAGGACTTATATATAGTATAAGTATTGTATATATATTATATATATATATAGTCTAGTGAATTGGCTTATTAACCAATTTCTAACTTGGGGCACCACAGTGCTTAGTACAGGATTGTTCCAATCCGTCATGGGTATCGCGGGCGGGGTTATCCGCTATGGAAGCCACGGCCCATACGTAGAAAACATGATCTACCAATTGACATGTTCAAACATTGTGTTGTTTCATAGCAAACCGTTGGACTACCAGAGGGTAACCACCAATATGATAGTGATTTATTCACCAAATATATTCAAAGACAAACGCTGTGGGGATGTAGTTGAAAAGTGATGGTCGGTGACGGTGATGAAACAATAGGTTATAAAGCCACCTTGCTTTTTGAATTATTGGGACGATCATAACCCAGAATCATATACACATTTATCCATTCATATGTTCAATCCAATAAATGTTTTTTTGTCTCGTTTGCAAACAAATTCTCGGGGGAATGTCTCCATGATGAAGCATCACAAAGCAACAATTTCCCCCAATGTTGAACAACCAAAAATGTGTCTTTACACTCGGCTTCGCCCTGTTAGGTGTTCCATGTTTAGTTGTTGATGAGGGTGCCTTCAAGGATTTGTGAATGTCCAGATCTAGTTCCCAAACAACCCCCCTGCACTACATTTGGTTAATTTCCTATTTGTTGCACTGGAATGCGCTGGATAGGTTTGCATTTAAACATAACCCTTATATATATTTATACATAACACAAGTATTCTTGCATATCATACCTTGTGTGAGGAATCGTTTTTGTATCACATGTTCGCTAAACCCCATCATGCTCGCTAAACCCCATTTCCGGCAACTTACTCTTAGGTTCGATTAAGTGAAACATGTTGGTTGGTTGGTTGGTTGGTTGGTTAATACACCGAAACACATGCTGCGCAAATGACTGGCCATGTTGGCTTTCAACAACCAATATAAACCACTAGAGGCAACCGTGCGCTGCTGTTCAGTTGAGGTTTGAAGGGGACGGTCATCGAAGAGACACAAAGGACAGCCATGACATGCCATGGGAATCTGATTTTAAGGATGATGATGATGATGAGCTTCGATGTCAGCTTTTGGGATCTGCGAACAGTGATGTCATCCCCGGTCATCCCAGTTCGCTCAGCATCCTAACGCATCAAACTCCTGGGAAAATCATCTCAGGTCAGCAACACCGCTAGGACTTTGAGGATCATCAACTCTCAAAACGAGGTCAAGATGATCCCTAAGGATGCCTGTGTTTTCGAGGTGGGACTGTCACAGCCCGAGCAACCACCACATCACGGCTTGATGGCTGTGCGTGTTGGCCTCCATTTTATCATGTTGCTGAAGCCAAATTATGCAAATTAAATGGTTAAATCATATTTAAATCATGTTAAATCCTCATTTTTCCTGCTTAATTCCCTGTATTTGGAGGGTTAATTCTTCATTCTTCATGGTGAAATCTCCATTTTCCACCGGCAAATCCCAGTTTCCCCATCTTTCCCCATCTTTCCCCATCTTTCCCCATCCCATTTTTGGTTCAGCCAGGTGGAGCTGGTTCCCTCGGGCCGGCTGCGTTTCCTGGGCCCCTGCCATGGGCGACCCGGGCTGCCATCCCGCGGCTGGCGGCTGTAAGCTTGGAGCTTGGACTTGCAAAGCGTCGATGGTTTTTTTGTTCACCCAAAAGATAGAGGTTATACTATGGATCTATAATATATCTATAATCTATATGGGAGTTTTATGGAGTCTTCCATAAAATGGGGGTATCCTAAAACAGATGTTTTAGAATGGACCATTCTAATGGCGAAAGCCATCCGAAGTCCCCTTTTGAGGTTCCCGTTTTGTCACGAAGGATCCCCAGTCGTCAGCCATGACCGGATGAGGACTGGGGGTACCCCCATGACAAAACGGAAACCTCTATATTGCCCTGGGCCGTTTACATAGATGTGCACAATCACCAATTTTTGATAGGACATTCATCCATAAATGGGCCGTGGCTACCACATCTATGTCTATGTGAGGTTACGGTAATAGAGAATTCCAAGCGAAATTCATAAAAATAAATAGTGCTGAAATTACTTTTAAATATTGTTTCCCGGGACTCATTATGGAACAGATGAAGTCCGTGTGTTTCTTAGCCGCGAAATGTGGGGATTTCACCTGTGACCTCATTTCGGTGCTGACCAGTTTTCCGAGGTCAGGGGGGTTACCCCAGTCATCCAGTCGTCATGAGCACTGAAACATGGAAACAACAATGAAACAGCCATGGTGACGACTGGGGATCCCCTTATGTTATCTTATTTTAAGAACTCCCCCCATGTACAGCCAGATGATTCGATGATCTTAGATGTGTTTCTTGAAGGGTATAGGAGTGCAGATGTGGAAAACCATGTGGATGCCACAGCGGCCGACTGTTTCATTCCACAAAAGGTCCATGTCGCTGACACATGCTGACACAAAATGATTTCGGCGATGAAAACCTCTGATGTTTTTTTTTTCTGATTGGTGGTGACTGGAACATGGCAACATGGCTGTTATTTTTCCATTTCATATATGGGATATATATAATCCTTCCCAAGTGACGAACTCCATCATTTTTCAGAGGGCTAGGTATACCACCAACCAGATTATTATTAATTAACCATCATTAACCATATAATAACCATACATTAACCATTATTATCAGTATATATTAACCATTATTATGGCAGGTATACCACCAACCAGGCAACCAGGCCACGGTGATACCAACTGAAGCAAAAAACAGCCGATTCCAAGGATCCGCCGTCCCACGGCGGGGCCGCCTTTGCGGAGGAAAAAAAAATAGGGGGTTCGGATTCCGTAACGGATGCGGTGGAATGTCCACATAAAAATCTCGAATGAGTACTTGGTGGCTCATCCCACTTAGTAAGTGGGTTATAACCCCAGTTATAAGTGGATTAACCCTGCTTATCCCATTTATAACTGGGGTTATAGCCCACTTACTAAGTGGGATGAGCCACCAAGTAAGTACTTTAGTAGACTTGGGTATACAGTATACTCAGTATACGCAGTATACTGTTTTTTTTGCAAACATGATTGATATGTGCGAAGCAGTTCAACCAAAAATGTGGCAAGATCAGCCATTGACTCTTATCCAAAGAGCAGTTGAAAAACCAATTTATGGTATTCTGTTGGACCCTGATGATGTTTTCACTTGGTCAAATGAACCTGAACCGAAGTATCATTCCCCTGAATATACCAGATAACTTAGAACAAAACTACCACCAAACCCTCATATTTAATATTGATTGTTTTTGATGTAATTGATAGATGTTGCATGGAATGTTGGTGTTTTTCATTGCTCACGGGCGGGTATTTCCTTCATCATTCTGGCGATTTTCTGGCAGTTTTTCTGTCATCAACTTCCAGCCACTTGGAAGTGTTTCCAAGTCACTAAACAGTTTATACCAATTAAAATATATACATTAATATATATATATACATGTGTTTATATGTTATATCACCCATATAATAATATATCACTGGATGATAGTGTGGTTCGCGACGCCACTGTTACCCTAGTCGTCCCGCAGGTATCGCACGGCTGCAGTGCAGAAGCAATTGGAAGCCCTGCATGGCTCGCGAGCGCAGGCAAGGGATGACCGCAAGGGATGACCTTGGAAACAATCAACATGAAACTCCCCAAGTCTTGTTCGTTTTCTGACATGGTATGTTGCTGTTGTATCATGTCAAATCCTTTATATTTTTGACACATATATATATATATATATATATTATCCTTTTTGACGGTGTTGTTTTTTTTTCAATATGTTTTTCCCCGTGTCTTATTCCCATGCGTTTACACCAAGAGTTTGTTGGTGATCTTTAGTACAGCAACCCATCCAATGATTTTTTTTGGATCTTTCTTCATACCACTGGGATCCAATCCTAGTCTAATGGTGCCTCTTAAATACGATCCACCCATCGGATGCGCATCCTAGTTGGGATTGTTCTACAAGGTAGGTGCCACCCCACTTATAAGGTGTTATAAGTTGGTTTATGAACCTCATTAATTGACATGAATTAACTATATATCTACCACAAGACAGTTAACCTAGTTTTGGAATGTTTTGGAAACCAACTTAGCAAAGGGAATGGGGCACCACCTCGTAGAAATTATTGTGAGCTTTCCTATTTAGGGGATTGTTTCTCTGATCATGAGTTATGTTCATCACTTTTTGAAGATGCTGGGATCAGAGATAGGACTTGATAGAACCCAGGATTATCGTTGAAGTCAGCCTCTAGTGGGATATCTTGGAATATAGCAGTAAGTTTGATGAAATTTCTATAGATATCCCAATCTACCTGCTGATTGATGGGGATTGCCACCCCAAAAAAGATCGAACTGCGTCAAATTCCCAATAGCGGTACCTGGTCTGCATCATTTTGGGGGGTTATCGGTTCTCAAAAGGACTAATTCCATAGTAACTCCCAAAAAAATACCCTATCACTAAGTGAGATAATAGTATGATAATAGTAATAGTAAGTAAAAGTAATAGTTACCCTATCCTTACTTGGTGGCTCATCCCACTTCGTAAGTGGGTTATAACCCCAATTATAAGTGGATTAACCCTACAAAAATCCCATTTATAACTGGGGTGAACTAACCCACTTACGAGCCGTGGGATGAGCCACCAAGTAGTAACCCTATCATATAATTGTAATCCCACAACTGAATTCTACCACTACATTCTTCGGAGTCCTGGGTTCCAGGACGCCGCCAGCTACTACCAGGGTCTCGTCACAGCTTCCTCGGAACGAACGGATGAGGCGGCCAAGAAGGACGGCGGATGCCTAGACCCGCTGTTGGGGTAGCCGTTGAGCAATTGGGGTAGCCATTACCCTCTGGTAAACTAACATAGCTATGGACAATCACCATTAAATCAGCTATAAATGGACCATTTTCACTAGCTATGTTAGTCATTACCAGAGGGTATAACTTGGGAAACACGAACTAGATTGCTTGGATTTGCTGGTGGTTTTGAGCTTCCCAATGGGAAATCCACTACTGGGTCAGTTTTTTTCGGGAATATGTTTTATTGTTTGGGGTTCCTTAAAGCATATCTAAGTGAATCAAAGTTGGATTGTATACCTAGACCCTCCAAGTACCTAGAAAAATGGGTAACACACCCATTCTGACTCGGGACTGTGTAGCCTTTTTTAATGGCTACTTTGAAGGTAGGTAAGATTAGGGGATGGGAATAAATGGAATAATCCATCCATATTCCATCCATTTAGTCATCGGGTATATAGCAATTGGGCCTGGGGCCAGTGAACATTGGGCCATTGGGGCCTCACTCAGTCACCAAAATTCATCCCACTGGATATGGATCTGACTTTAAAGCTCTGTCATCGGGATGATCCATTTTTTCTATCGCTGACGTGTCGGTCCGGCACTTCCACCAGTATCATCCATCCAGGACCGCTACCAACTGGAGAAGGACGCGCCGGAAGGAAAGGGTGGAAATGGTGCGGTGCCGCAGCTCGTGAACGCTAAGTTGGCTGACATGACTCCAATTGAGTTGGGTTTATGATGCCTATGAACTAGTTCATGGGCTTATGAAAACAAGATTCTTAAGTGGAAAAGCACCACCTTGTACGATATCATTCTGATATATCCTCCGGTGTCATCAAGCATGGCTTGCATGGCTTGCTGGGGAATCCCGGCACTAAATAAGGCCATACGCTTGTAATGGTACAGATATGGAACTAAATTTAAATGGTGGATTGTCCATTGACATGTTTGATCACCACAGGGATGGATAATATAATGGTAACATGTGCGATAATGATATCAGTATGATGAATACAACATAATACAACTATATCCGCCTCAATAGGTACGCGGACTATTCCAATCAACTTTATATGTGTTGGCCCTTGACGGAGATCATTCTTAATATAATGGATGTAATGGATGTGATACCGGTCGATATAATTCTGCACAACCAATTAAATGGATTTGATTCTGGTCAAATTAGAACGGCTGTGTGACTGTCATGACATAAGTCATGATTAGGATTAGGGTAACTATCCAATTTGAATGATCCAGTATCATGTCCTTAGAATATAATAAGGACAACCCTGATTTGTTCATGGCATTATATAAATTTAACACATAGTTTTGTCCGCTACTCATATATTTAAGCTTGAAGCTTTGACGGAAACTGAAGCTTAACATATTGCAGATGGTACTCTATCTACCAAGAATGATGGTGGGTTCATGGTGATATGGTGCTACAGCAACCGATTTGCTCACCTGAAACTGGGAAGATGACAACATGTTTTGGGCAGAATTCCTGGGGCAACTTGGGTTAATTGCCAAGCTTTTGGTGGATGGTCATCAAGCCATTTTAATCGCGATTTTTAATATGCCCATGATGTTTGGTTTCCCATTGAAAGGGACGGATGACCATACGCATGACATGTGCAGAACCGTACCTTAAGAACCATATTATTAACGGGTTGCTAAAAGCCTCACCGGTTGCACGGGGCAAGATGTGTCCCCACTTCAGATACACCCATGCAACTAAGATTCAGATCACTTTGTCAAGTGGGATCCAAATAAATCCTCAAAGTGCTTTGTGAATATACCCTCTGGTTATTTAACATAGCCATGGAAAATTGTTGATTTTCCCCTTAAAACCTCCAATTATAAGGGCTTTTCTATGGCTACGTTAAATAACCAGATGGTACTCATTTCTGTTGGTGGCTCGACTTGACATGTGTTCTTTTTTCAATGCACCCACTTTTGGTCGCCACATCGAAAAATTCTCGGTGAAATCTCCAGCGTGGAAAGTCCCACGGAATGCCGGACATCTACGACATGTACGACTCAATGTCCCAGCGGCTGAACCCCAATAGGGGGGCTCCACTTTTTTTTTCGTAGGGTTTACCCCAAGGTCCTTGGTGCAGATGTCCCACTGTATATCTTGATGGTGACATCCGCAGGACCTTACGCGGACCTTTCCGGCCTTGCCTCCGCTGCGCTGCAACGAGGACAAGGCAAATCATGACATGTTTTCAGTACCATTTTTGATGGTTAAGTCAGTTAAATCCCTACAAGGTATAGACCCCCAAACGAGATCTAAGTTGACGCTTAAATAATTTGGTGAACTCGGGTTCTTAGATGTTCTTAGGACATACCAACTATAGTTCATCGGTTTATAGCTATAAAACAATTTTTGGCGGGGGGGCGGTTCAGCGCTATGGAATGTAGTATTTGGGAGCGATGATAAGAGCTATGGGTTCCCTCATCTTCCAGTTGGAGCTACGCATTGAGAGTTTCCCGGTTCCCGGTTCGATAGTAATTATAGGTTTACCGTAAATGAGCATCATGATTGGATGATGATCATACAAAACTCCAATAACTATGGTTTATGGTACTTATAACTATAGTTACTGGGGCTTATAAACCAACTTATAACTGGGGGGCCTCACATTGTAGTTATGATCATAGTTTCATAATTTTGACATCATGAGAATCAAGGACATGGCACTTTGAGATATTGATATCACTGATTGGTTTCAAACATTGTTTATTTTCCATAATGTATGGGATAATCCTTCCCATTGACTTTCACATGTTTCAGAGGGGTTGAAACTTGAAACCACCAACCAGATCATGATGATCGTATTTCAGTATTATCATTGCTGTCTTTGATCCTGGCACCATCGTCCTGCACCGTTTCGCATCACCAGTTGATCTTCTCAGAGTTTGGACCCATCCCCTTCTGTACAACTCGGTGGCCCACCTGAAGCCTTAGAGAAATCCCAATTGTCAATCGGAAAATCAATAAAGTCATCTATAGATAGGTTATTTCAATCTATTGTTCCGAAATTTTCTATATGAGATTATATGACATCATATGACCAAGTTATAGATTCCCAGACAATCATCAATGAAAGTCATCTTTAGAACAGCTATTTCATGGTATTTTCACAATATTTCCAAATTAAAACCAAGTTACATTCCCAGAGGTTCCATAAAGCTACCATAGTTCATGTTATTAATTTAAACGTCAAATACAGGTTCATATATGATCTATTTCCTGTATATGTTTCCCAGGTTCACATGTCCATGATATTTCCAAATTAGATTCCAAGATATTTCCATGATCACGGAAATAGATACGACCATGTTTAATGATTTAAGCTCTATATCATGGACTATGTTGTACTGTGGGTAAAACAATGAACCATTCCCCAAATCACTATTTTTTATAGGTGGTATGATTCCCATTCCCAGGAAAAAGGGTGGTTTATGGCACTGTTTTACCCACATTAATCTTTGTCATAACATGGAAATATCATTAATGATCATTATATATATATATTTGTTTTAATGATTACCATATTTTTAATGACCATATTTAATGATGTTTTTGAAACACTGCAGTCATGTCTTGTGGTGATTTGTAGGTTGTATGATTTCAAATCCAAGCTAGAGACGTCGGTGGCAAAGTACCTCTGATGAGGTAAGCTGTGATGATTATCAGAGGTTCTTGCCAGCAAAGTGCACAGATTAAGAGTTTCTGTCATGTTGCATGCTTATTTGTTGTCTATTCCCCAAATCACCATAGATAGGTTGTGTAAACCATTCCCAAATGGGTGGATTATGACATTGGTTTACCCACATTAATCTATATATTTTACCTGCATGAATCTTTGTCATATCATGGACATATCATGAACGATCATTATATAGCATTAATCTATATAAGGATTTTCGTGTCCTAGTCATATAGTAGTTCACATAAAATTATATCTAGTATATTAGTATAGTATAGTATAGTATATTACCATATATCTAGTATATATCTATATTTATATCTCCTTGGTGGTTTGGAACATGATTTTTATTTTTCCATTCAGTTGGGAATGTCATCATCCCAACTGACGAACTCATATATTTTTCAGAGGGGTAGGTACACCACCAACCAGCAACAAATGGATGGTTTTTTGATGGGAAAATCCCAATCGATAAAAGGATTACGATAACTAGGGGTACCCCCATATCTAGTATATTAGTATAGTATATTATATTATATTATATTTTATTTTATTATATTATATTACTTTATATCTACTATGCATATATATATACTATCTATATCTCCTATATTTGAAAGTCCTTTGAAATAGATAGACTATATATATAGAGTAATATACGACAAAACAATCTATATACTGGATAGATATAGTAGAACTATAAATTACTATATATAGCTTGGGTTTGAGACATAACTATGGAAAAATCCACCATTTTCAATGAGCAAATCCACTATTTCTATGGATATCCAGAGGGTATTTTCCCAAAGATTCCTCAGATATTGTCAAAGCCTTTAATATCTCTAATATCTTCTAATATCTCTACTTTATCTAAGTACTATTAGTAATCTTATTACTATATCTTCTATATATGGACTATCTTCTATATCTATATCTCCTATATTTAAGTTCTACCTTTTTCCTCTGGTCCTTTGGTCCAGTCCTTTGCCAAACGGCACGCCAGTCCATCCTCACCGAGCGGCTTCGACGTATCGTCCTGGCCTACATCGAGCGAGGCACCTGGCCGGCCGGGCCGGCCCCATGGGGGGACGTGACCAAGAAACATGGGGATACCATGTGGATATGGATACAAAGTCTATAATCTATAATCTATATCTGTATCTATCTATAAATTTAAGAACGGTAATAATAACAATAATAAGACGTAATAATGACAATCATATACATTGTAACATATATAACCAATGGCAATCTGGATGTAAGGGCAAAGTGAGCTGACTATCGATCAATAATTACGTTCAAGACCAGTTGTTTGAGGGGATGAACAACAGGTTTATAGTTTCAAATAGAGTTTGTGGTTACTTTACATCCAAATAAATGGTATGATGATTCCAATTGACAAGCATTTTTCGGGGGGCATGGGTTGAAACCACCAACCGAAAGCACAGACATTTTAGTTCGCGATCCGCTGAGAATATGCATACAATATATATACACACGTTTAGGGATTTCTTGGGATTTTGCAGACCCCCCTTTGGTGTAGCCAAGCTGGTCATGAAAGATCATTGTTGCTACCCTTCTCATTGAGCAGCGTTTCGCTGAGAGCCGATCTGTCGACAAGTCCTAAAGTTCCTAAAACCCAAAAACTTGCGTCAAAAACTTGCGGGTTATAGGAATAAATGTAAGTCATATAGTCCTAAAGCCCTATTTTGTAAGTCAATGTTGTCCCTTAAAGCAACCCCATTTTTATTACGGTTCATCTGGAGTGGATTACCCGGCCTGGTAAACGTTAACAAAAAGCGAACTGGAAGGATCCACCATGTTTAATTAATGGGTAAATCAACGAACTAAATAGGCCATTTTCAATAGCTATTTTGACATAACCATAGGGTATACCCCAATGTTGGTAGTGTTTGATGTGTGATGAATTCCGGAACTGTTGGTAGATCCCTGGAGTGCATCCATTGGGTTGAAGGCTTACTTCGAGGTGGTACGCCCCAGTTTTGTTTGTTTGTTACCAAACTATATGTACTCACCATAAGCGCCAGGGAAAAACCTAGTCACCACTTAGTTTTAAACCAACTTAGCTCACACGCATTGCCAGGACGTTCTTTGAGCACCAACACTCGCGTGTCCCTGGCATCCATTCTGGCATCTGCGGAGTGCTGGAATGTGCTGGATCACAAAGAAATGGAGGAGAATGCATCTGCTAAAAATAGGTTGGCTGGTGGTTTTGAACCATTATTTAAAGATGATTATACGAACTTGTTCTTTTGGGTGGTTGCTATGCGCAACGCACCAAGAATTTGTGTTTTTCTTTCACATATGTGTCATGTTCCATCCAAGAGATGGTATGATGATCAAGGGGATCGAAACCACCAGGTATTGTAGGTAATGTTCCTGAGATCCTTGGCGTAAATAGTGAATCGATGGATCAATCGTTTGTGACTATGTCAATCCGTTTAAAGAGTTTAAAGATCTCTAACCACCCCAAATCATATCCCAAATGCTTCCTCAGAAGGTACGACTGGATCCATAGTCTTCCGGTGTTTCAGAGCTGCCGACCGACTGGTCAGCATTTTTGTTGTGGCTAATGTGGGCAAAACCAATGCCATAAATCACCTATCATTTGCGGATGGTAAAATCCATTCATGGTGATTTCGGGGATGGTTTATGGCACTGGGTTTAGCACATTAAATGAAGTTACCTTGCACTTGCTGACACAAATTGCAATGAAAGCCGCATACAGGCTAGCAACTGGATTATTACTGGACTATATGACTATCACAATAAACAATTATGAAATGATGTTGTCTAGATATATTTTATCCATATCATTCATTGTGTTGTACAGTACAATACGCTTACAACTTATGACCCCATTCACTGTTGATTGCAGGGTTGATTACAGTAGCTACTGTATTTTGTTTGGATTGTTCAAGCAGGTGATATGATTATGATATGCTAGTGAAAACAATATATGTGTTCTATATCCACCTGCTTCCCCGTGTCTGTTTTTTGATCATGTGTCAAAACCTCAATACCCCAACTGTATTATCGACTATCAACATCATTTTCTCCTCATGATTTCCGATATGTTCCATCTACGAAACTAGTAACTTAACTTAACCATGTTTCTTAACCAGTCTTCGGAGATGTTTCTTAACACCAGTGCTGTGTTTGTTCACCAATGTCCCACTGGTACGCTGTTGTTGAGTTGTTGAATCCATGGTATTTGAAAAACTTATGGAACATATATGAACAGATGACACAGAAATTAATCTGTGGGACATTGGACGTTGACGGGGAGATAATAATAGTACCATCTGGTTATTTAACATAGCCATGGAAAATCCCTTATAAATGGAGGTATTAATGGGAAAATCATCTATAAATGGGCCATTTTCCATGGCTATGTTAAATAACCAGAGGGTAGTATATAATCCAATGATCGTGTTTCTTAACCAATCGGCCCATGAATTATTGAATTACTGTATCATGAACATCGCACTATATTTCCATTTAATCTGTGAGTCAAAAAACCACTTGATATCAGAAAAAAAACAGTTTGGTATTAAGAAACCTAACGTCAGGGTATATATATATGTATCAATTAGCCTCCTGTAAACTAACAAAAAGATGTGGAAAACCCAGCATTATAGATGATGACTCTACAAAATGGGTTGTCCAGATCATTTGTTGAAAAAGGGTAGTGGTTGGAAATTGTGGGCCTGTAACCATTCGACATCAGAAAAACATTAGTCATGGGGATACCCAACAAATGGATGGTTTTTTGATGGGAAAATCCCAATCTATAAATGCTGGTTGGTGGCTGGTGGTTTCAACCATCTGGATGATTTTCCATCATATATGGGATGTCATCCCAACCCCATTGACGAACTCCATCATTTTTCAAGATGGTAGGCATACCACCAACCAGATAAATAGTAATAAGATACTTGATATCAGAATAATTATACATCAATTAGTATGGAAATTGGTATCAGATACCCTCTGGTAAATTAACATAGCTATGGAAAATCACAATTTTTAATAGATAAACCATCTATAAATGGCCATTTTCAATAGCTATGTTAGTTTACCAGAGGGTACATCAATGCAACCACCTGATATCATACATCAATTGATGAAACAACTGGAGTCCCAGTTTCGTCCTAGTCTTCCGACAAAGCGCACCGGCCAGGCAGCAGGTCTCGCCCGTGCACCGTTGGCGGCCACCGCTGCCAGGTGTTTCTTGCCATGCGGGACCCAATTTTTGTGGTTAATACATGTTAATATGCCATCAGTTTCACTGGAATATGTCATATATATATAATATATACATATACAAACGTGCACATATATATATAATTGTGTATATATATATATGTATGTATATACATATTTACTGTGTTCTATATTTATTTATAGGATTTTATAGGGATGTTCCATAGTGTTGTATTTTTAATATCATATGGTCATTCTTTGATTACTCTATAGTCACAGTCATTGCCCGCAATATAGTAGGTGGCAGGCACATCCACGGAGGGAGTATGGATAGAACCAGCCAAGAATATCCATCAATGGGACTCAACCCTTGGGGATAGGTAGCATACTTGGGGTCGTCCAAAAATGGTGTTTGTGCATCAATTCATCGCAATTCTTCAATTGGAACATTGATGTTTGAAACCATAAGAGTTTGGGGGTACCCATGGGTAGCCCGTTTTTGGGCAAAGCCAAAGGTTACAGATTGAATGATAGCCCCATGGATTTAAAATTGGGATACCCTCTGGTAAATTTACATAGACCCTGGCAGATAGGGGTTGGAAGACTAGTTTCCATTAAAAATTGGTGATTTTCAGGGTCTATGTTTATTTTCCATAGGGTAACTTGGTAAGGCTGCTACTTACCGGCCACAAAAAACCAACTGGATGGATTCATCGGAGTCGAGTCCGGGTCAGGAAAGTTCCAAGCGTCTCATGAGTTGCGCAGTGATTTACCCTCTGGTAATTTAACATAGCTATGGAAAATCACAATTTTTAATGGGAAAATCCACTATTAACGGTCATTTTCAATAGCTACGTTAAATTACCAGAGGGTAGGTCAGTTTATGTTTGTCAGTAGCATACAACCAGCCTTAGAGACGTATCACCTGTATGATGCAGCAGCATTGGCTCCACTGGTCTTTTTGAAGGGACATCAAAACCATCCTATTTATGGGTGCCCAATGACGGCACAAGACTAGTTCTTTGGGTTTGGGTATATTAGTACTGCCTTTCTTCAACTATAGTTAAATTATATCCATATGTTTTCAATGTTAGCCTTCAATGTCGAAGTAACATTGATATATCCTGGTTGGTGGTTTGGAACATTTGGATTATTTTCCATTTCATAGATATGGGAGATATAATCCTTCCCATTGACAAACTCATATTTTTCAAGATGGTAGGTATACCACCAACCAGTAAAATATTCAATTAAAAACGGGAAACCGAAGGAAAATACTGGACATCGGCCAGCGGGTCCCAGCGCCATGTTGCCTCCCTTGGCAGCAATCAGTCGAGGTTCCGTGGCAGTGTGGACTGCCTTCTGATTTTTTTTTGTGTGTATGAAATATGGAATGTGATGAATATGGAGTATCATGAATATAAACTATTCCCTTTCCTATGAGTCTTTTTTGAAGGACACTGTGATCTTTTCTTGGGAACCAACCTGTACAACAACAACAAAGTCAAAGTGGGGATGCATTATTTCCATGGTATCATGATCCTGCGCTTTATTGCTGCATGAGGAATGCAACATGCAGTCGCAGTATTGCAAGACTACAACTTGTGAACATTTTGTTCATGGATCATGTATATGCATGCACATGGAACAATATAGATACTGTGCATCATATTCTATGATCTATAGGCATAAACTTGATTGTTAACATGTTTTTATTCCATATATTCCCATTTTCAGACACATGCATTTCTGTTCCCATAGATTTTCCCCTCAAAATGTCACCCGAACCCGGCCCGAACCCTAGACTCGCCAACCCTGGCCAGGCATTTGTGGACAGAGTTTGAGGGCTCAGTGGGGCTCTTTTGTATGGAGCAAACTGCAATGGTTTTATCCCTTTGGCTATAAGGGTCCCAGGAAAAAAAAAAAAAACAACAACAAGTTCTTCCAGGACGTGAATAATCACGCTTCCCTTATTCTTTTCCAGCTGTCACTTTTTTCTGGACCTATTTCTTGGGTTGCTGTAGCACACTGTACCTATGCCACAACAGCAGGTACTTTGGTTTATATACTTACCTTTGTTTGGATATCTCTCACGACCAATCCTGGTCAACTACCGCAGGTCCTACAGGGGCGCAGGCATGGGGGTGAGCGGGGGTTCAATTGTGGAAAGCCCTTCATTGATTTCCCGAGTAATGTTTTCTCCATCATATTTTAGCCACATTTTTTTGTTTGGGTCAAAATTGGGTACTCCAAAAAACATGGATAACATCCAAAAAAAATGGGTACTCGACAGTATATGCTAAAAAGTCGACAACATCTGCGGTTCCATGGCTCTTACGATCAGGCCCTCAGGCCGACCTCCCAACCCTCCATACCTGACCGGAGAGTTTGGATCGGAATTACCTTCGGATCCCCCACCATGACACACTATTCTGACATAGTTTCAGACATATCCTCTGGAAGTATATATATTTTTTTATATAAATATATTCTGACATTCTATCTGACATTCTTTCTGGCATCTATTCTGGCTTTCCATCTGGCATCTTTTCTGGCAATCATTCTGGCATGTGTTCGGGTCCAGGCCTGGCCCACTGCATCCGGAGCTCGCAATCTCGGATCCATTGCTGCCCACATGACGAGATGGCGGAGAGAAGAAAGAAAGAAGCAAGGAAGGAAGGAAAGAAGGAGTTGCACCTTTGTCAAAATCTAGAGACCCTCACCTGAAAGGTAGGGAAAATCATGAAAGTTGTTGCTTGATTCGCTTGATATCCCAATGCTTCTTCTAAACCCAGTGATACCCCTACCATACCCCTATTTGGTGTAATTTATAGGGACCCCCATGGTAGCCCTATTCCGATCGAATCCACGATGTTCCAAACACTCCACAGGCATCAGCCAAGAAGTCCTTCGGTGCCCCCACTCTGATCCCTGAAAAGGCGCAGAACTTCAAGGCAAGGTCCCCATGGATGGGGTCATATGTTGAGTTAAGTTGTGTTTTGAATATTGTATACTCATATAATCTCATATACTTTCTACACAAGAAGATAGAGCAGTTGTTTCTTCATGTTTCCTCCTGGTTTTACTATATATACTCTGGGGTAAAAGTAGATGGCTCAGAATCTTGAGTTGCGCCATCTATGTCAAAAAAAAAATGGGGGATAGATGGCTCAACTCCCTTTAAAACAGGGCAGTTGAGCCATCTATGT
>Ga0126342_10010289_pt1 | contig 16730 bp, 14 predicted proteins | sample Cyp1metagenome_FD_92528 | JGI IMG/M metagenome (GOLD analysis project Ga0126342, IMG submission 92528) | Coral microbial communities from Lord Howe Island, Old Settlement Bay, Australia - Cyphastrea 1 metagenome | ecosystem: Host-associated > Invertebrates > Cnidaria > Coral ... | reverse complement strand
GGAAACCAAAGGGGCAGAAATATTTCTAAGGGGCTGAAACTGCCCAGAGGGGCTGAAATCAGAGTCAAAAAGCAGAGGGGCAGAAAAACGACACATGAGGAAGATTGAGGTATATATATATATGTACATACACACACACACGTCACATGAGCGACGGCTTTTATTTGGTTAAATGGACAATCAGATTGTGGCGTACCCCGGTTTGTCAAAAACGTCAAAATCAGGCTGTAGGAAGACCCCGAGAACGAGGTAGGCATCGTGCATAAAGCATTTAGCTATTAAAAAACAAGCGCAGCATTGGAGAACGAGGTCAGACCCCAAAAAAAACGTGACGGGACTGGAGAACGAGGTAGGAACACCCCGTCAATTGCGTTTTGTACCAAATAACATCCGCGGCTCACATATCTAATGTGTTTGATTCACTGTGTGCTATCTTTTGGACATGAGTTATCCAGTGGTATCCAGCATGCATAGAGATCTATGCCATCCGCATTTGTGCCATCCCGTTTCGACCTGATCCTACACACCACGACTGCAGCAGAAGCTGTTCGAAGTCGAATCTATGCCACTCCGTGACCAAAAGAAAGGGTGTCCCACCGGTGCTGCTGGGGCTGTGTGTCACACAGTGAAGGTCGACTTCTCTGGTGAGTGATGCGACAATTTGGATTGGGGCCCTTGGGGCATGGTTTTCTAGGATGAACATGGATGAACAACAAAAGATCCCAAAAGTGTGGTCAAAAGTGTGGTTGTTTGTCAATGTTTGTCAGTTGCATGCCCTTGAGGTCCCTTGAGTACAAAATTATTTTGGTTCCAATGGTTCCAATTCATCTAACGATTGCAACTCCTCAGAAGACACGTGGCCCGTCAAAGGGAATTGATTGGATGCATGTCTCCCCTCAGTCTCCACATAAATCTCCTCCTTGATTCTTTTTGTGGCGATGGTTTCTATTGTGGAAATCTATCCGGTTTGGAGCTATGGTTTACTATGGTATCCTCTATAAATTGGGGAGCCAGTTAGAGCTGCGAATTGAGTGGGACCCAGTCGGACATAGTTGGCTTCTTGTGCTTTTCCCCTTTAGTTTTGCGATATACTTTTGAGAATGATGGGCCCGCAGATGTGCTTATGTGATCCTTATACGTCCGAAATGGGGCCACCGGACATTTTAACTTGAGATATTTACAATAAGGTCTTGATAACATCTCATAACCTAGAACAAGGCTATTATAGTGACACATATAGACCATTATACATCTAATCATCTGGGTGTGTCTGAAAATGTGGATATCAATAAAATCGCCCTGTAAATCGGGATGATAGTGATTCGCCGTTGTTCCAACTTGGGCAACCTGGAAAGGCCATGTTGGGATAGTTCTGTCCTAGGCATCATTTCTTGTTACCTTTTTAAAGCTGTTCCCATGTGTTCCTCCCAAAGAAAGTATTTCCAGGATGTTACGAACGATATGTCCACATAATTTCCAGCTTTTCAGCTTTTCTATGTGGGGTTATAAATTGTCCCTCCAACCATTGAACCCAAGAGTAGTTTTAGATGTTTTAGTTTTAATCGTCACAGTATGTCTGCATCATATCTCCGGGAAATCCCATTTTTACCAACGGGACATCCACTACTCAGGGAATCTATAGAGGGAATAGTTTTTAATTATTGGGGGTCCAGATATCACTGTTGCTCCTTGAAATCCCCCTTGGAACCCCAAAATGAAGATAAATTGGTGCAAATCACTAGGTGAATTCTATGGTTCGTGGTAGATATACCATGATATAACTATAGTGTTCTTATTGGGCGAAACTAGTTTTTCACATTTGGGGGGCCACATTGAAACACGCAATAGTCCCGTTATGTCTCCATATTTTCCCCATGAATGTTGCTATACTGGGTCAACCTTGGTTAGATATTTTAGTAACTCTTGTACTTAAAAAACTTTTGCTATGGTAACATGATGTAACATGTACATTCACCAGCTAAAGGTGAAATCTGTTTTTGCGGTATCTTAGATTCACCATGTCCCCATGAATCTTCGCCATTCTCTGCTGGTGAATTTTGCTGCAGGTCCCGAAACCTCTGCGGCGGATTTGATGGGATTTCATCAGTGGTTGGACGATTTGCTAGAGGCACCACGCCACGGGAGTTGGAACCTGATTTTTGGTGGGATTTCGCCATGGGATTTCCCCGTTTTTGTCGGGTTTTAGATGGTTTAAGCGTTTAACCATCAACATTCATGGGGATATACTTGATACATGATGGTTGCTGGTTGATAAAGAAGTATACGGGATTATTAATCTGCCTGGTTTATTGCGGATGGAACTGCCGTTCCCAACCAGCCAGTGGAAGGGATAACATTGCAGGTGTTGCCTTAATGGGTGCAAAGCCATGAACAATTTGGCTTGAAGTGTTGGACTCATTGGATGTTGGGATTTTAGACGATGAAACATTGGAATGAAACTGCAGAAAAAAGAAGTGTTTTTTAGACACCACAACTTTGGCAGTTTGACCCTCAACAATCAGGGTTTAAGCCCAATTTCAGCATGTTTGAGCATTTTGTTGGATCATTTAAGCAACAGCCTCGCCAGAGATTCTGCTGCAGACATATTTATTTTCGGGGCATCTAGTCCACAACCATTAGTGACTATTAAGCAAAAAAAACGAACCAGCGGACGTCGAAGATGGCAACAGGAATCAGTGAGAAGATTCCGTCAACAACAACAACAACTGAATCAACTGGGACCGCATAGACTAGAGCACTATGTTATCAAACATTGTGGCATTTATATATTTAACAATTTTAAGGTGGAGTTTTGCAAATTTATTCCCATATGTTTCACGTGAGGTATATTTATATGACTACAAAACTGTTTTTTTGGGGGGGGTAAAGACATGGGTAAATATCGCAGCACTAGATTCTGATTGCATAGTTAATTCATGCTACAGACGGTAAAACAACCAAACGGTCACTAAGTATGCAAAAAATACAAACCTGGTTGGTGGTTTGGAACATTTTTTTCCATCCCAACTGACTTTCACTCATATTTTTCAGAGGGGTAGGGCCCAACCACCAACCGGAAACCAAGGTGGTGAACGTTTTCATCATTTGTTTTACATCATCCTGTCTCATGTTCCAATATGGGCTGAAAAGTTCACCCAATTCACCCAACATTGCAGGTGACTTTACATAATTGAAATAGTACTAGTTTCATCATGCATGGTATGATTACACATGGCATCACATGGCCATATACATTGAAGAATTGAAATGCATGTCCTGTATATATATATATACATGGATAAACTATAACGACCTCACTCTGACGTCACTGTAAATGTACGGGAATGGCCGAACTTCTCATCTTTTAATGAATTATTGTAATTCATCCATATATCTTTATTGACGGCACCCCAAAAAGAAAGCACACCATTTAATTTATCCTTATTTTATTACGATTTTACGTTTTCTACACATAAATATCAACATATATATATATATTTTATCGTAGTATATTATATTATATCATATTATATTATATTATATCATATTATATTATATTACATGTTTAAGTCACAATTATAACATATTATAACATCCGGTGTTATCACAATTGAATATCCCCAGAACTGGCAGTTCAAGTTGTGACTATTTTGGGCTTAGCAAGTGATCATTTCAGGATGTAAATAGGTCATTTTGAATGGTCTGGAGATGTTTTTTTGTTACCCTTTTGGGGGTTTCCATAGTCATGGAAAATACCCCAAGCTCGCAGGATGAACTAAATTTCTGGGAAAATCCTACTAGTAGGATGGATGATAACTAGGGCCAGGGGTACCCCCATGACGAAACGGAAACCTCCATCTATAGATCCAGATATATATATATATACATATATATATACATATATATATACATATATATATATGTAATATATATATACATATATATATATATCTACATATATATATAATATATATATATATATGTATATGTATATATATATATATCTATAATATATATATATATATATGTAGAGATCCACTATTTCCGCCATAGACCTGGTAACCTGGTACCTTGTCGCAGGACCAGCGTCGCGACGGGCGCCTCAATATTTTCTTGAGATTCCGCGATTCTCGGGTTGAGGCGACCGTTGATTTTTGGATCTCCGGGGAATTTTGTGAATCCAATTTCAGTTGGAAGGTAGCAAGCAAAATAATTTTTTGCATTTCTTTTACCATGTTTTTTGCACCCCAAGAATAAAAACATGTTTGTATGACATTTGAACATTGTAAACCTACGTATATTATAGAATCAGAATAATTTATCCCAAGAACAATGCTAGCAATAGTAATCCTCTTCCCCGTTTGAAACACCCCCATTTTTTCACAGTGGTCCTTCACCATGGTTTCATCGCCTACTTTTCACCATGGTTTCTGGATGGGATGTTTTTCCCCTGGGAAAAACAAGATATGAACGTCAGGGAACAACATAAATAAGGGGGATCTCATAGGATATGAAGATTTACCAGCAATAGAAAGGGCTCATTTTAGGGCTCATAATTCATAATGATATAAAATTGCGGGATCTATAGCCAGCAATTTGTATTTGGTGTTGTCTGGAAATGGCGCATTTCCGTATGGTCATTTGGGGAATCTATAGGTTCTAAAGTGAACATCGCAGTATGATGGCATTCTTAGAACAACATAGTGATTTCATTTCTGTAAGATAGTCCTTTACGCAGCAAAGATGATGCAGGACTCGTGTGGATTTGTTTGTGACAACTGTGATGTTCACCTTGCGAAAATGGAGATGTCACCAACTAACATTGGGATTGGGCATGGCCCAAAACCCCCCTCGAGACATTTTGGAAGATGCACAGTGGACATCTGAGAAGTCCCAATTTCATGCGTCCTTTGGTACCCTACTTTTCAGCCATACCAAAATCTTTAGTCAAAAATGATTAGTAAGCAAAGTACTGCAAACCAGGATGAACCACTGCTACAGCTGGTTGCTACTAAGCAAGGTCAGCAACCACTTCCGACGTGCAATACACATCCAATAACTGGAGTTCATTGGGGTCGAGAGTATGACATGCCTACTGATTCTGGGGGAGCAAATAAGCCAGGGATGGTAAAGGTACATCCCAAATGGAAAGCAAATCAACCCATACAACCGAAAAATCACGACACACATATATATATATAGATAGATAGATGATTTTAGATGATATCCCAACAAAGACAATCAGTTTACTTGTTGACGTTTTTCATATATTGGCACGTGAATGGCTTTGAACAGTTGGTTCCATCGTTGGTTCCATCCAGGTCCGTCCGTTGCCTGGGGTGATGCTATGGATGGAATGATGGCGGCCTGGTACATGGAAAGTCATAGCCACGTTGTTTTTCTTCAATCAAAGGTCATAGTTATGGATCTGGCGGCTGCGAAAAACCGCGTGTCTCACGTGTCTCAGGCGTCAAATCCCTCTTCAAAAACATCATAAAACATAGCAAAACCACAAAACATACCACATGATCACATGAATTTGATGCATACCATGATTTCAGGTTTGAACTTCACCCCAAAAAAAGTGGTGCCAAAAACGACTCCTTGCTGTTGAAACAGCAGCCTAAGCCGGCGGCACAGGATATGATTTTACCACCAGGCCATAAAGCTGTTCCATGTTGGTTCATATTGACTACTGGTCCTAGTACCAACATGATTAGATTTACATCTGGTTGGTGCTTTGGAACATGAATTTTATGAATTTCCATATATTGGGAATTTCATCATCCCCACTGACGAACTCATATTTTTCAGAGGGGTAGGTATACCACCAACCAGTGATTAGATTTAGATTTTCTTCAAGTCTGTTTTGATTTGTATCTGGTCGGTGGTTTCAATCATTTGTTATTTTCCATAATATATAGGATAATCCTTCCCATTGACTTTCATATTTTTCAAAATGGTTATTGCACCACCAACCAGGTAGTTTTTTCTATTCCCCGGCCTTGCTCTTTGTCAACAGGCGGCCTATGTTTCTCACTACGTGCGTTCCACCCTGCGTCAAGCGCAAGTACTGGCACTCCCCGTCGCAGGTTTCCCGGGTTGAATCGCGGTGGCTGAATGCACCATCTGAAATTTAGCCTCTGGTGAAGTTCAGAATTACCCTCTGGTAATTTAATGGTGATTCTAATGGTGATTTATGGTAATTTTATAATGGGGATTTATATAATGGGATGTTCCAGTGGATTTACCCTCTGGTAATTTGTTACAGTTAGCCATTGAAAATGGCCCATGGATGATAGCTATTACCCTCTGGATGATCTCTATGGAACAGTGCCCAGGATCCATGTGGGATTTGTCTCAAAGTTGGGTACCCAACTTACCCAACAGTCCAGTCCCGTGGCTTGTGAAAAAAACATCATTTCTCCCGGCTGAAATGCTGAAAATAAATACATCCGTTCTGAAGGACGAGCCCAACGTAGAACAAATTCTTGGCTATGGATCTAATTTATCCATATTTATGCTGATTCCCACTACATCCCAGCATAATCATCTATCATGTACCCGATCCTTAAATGTCAATGGTTTGGCAAAATCTCCATTTCTGATGGTTGCCCCTTAAATTGATCCAAATTGATAGCATTTGCATGGCAAAGTCTTTGATTTTTACTAAGTGGACTATCGAAAGATTTAGCGGTGGTATGCACCAATAGAAAAAACATATTAACATACATATATGTATATATATATAATATAGTATAATATATTAACGTGTTTATACTATACTTACATATGTATGTTTTTTAACATAGCTATTGAACATGGCCCATAGAAAGTTCCTTGATTTACCCATGAAAGGCGATCATTGTCCATGTCGGTTATGTTAGTTTACCCAGGGTTCCATCTGTGGGATGGAACGCAATCAGCAGGGATGGTTTCTCAAGGATACTTAGGTTAATCCAACTACCCTCTGGTAAACTGACATAGCTATGGAAAATCACCATTTTTAATGGGAAAATCAATAGCTATGTTAAATTACCAGAGGGTATGTAAGAATGCAATCACCTATTCATCCAAGCGCACTCAGCGTCTTTGTTGACTCAGGTTACTCCATTTTTGCCCTGCTCACAGAGAAGTTTCGCTGGGAACCGCGGCTCGGATGTCGATGTCGGAAATGAGGGACGTTGGAAATCCACGTCAAAATCTGGACCATATGACATGATGTTTTGGGCCCCACAGTTACTGTATAAGTCTTAATCCCATCTATATAACTATATATAGTTATAACATGTTATAGCTACCGCAAAAGCATAGTATTTGTCTAGGCCCATTATAAGTAATTGATCGCCACGGGGAGAGCTAATTGGTCATTTGACCAGTATATTTCGCCTAAATTCCCCCCCCTTTGCAGCTGGGGTGTCGGGAGTAAGCCTGTATGACACGATGTTATATGTTTGTTTGGTACCGGGGAAACCATCACATTTACCAAAGATCACTAAACAAGTTCAAACAACAAATGGCATCATCAAGGATTTGGTTACATGTATTCGTAGGTGGAACGACGGTTGATTGTACTTCTGCCTCTCGCAACCTTGATGATCTTGATTTTCGCTATTCTCCTTATTTTCGCAACACAAACCCTTGTAACCATTCGCTGTCGAGAAATCTTTGTCTATATATATATATATGTGTGTGTGTATGTATGTATGGGTCAAGTCAGGTCAAGTCATTGGGTACCCCAAAATTTTGATCTTAAAATCGGTGTTCCCAGCTGGGTTTTTAAAAAAATGACCCCCCATCTGAGATATTCCTCACTTGTTTGACATGAACTCTGCCAACTTCGAGACTTTGGATTTAAGTTTCACTTACCGGTGCTAAACGTAGGGAATTTTCGGGATCATTCTAGTAATAATCATCCCAGCAACCCCCAGCAACCCATCCAGCAACCCTACGTTAAACGCACCATCCCTACGTTCATGATGGCAACCATCTACAGTCTACAGGTCATGGTGATTTTCTTGGTGATTTGGATTCCAGATTTCACCAGAAGGTTTTAGAAAGTCTTGTTGCTTGTCAAATGTGTCAAATGAGTAACTTGTTTTGTTCTGTTTGATTGATTTTTATTGGTAGGTTCCGCTAATTTTGATAGTCGTTATTGTTGTTTTACCTTTGAGTTTTTGAAATGCTTGTGTACTGTATACGTGTTTGTTTGTCTTAATGGATCCAAATGACCAGCCTGTCACACTTCATGTGCTGCGCGCTTCAAACCTGTGAAGGAAACTTCCCAATCCGGAGTCCGGAAAAGACTTCCATCACCTCTCCATTCAACGATTGAACTCAACAGTTTATCCCTCAAGTGTCATCAAAGATAGCTAACTGGAGAATCCCTTATAAATGGAGGTTTATAGCTGGGAAAATCACACAAATGGAGAATCCCTTATAAATGATGTTTGATTACCGGAGGGAAAGGTGGCAGTTGCAATGATAAATTCTCTTTGGGGGTGTACTGTAGCACCCAAGTGCAATTACGGTGTTCATGCGTTTACCACACTATGTCCTTCAAACATTTCCAAATAAGGTGCAGCCCGTGCATGGTACTCGTAGGTTGACATCGAAGTTAATAGAGGTTGTAAACCAACAAACATCAACAAACATAACTTGGGGGACGCCACCTTGTACCAACCGGATCTGTGCAGTAAAAACCGCACCTGTTGCCCATTGCCCGTCTCGCTCTTAGGTCCTTGGGTAATTGGGAAACCGACATTCAAGTCGTCCGCTAGACTCAGCTGCGTGAGCTGCGGGAATGGACTACCCCAAAAGTCATGATCCATCTATTCCTACCAAGGGGAATATAATATATGATGTAATATGTGTGATATAGACTTGATATAGACTAAGATTCAATGAATATGGACTCAGATTCAGCAACTATTGGTTTTGTTGGGAAAATCGGAAAGCTGTTGGATGTTGGTCCTCCTTAAGTTGCTGTATCCTGATGATATATGCCTGGTTTGATGAGGCTGGGCTGAGGCTGGGCTTCGACCACGTAGATAACTACCATGTGCTACCCCTCAGTCATAATGTTGTTCACAAGCCTATCCGACCATATGTATAATTATATAATGTGTTTGATTATGTTTGCATATATATTGTAGATATAGATATCATGATATATCCCTACAGAAGTCCACGTTTTGTGTTGACCAATCTAGGTAACGACCTGGTGCACCACCTTGTAGGGTGATACTATCGCTTATACCCTGCCGGTTCTACAGGCTTGTAGCTAGGGTGAACCTTGACGGAGATAAGTCCGCTAAGCATCGGACTTGCTGAAGGTGATGATTTCTTTCCCCCCCCAGTAAAAGCACCATATGTGGTGAATCTATAGAGGGAAATCTATGGAAATGTGCCATATTTTTGGGGGGGAATCACAGTCAAGAAGTTTTCGAAGTTTGTGGCTTCTATCCAATTCTGGCAATGGGATGAATGTCGTTGATTGGAGTGAATCGCTTCAGGGTTGAAGATGGATTACGGGATGATTCTGGTACCCTCTGGCAAACTAACATAGCTATGGAAAATGGCTTTATTTATAGATGGTTTACCTATTTAAAATGGTGATTTTCCATGGCTATGTTAAAGAACCAGAGGGTAACATCTCCGAACTTCGTCCTAGATGTCCTAGTTTCCAATCTCCAAGTCATTCTCCGATGAGTGAAATCTCGAAATCTCGTAGTTGTTGAGTCATCGGACAAGCCTGGCACTTGCCTTTCGTAGATTTTCCGCCGGATCACTGGTTTGAAAAGCACCTTGGGCCGGGCGCAGCGGTGAATTTCTGGTTGAGGTGAACAACCTGGCCTGGTTGACCATTTTCTTCGGTTCCCTGGGGATGTTTGGAGTCTGGAGCCGAGTTTTTCATTTTTCAAGCGAGTTGCTTGATGCTTAAATTGATGGAGGTGAAATTTCTACGGTTTTGGGGTTCGGTTACTACATTTAAAATTAGGGATTTTTAAAGATATGCACTGGTATTTTGGTAGATATGACTATAGTTACCCTCTGGTAACCAGCCACATAACTATGGAAAATCACCCTGTTCTAGCTGGGCAAATTCACTATTTCTATGGCAATGTTCAATAGCTATGTAACAATTTACCAGAGGGTAACCACAATCTCAGGAAATGTTACTGTCATCCTTTGTTTCATGGGAAAATTATGGAAAATTCACTCTAAATGGCCATGTTCAATAGCTATTTTGACATAACCAGAGGGTATCTATTAACCATTAACCATAGATTGTCCATATATTAACCATAGATAAACCAAATGTTTACCAGAGGATATCATCGGGCCAACAAAAACATCACAGGCTGGCCCTGGGACACTCTGATGCCCCAATTGGTCGACTCGGTGGATCCAAGAGGTGAAGACATGGTACAGATCCATCCAAGGTGAAGAAATAGGCCATTTATAGATGATGTTCATGGTGATTTACCCTCTGGTAAACATACAAAAAGCTATTGAAAATGGCCATGTATAGTGAGTTTTCCAATTAAAAGTTGTGATTTTCCGTAGTTATGTTAGTTTACATGGTAATTTTAATGGGGATTTAATGGGATGTATATAATTAATGGGATTTACCCTCTGGTTGAATTACCAGCCATGTTCAATGGTGGATGTGGCAATTTTATGGTGATTACCATTAGAATCCCTATCTTGTAATGACTGTTACAGTTTGCGAACTGGAACATGCCACAAAAATAGTTCGTTGATTTACCGAACCTAAAGATGGTGATTTTCCATAGCTATGTATAGCTATGTTAGTTTACCAGAGGGTAACAAATCTAGGTCAATCAACTGGATGGGTAGAAATAAACTATATCCTTTAGTCTTTTGGTATCAGTGGGAATATCTACTAATTAACCAGCTAAGATTTTTTTTGCAGGGTATCCAAGATTGGCCATGAAATAGGACAAGTTGAAACGGCCAATTTCATAATCTTAAGCCGCTGAGAACTGGTGACACTAGTCGACACTCAGATCATCAAAGTTTGTTTGACCATAAACGGAACGATCAGTTCTCAGTTCGACCAATTTGCTTGAGCCGGCAATCTAATATGAAGAAAAACTTGGGTGCCGGAAATAGTTCATACATGTAAGACATTCCATGGCAATCTTTGTTTAAGTATGGAGGTCTCCTAGAATGGGGGTACCCCAAATCATCCAAGTCATGGATGACCACTTTACGATAATTTAGTATTGAACCCCCACCAGCCATGGTGTAGTCGGCCACTGATTCAAGATATTCAAGGCCATTGCTGTATGGTTGTGGAGGCGAAAGAAGAAGGCCAGGCCAAAGCATTCCAGCACTTGGCCCTTTTTTCGACCGGACAATCTGTTCGTTTTTGGGTTTCCCCATGGTTTCCCCATGGTTTCTATCCCCCCAAATCAGACAGACCCTGAGAACGGCCCACTTTTGGAGGAGAATAGTCTTACATCTCCCTATTTTTTTTCGGGTCTAGGCTTGAAAAAAGCAATGTGAAATCCACAAAACTTTGAAAGTCGTCGGGATCGCCTCATTGGTTCCCTTTCTTTACATCATCTGGATCCATGTCATGGGCAAACCGCACCATTCACAGGACCTAAGCACACCTTTAAGGCGGCCGAAGCCTTGTCATCAAGCAAAATCCTTGCACTAAATGCAAGTTTTAGAGGGAACATTGGAGAAGTCACATAAATTTATAAATGGGGAATTGTCCATTGCCATTGTTGATTACTGGATGGTATAACAGAGCTTGCCTTCCTGAACATCGACCCCAATGATTCCAGTGAACACGTTATGTTTTTTTTTACACACCGGCATGTTGGACTGAGGGTAGTGCTAAAGATATCTAAGATTCTACACGCATCTACACGCTGTGATCATTCATATAAATATATATGTCATATTATGTCATATGACATAGTGATATATATTAATATACATGTTTATCATGTTTATAATGTAATATATATATATACACATTATGTACGTACATACTTCGACCCATCTATCCATCCATGCATAGATAGATACAATATACTTGAATGTATCGTACTACAGTTCCAAATGTCAGGATTCACTCATTCGCCTTTCTTTGAAGACCTGTAGGCGGCGGAGCTTCAAGCACTGGAAGTGAAGCAAGAGAGCATCTTGGCTGAAGGGTCATCAGAGGTAGCAACGGAGAAATCCTCAACTACTATATCAATGTGCATTGAAATGGGAAAACGGGAAAATCACTGGGTATTTTTATAGTTTGAAACGAGAAAAACATAGAAAAACGGGATATAGTCTATATCAATTACCATTGAAATGGTATAATAGTGAATAGTTTCCAGCCATTTTTGATTGCCGGGTATTTTATAAAACAGCCATAGAGCCTTTTGCGATATCGCCAAACTGGGTATCTGAAGCACCTAAAGGTGCCGAACTATCTTCTCCACACGTCATATGACTATTATTAGGTTATTACTGTTATTATATTTTATTATTATATATTATTATTATATATTATTATATTATTATTATTACTATTTTTATTATTAATTATTATTATTATTACTATTATTAATATTATTACTATTATTATTATTACTGAGTGGGCGCTGAGAGTGCTGGCCTCTCTACTATTATTATTTATTATTATTATTATATTATTATATTATTATTATATATTATTATTATTATATTATATTATATTATGTTATTGTTATTGTTATTATTATTATTATTATGATTATTATTTATTATTATTATTATATATTATTATTATATATTATATATTATTATTATTTATTATTATTATTATTATTATTACTTTTTTAAATGGCATTATTATTATTACTTTTTTAAATGGCCAGTCGATGATCTCATTGATTTCTACACTTTCAGCTAGGGACCGGCCCGAACAAGAACAGCACTCGACATATTTCATAAATTTCATAAAATGAGGATCGAAAACCAACAGACAATTGAGACGTCACCAACAAAAGAAGTAACAAAAACAGGGCCGCAGCCCACCAGGTCTTGTCTAATTGCACGATCGATCAATTTGGCCAAGCACATGGCCTTTCGCATGGCTGATTGGTTGAACTTGATTTCCATGAATCCTACGATGTTTTTGTCCCCCAAGGTTGGCTGGCTTGATTCAGAACTAGGTAATACCTATGGTTTGTGGATGTTTGTGGTACTTAGATATATCTATAGTTAGATTCGATTAACCCACTTATAACTGGTGGGCCCCACATTGTAGTTTGTTTTCTTCAAGCCACATTTGCTGCATTCAGTGGTTCAAGCACATAGCTCCCCGACCAAGAAGTCTTCCAAGTCAATCCTGCTACCATATGTTGATTGATTCCTCCGGATGGACTGCAGACAAACTTTATCTAGTTGAAAACCACTTGCTGTGGGTGAAACAATGCCATAAACCACCCATTTGGGAATGGTTTATACCAACTATTTCTGGTGATGACTGGGGGATGGTGCAAATGGCATTGTTTTACCCACATTACCAGAAAAGGATGGTTGATAATGGAACATTAGATATCACTATCATATAATATCACTATTATATCACCATGTTGCTATACAGAAACAAGGCGTTCCCCTCACCAAACTCCGCCAGGCGCAAACAAGGCTGGGACGCTGTGTGGATCAACGTCCGATTTTTTCCAGGATTCCCAGGATGAAATGGACGACCATAAAACATAATCTTAAAACCATGGAATCCCATGTTTTGACCATGGCACACAAAAAAAATATAATTACATAAAATATATGAATATCACGTATATGTATATATATATATATATGAATATCACATGTGGCATATCAAGTTGTTGATCATCATTTTTTGTTTTTAACAGACCATTTATTGGGGTATACAGCCCTTTTTTAGACACATCTCCAGCCTGTGATGCTCGTCTCCAGCGTGTTTGCTTGACACAACTGCGAGACGCCGTGGAGTTGAGGTGTGGGTGGCCGTGGTCAGAGCGTTGCCACATGGCAAAAAATATTGGAGCTCCAGAAGCTTGGGAGCCGTGTCATCGACGGCCACGGGGTTCTGCAACGATGGCTACGCGGTGGCGTCCAATTCATGGAAAATCGTAGGAAATCATCTGCAACCGAGGGATAGAACCAACTATAATGACGATATTGTTGGGATATTGCTGGGATATGATTTTTTCACACATTTCATCGACTTCTTTTTGGTTGGGTTTGACTGAAAATTGCACAGAATTATGCACCAATTTTGGGGATAACCAATTTTCAAACCCACATAGATCTGTGGCAGCGTCATCGTGTTTTGTCCATAAAGAGACGGACAGTTCTGTCACTATGCAATAAAAGTATATTAAAAGTGTAATTAGATATAATTTAATATTACGTACTTAAATTTCTGGGACTAAGGAAGATACTTTCACACGGCGTGGCATGTGTTTCAGCCATTTCTAGACGATGAAATGAATGAAGATTCTCGTTCTCCTCGACTTCCCAGCCACTCCACGTCAATCAACGACTCGAGTAGTTTGGTGGACCCTTTGGGCCGGGCCTAACCGTTACGATGAAGTACAGCCACCACCGTTAAAAATAACACATGTTTCTTTCCTTTTGCGGGGTCTTGTTTGTTAAGCCCCCCCAAACGAATCCAAACGTTGAAATTTGGTGAATAGCGTTACTTGCTATGGTTTGTTCTTGTGTTTACCACCTTATATAGTTGGGGTCCTCCCCATTCAAGATGAAGAGGTCCTCAACCGCATTTGTTACTTTTTCACTTTTGACCTTCGGTCATGATGCCCTCAAAAGGCTTCCCCATAAATGGTGGTTGTGCCTGTGGAAAAATACCACAACTGCGCAACAGACCGAACTTCAGATAAATCAATATCATCAGTCTTCCCGTGTGCTGGCTGTCTGTAATAACACACATTGGGCACATTTCAGGGCACATTTGGTACCTATCTAATTTCAGCCTAAATGCTCGGTTGATACACCAGCTCCCCATCGGGGTTGACAGCACCAAGTGTCGACTGGCTCTTGGTCAAAAAAGTTGCACTACTGGACTGGCACCATTGGTCATTTTGAGCATTCAAGTCATTCAAGTCATTCAAGCATCCATCTCTTGGGCAGTTGATAAGTTTAACTTGTTAACCGTTTAACCACCTCCCAAATAGATTAAATAGATGCATATAGATGCATATAGACCGACTCCCACATATGATTGCTACCTAGAAGATGGTTGGTTAGACTTTCAGGTATCAACCCATGCCCAAATATAGGCCACCCCAAATAGAATAGATAGAATAGATGAGGGTTGGTTTGAAACTGGGTAACTAAAATCCAATGGTTTAGAGCATGATTTTCCCATATTTTCCCAATGAAATCACCATCTAGGGCTGGGTAAATAGATACAAAAAACCACCTTCCAATGCTGGGCTATCACCTTTATCACCGATTCGCCGCAGGGCTTTGCAGAAGAAGCGATCAAGGCTCACCGAAGCCAGTTGTGTCAACCCTGGGTCAATCTTTCTATACGGAGGCTAGTGGATTACTTTTGTTGCTTTAGATTGGGCACTAGAAATACTAGAATAGCCAGATGAAGCAGGCAAAAGGATTGAGGCTTTTGCAGGCTATTGGGGTGGGTCAATACTTTGATTATCTTTGAATCATTTCCACCTGACCGAAAATCCAAAGGTAGATAAAAAGTATCAGATCGTGTTGCAAGGAAGTTTGAATCATTTTCAGTCTACATCCATGCTCCAAGTGCTTTTTTGCAACGGGAGGATTCCCAGGACGTTGGAGTATTAGACTCTTCAGCATGTATCATCATATTATTTCATCATACCTTTCGGTAATCAAACATGGCAATGGAACATGTCCTATTTAGTTCGATGAATTTCCCAGCCATAAAACCTCAGTAAAAGGGGATGCAAAACGCCATGTTTGATTACCGGCTATGCCCTACTAAAACTGCCATCTGATTGGTGGTTTGGAACATGTTTTATGTTTCCATTCAGTTGGGAATAGATTTTCCCCAACTGACTTTCAGTAAGTCCATCATTTTTCAGAGGGGTTTTTTCTCAAGCACCAACCAATAAATATCCCATGAATATTCCATATATATTCCAATAATATCCCATTCCCATGACGGATCCATGGTGCTGGTATATATTGGGCTGGTACCTCCAGCAGCTTCCGCTAGGCCGAAGCAGACTTTGACCGGGAGGCGAAAACTTTTTCTTCGGATCATCCCAGTGGGGGAAATGGAGCCTGGGAGCCACGGAACACCAGACGTTTGGGCCATATTCTGGTTACTAATAGGGGATATATGGTGATAATATGGTGATCATATGGTGATCATATGGTGATATGGTGATATGGTGATAATATGGTGATCATATGGTGATATGGTGATATGGTGATAATATGGTGATCATATGGTGATAATATGGTGATATGGTGATCATATGGTGATATGGTGATATGGTGATAATATGGTGATCATATGGTGATATGGTGATATGGTGATCATATGGTGATAATATGGTGATATGGTGATAATATGGTGATCATATGGTGATCATATGGTGATATGGTGATAATATGGTGATCATATGGTGATCATATGGTGATATGGTGATAATATGGTGATCATATGGTGATATGGTGATATGGTGATAATATGGTGATCATATGGTGAT
>Ga0126342_10010288_pt1 | contig 16731 bp, 19 predicted proteins | sample Cyp1metagenome_FD_92528 | JGI IMG/M metagenome (GOLD analysis project Ga0126342, IMG submission 92528) | Coral microbial communities from Lord Howe Island, Old Settlement Bay, Australia - Cyphastrea 1 metagenome | ecosystem: Host-associated > Invertebrates > Cnidaria > Coral ... | reverse complement strand
TGTTGTTGTTGTTGTTGTTGTTATTGTTGTTGTTTTAAACAAATTTGCGTGCATTGGCAACGTTTTACTCAACAAAACAGTTTGAAAACTATTCACGGTAAGGCTTCATTCCAAATATGTTCCGTAACGATGCTCGCATTGAATTCCAACACTACTTCCATAGCACGAAGGTCTTGCACCAGCGACATTTGCTGCATGCAAGATCCAGCCGGTCCATACTGTACCAGGCCGGAATGCCTGGAAACACGCCAACGCACCATCTAATTTCCAAGTCGCATTTGCCGGCTTTCGAAGAGTTTCGAAACTTTAGTTTTCCTGGCCGGTCTCTGAAACGTTTGTTTCCGGTCGTAACGCGCACCTTTTCCGGCTCAAAACCGTTGTTTCCGGACCCGGAAACTAACCTTTTCCCAGGGGCTCGGACACGTTTGTTTCTCAGCCGGAAACAAACCTTTTGTCCCAGAGTTAGTTTGTTTCCCCCGCCGCCTCCCCCAAAGCCAGCCAGGCCCCGGGTTTCGAAATAAAACTTTTCCACTGAAAACTACCTTTTTTAACTTGAGTTTGAAACATGCTGACCGCATCCATACTCCCCATTGTATGGTCCCAAATATGTGTTTGTACCACCCTCCTTTTTGCCATTGTTTCTGGGGTGTTTAATATGATCGGGAAATGGGATTTGATCCTTAGATAATCCCATATATTCCAATTAGGTTGCTAATTTCCACCAAACATAGTTATTAGTTACTTTTAAAATTTTCATCCCCATTCAAAATCTATAGATCATTAATCATTATCCTATTGAATAATGGTTAATATCCACTTATAATTACTATTAGGCTGTTATATTCGTATCATTATATACTTGCATCCTACATGTCATCCCCATCAGGATGGGTCAAAAACATGTTCACAACGCAGCAGCGACAACCCAGTGATCACCAGGTGCAAGACCGCTTACGCGCTGTGGCGCTTCAGTTGCATTGGTTTGTCATCATGAATCTGGGCGAAAACGGATATGACGTGAGATCTATTTTGCCCGGTGGGTGCAAGTACCTGAATTTACTTTTACAAAGTCTTCGGGGTATGATTTGGGGGGTTGAGTACCCTCTGAGGACTTGTTTGGATCCATAGGGTATATATAGTGACGCCAAAGCAGAAACGTAATTTAGCTCTATTTTGGAAACAGAATTTGTTTTTTCTATGTTTTTGGAGGGTACAATACCGGTTGGTGGTTTCATTTGTGTGCTTTCAAGCCTACCTAGCAGCCCTAGCAGCCCTAGCATGATGATCCCAGTTGACCAATTCATTTTGTTCAGACCGTCAAGAATATACATACGTTACACCATTACACCGTGTTGTTTTGCACCATATAGATATAAAATGATGATGAATGATGTATACAGCTTGATTTTTGTATGTCAATGATTGTGAATATCTGTATATCTGATTGTATATGTATACTGTATGATTCGATAGGTATAGCATCATAGAGCTATCCTTTCGTTTCACATGGGATGACTTCACTGGCGACAATGTTGCTGGCGACTTTGAGCTGAGATTGGTTGATGGATGTTGATGGATGTTGATGGATGTTGATGGATGTTGATGGATGTTGATGGATGTTGATGGATGTTGATGGATGTTGATGGATGTTGATGGAACTGTATATGCATGTTTAGTATTATATATAGTCTATAGTATTATTCTTTATGTACATAGTTACATAGTTACATAGTATGTATATATATATATACACGTAATTATAACCTTCAATCCCTATGTTGATTCGATTCCCATTCTCACTAGAGGCTTTAGCATGGTGGCATGAAAACTCCTGTTCCGACGGCATCACAGGCCTCGCTTGAAGACCCTCAGGCACTGCACGATGCGTGCGCAGGGAGGTGCTGAGACTGCCATCCCCTGTGCTAGTCTCACTATGGCATACCATGGCAGAATTGTGTGCAGATTATCATTGATGATACTGATGATCCTATGACAAAAGTTGGATTTCTCATTGGCATCTTAGATTACTGGCAGCTTGGGCCTGTTTTTGGTCCAGAAAGCCGTCATCCGTACCGTGAAGCACTTTCACGGCTGTTTCTCTTACACCGTGAAGCGAGGTTGGGTTAATGGGTGATTCTGTTGGCCCACGTCAGCCATAGATGGAGGACTGTGTCAGATCCTTCTTATTTTTGTGTAGAGTTTCTTCAGTACCTGTCATGACACCCCAGTTGAATACAGCATGATGAAATGTGTATGCTGAAAATCCCCAAGTGTTCGAGGAAATCCTCATGAATCCATATCGAATCATATACTGGTTGGTGGTTTGGAACATGAATTTTATTTTTCCATATATTGGAAATGTCAGCATCCCAACTGACATACATATAATATATATATATATAATATACACAGTATTTTTTTCAGAGGGGTAGGTTGAAACCACCAACCAGATCATCTAAATCGAGCTATCTTGATGGGTGAATTCTTCAAGACGACTCGCGGCAGGTACCAATGCTTGGCCAAGTTGTGGTCTTCGGAGCTGGAGGACCGCACTTGTTGATGCTGCCGTGATGATTTTCCATGGCGACCATGGCAGAAAATGTCAAGTCACCCACAAGCCAAAAATGCCGGTGAACTGCTAACACGAGGCAAGCTCCAAAATCTAGGCGTTTCAGGCAGTTCCTTAGCACCATAATCCTTCATTCGCTAGGAGTCAGCCATTGGACCCCCACCTTGAAGGGCCCCATCCTGGGTGGCATGACATGTCTTGCATTCAGGATGTAGCACTGCAATACATAAAGAACGACCTGGCCAGTTTGATCTTTGTGTTCGCGCCTAAGAACTGCAAAAAAGACGCCGTGATTTATGGTTGTAGAATTCATGGGTTTCTAGACGCATGTTGACACAATATTATGAATTGATTGTTTGATGCTTCGATCATTGGGATGGTTTCAGAGGCATTTTGCAGGAACTCAAAGTTTCCACTATGAAAAAAAATATTCAGGTAAATGTTTGTTTGTTTTTTCCCTTCAAGTTCTCCAATTGATCCTTGGAAATTTGAGTCCCAAACTTAATGATTGGTCCCAGTACCAAGGCCGAGCTCTCAAGAGAAGCTCCAGCCTGATGTAGGGGAAGCCTAGCCATGCCTAGCCTGGAGGTGAGAACAATCCAAGGCTTTTGAAGTGGGCAGTTCTGATTTCAAAATGCCCTAAATTGGCCCAATTGTTTTTACTAGATGCGTTTTCCTCTGTCAAAAACGGGGAGATCAAACGAAGGAGGAGGTGTGATCTCGCCAATGAACATGACTCTCCTTACCAATGAACAACGGATCTGGCTTACGACCAGCGACACTAGTCACTAGACGTTCACGCAGGACTATGCTAGCGACCATCCAATGTTTCAGATCTAAGATACCTCAGGGTTGCGAGAAGAGAAAGTCTTGGACGTGCCAAGAATTCCTGAATGATCATCCTTATCCGCCTCACAATTTTATTTTTGTTGATCTTTTTGCATGCTATGCTTTGGCTCAGTTTGCCGCAGGGGTTGTTTGCATCCTGCCGCGGACGAACCGCCCACGTGCAGACTCTTTCCACATTTTCGTTTGACGTGGGCGATAGGAAACAGCCATGCCGGAAGCTGAGCAACTTGCTGAAGAGAACCAACGGCTGAAGAAGGACCAGCAGCATCAACAGTTCTGACTTCATTATTGAAGCGTTTCATCGGAATTGGAACCAGATCTGGGGTTTAGAAAATCAAACTATAACCCAACCCCCAATTTATTTGGATTTAACTGAGGTGGACAACTGCTGCATGAGGATTGTATCTTCCGAGATGAGACATTTCGGACTTCCATTGCAGTTTCCGCACTGCAGGAGCTCAAAAATCTCCAGCAGCAGCGTGAGAAGGAAAAGAATGAATTTGACGCGCAGCAAAAATGGATTGGTTGGGAAAGACTTCTGGAAACCCATAGCTTTTACTAGTAACGAATCTATCTAGTAACTATAGCTTTTTCCGTGCGTATTCCTGTAGATTTTATTTACCATGCAGTAATTAAATGGTGTTCCATGGGTTTTCCACGGGTTGAGATTATCCCAACATCCAATTCTCGAAACTTGCTCCATGTTGGAGGTTCATTCCGTGTGCTCTCTAACTGATCCTAGAAACATATGAACCTGGCATGAAACACCCCTGATTGCTTGATATAGTAGAGGGTACCTCTCCCTTTGTTAAACCAACCAGTAGGCTGTGTCTATCGTGGGTCCAATCTTTCTCCAGACCTTGAGGAAAGCAAGATTGCGTCAGAACGAGAAGCCGGCAAGAGCCATCAAGAGTCAGCCATGCAACGGACACATGAGTTGGAAGCCATGAAAAGTGCCATGGCGATTCGAATCGCCAAGAAAGAGGAGTACATGTTTTGCACTTCAAGCCTATAAAAACCCGCAAGAAAACTTCACAATGACAAGGCCAAGGAAATATATGTTGAAATATTGCTATCTGAAAGGTGATGTGTTGCTTGGTAGTTTCACACCATCTTATTGGCTCTCCTCAGCTGGATACCTCTCAATGGCTGGGGTTCTGTGCAAAGACTTTTGTAGTCTGCACACGGGGGAAAAAAACCAAAGACGGGAAGAAATTAGATTGTAAGACTTCTACCCCTGGATCTATGTCAGTGGGTGGCCTCTGATATGAATGGATCTACAACAATGCCATTCTACCCCCAAAACAATATCCTATAAGTGAAGGTTACAGTAACCCGATTCGCACCAATACCTGCGATTAAATATCTTACATTCAAATTAAGTCCATTCATACTGCCTCTATTCAAATATGAAATATGCATATCATCTCCAAGCAGTACCAGAATTTCTCCCCTGTTTTTACCTCGCCCAGAATCCTGGTCAAACCCCACCTGCAGCGCAGCGCTGCGACCGAGGTAAGATGGTGAAGTTGACCCGCCAGTTGGACGAGGAGGTGCAAAAGCGCGACCAGGTCTCGGCGGAGTCGCAGCAGTTGGAGCGACGTCTCCAGGACGGACGGAAAGCGGCTTTGACGATCGAACTGGCGCGACGAACGCTGGGGAGAATTCATGGGATTTCATGGGGATAAATATGGAGAAATGTATAGTATATAACCTGGGGAGAAATGTATAGTAACCTATCCTTTAAAAATCACTTCTTAGATCTTGTTGGTTGGTTTTATAGCCAAATGGATAGCGATGATGAATGGGATATAGCCAATCAAAATTGGTAACCTCAAAAAGATGGAACATGAGTCTTTATCACTTGTTTCAAAGAGTTTTCCCGACCATGTGATGACGATATGTGATGGGGATGTAAACAGCTGCAACATAGGGATCATAGGGTAACGTTTGGTAATTTCATATCCAAGAAATTGTATTTTGAAAGAATACAAGTAACAATGTGATTTGGCCACCGAGACACAGCGATATAAGCCACGGAAAACATGACGACAAGTGGCGACATAGTTGCAAGCGCATTTGATTTAGCTAAGAGGCAGAGGTGATAGAATCAACTCAACAAGATGATCAAGCTAGCGGAGTGACCATCAAGCAGTGTGGATATGACCAAGCAGAAATGATAACCGACAAAAAAAATCGGCATTTGAAGAACGGAGAAGGGAATGGAGTGCAAGACGCTAGGAGCAAAGATTGGGTATATGGGAATGTCCATGGTGTTATTTCTTTTAAGGAGTTGTTTCGTCAGACTTTGATTTGTGATTTCAAAAAACACTACAGTAGACAATCAGTACATATTATGGTTCTTGGTTGCGGGGATATATATATATATATATATACTTTTTGAAGGTTAGCCATATGCAGGATTGAACAGGGAGCCTTCAGTCAGCTCAAAGCGATCATTTGTGCTGTCAGTGTTTCATCGTCGTTCCTTTGGCATCTTTGCGGGCCAATGCAATTGTTTTCACAGGCTGGTGGTTTCAATGAGGTTTTGCCCCAATGACTTTCCTATTTTCAGTGAGTGTGTTTACACACCACCACTTCATGACGTGGCGAGTTGCTCGACTTGCTCCAGGACTTGACCAAAGGCACAGCTGGGGCACAGCCTACGTCTCCCTCTTCCGGTGTGCCAAGTGACGAACAAGCTCTTCGCGAGCGTGGCAGCCAGGTGCGATGGTTGAAAGATGTGGATCGAAACCTGAAAAAACACAAAAAAAAACACAGAATTGGACATGTGGGGAGGATGAACATCCAGCGAATTCTTCAGCCATTTTTGGGCGAACGGATGGTAGAACATTGGTAGCACCAGGGTTTTGAATGGTTTTGAGTCATACATAGTCATACCATACCCATCCGATCCCGTTCAAATCCCAACTTTCATTCTCTTCAGAGGGGTTGAACTAGCAAAATGAGCTTGCAGGAGTTTGATATCATATTTCATTTTATCCACGTCTCCACTACGCCCCATGAAATACCCCCATTCTACCATCAGCCAACATCAGGCAACCGTCATAAACATCATTTTTATAATATTTTAGATACTTAATTTAATGACGCATGGCCCACAGGAATGCGTATCTTTCACTGTGGATTTGATCAGAGATGTGGGTCTATCATAATGGTTTCTGTAGTTGCTGATTAAATCCTGGTACAATCGGTCTATATACCCTCTGGTAATTTAACATTGCTATGGAAAATCACCATTTTTAATGGGTAAATCAACTATAAATGGCCATTTTCAATAGCTATGCTAAATTACCAGAGGGTAATCTCTATGTTATTTCAATCCGCCATCAGATTATTTGTTTTGGTACCAGCCCTGTTTTTCGTTAACGATACCATGGCCAGGTCTCAACCAAGCTGATGCGCGTGGTGGATCAGCAGCCTAGCTGCAATTCACTGACCGAAAAACATCACGGCAGTTTTACCGAAAAACGATGCCGTAAACCACCCATAAAAATGGGAATGGTAAGCTTATACCACCTATACAAATGGGAATTTGGGGATGTTTTATTATTGTTTTAGATATTTAAGCTACAACCAAAGGGGGTTCCACCAACAAACATGGCAGTTTTAGACTCTGCTGTCGCCCCAAATTCCACCGCTTCGTTTCGTCGGCAGGGTCGTCTGTCCAAACGCCACGTGAAAGGGATTGGAATTATCAGTACTTTGAAAAATGGAGCTTCATTCTTTGAGTGATAATTAATAGAATTGATATAGAACATCTCAAAGCACTTATCCTATAGCAAAAATATGTAAAACACGTCTATAGAAGCATTAACAATTTCCACCAGTTTTTCCATCATTTCCTCCACATTTTTCGCACAGGGTGGTACCACCGGTGGTACCACCCCCCAGTTACGAATTGACTATTATACCCACAGATTGATAAACACATAGTCACTAGATGTGACATGATGTAACTATATATATCTACAATATTCTACAATAGTGATAATATATATATATAACAGTATATATGCATATATATATATATATATTATACACCCAGTAGATACATCTACATATTTATATATATATAATATCTGCATGATTCGCCAGGTGGATGCGGCAACGTGACCTGCAACAAGCGCTGCTGCGGGGCGCCTCCATCAACGATACGGCCTTCGCCACCTTGGTGCAGGCCTTGAACGATTGCCCGTCCTTGCAGACCCTGGATCTCTCGCAGTTTCTCGGCGCCAATGCCTGGTGGTTGATGGTGGTTGATGGTGGCGGCGCCAATGGTGGTTGATGGTGGTTGATGGTGGCTGGTAAAACAGTAGGTTTTTACCATTAAAAACCATGGTGGCTGGTAAAACAGCAGCGGCTTTTACCAGCCACAAAACATGGAGAGATGGAGTTTTGAATCAGGGAAAATGATGAACACATGGTAGAAGACCGTGTTTTGAGCATGAATAAATCTTGTTTACCCGTGGTTTACCCATGAAAAATTGGCAACACATGGCAAAACATTGTGATTTAACCCAAGAATAATGATGGACACATGATGAGGGTGAGACATTGGGTTTTAGGGATGAAACAATGTGACAGTGTGGTTTAACCACTATATATACTGTATATACATAAAACAATGAACCATGAACACTGGTGAAACATGGTGATTTTATCTTCGTAATGGTGATGTTACCATCAAACAATGGTGGCCTAATCCCGAGAGAGAGGTGGTATAGTGGTGCTTTAGTAGGGGATTCACACCTACTGGAACCCATAAATGGGTGTGTTTGATATTAGGGAGATGGGATTACTGGATAAAATGTCAACACTGGATTATGTGGATTTAATCTGGAATCCAATGGTGACACATGGTGATTTAATCACAAACGATGAGCGTCCTTAACTCGTGATTGGTGTGTCATATGGTTTGATATTATGCCACAAGAATGCCACATTTCAGGGTCACGGCCAGGGTCATTTTGGGGCGGTATGACTCGATAATTTTGACGAGGTCTTTGAACTTCCGTCACTTCAGGGTGTAGGTCAGATGATCATAAGTGGTGTTTTTTTGGGGTATTTCTTATGTTCACCCGTGCTCCTTTGGAACGATACTCACCTCTTTACAGTATATTAGCCCCAAAACAGATACCCTCTGGTTTTTTTTAACAGCCATGGAAAATGGCCCATTTATAGATGGTTTACCTATATGAAAATTGAATTTTCCATGGCTATGTTAAATAACCAGATGGTAATCCATCTCATCCCATCCTGGTCTCACACGAGGGCCCGGGCATTTTTCTGGGAGGTTCGTGTCAGCAAAAATGCCCAACTGGCAGTTTGTTTCAGTCTTAAAAGAGCCTCCTGACCCATCTCATAACGCACATTTTAGAGGTTTTGCACTACTTTAGGTGAATAGGTGAAATATCACATTTGGGTAATTTATAGAAAGATTATTATGGGAAACCATAAGAAATTGATAGGTAAGAGTTTTCAGTGTTGAATCCTTCCCCCCTTTCATATCCAACAACCACCAAAAGAAACCATGGTGGATGTACGAACAAAATCACATCAAGGGACCATAGAAGGAGGGTGTTTAATATGACCAGGGAATGGGATATAATGGGATTATGTTAGATCTATATAGCTAAGCCCTCTAAAAGGTGATATGTATCACCAAGTTGGAAGATCATCGCTTTGATCGTAGCTGGCTGGGGGTTGTGGCGGCAATGCACGTGGAATTGGGATATCGTCCTCTGTATACTTGATAAAAAAGCTATAGCATTTTTTTCAACGAAGACGAAGCGCAATTACTATTTACCTATTTACTTCATTTAGGTGGGATGTCCCTTTGAAGCCTTCAAATACCATTTGGCAGAGTTACCTGCCAGTGGTTTGAGCATCACGTTAGATGCATGGAACATTTCAATGAAAGGTGCCAATCCCTCGTTGAGGTTAATTGCATTGGGTCCACTTCAGGCTTGTAGGTCGAGGCTAAAATCGGAACCTCCACATAGAAAGAAATCAGTTGGAGCCCTGGAAATTATGTTTTAAATACCCTCTGGTTATTTAACATAGCCATGGAAAATGGCCCATTTATAGATGGTTTGCCTATTAAAACCTCCATTTATAAGGGATTTTCCATGGCTATGTTAAATAACCAGAGGGTATATTATGGTATATTTAGATATAATCTGCTACATTTGGGAAAGACTGTTCTATCGGTGACTGTTCTGACCAACCCAGGAATCTGCTGACGATGGATTCGTGCTCGGACTTGTGCCAATTGATCACCACCGCACCCAGCCTTTCGTTCATCTCCTTAGCCGAGAACTTGTTCTCCCTTCGTTCAGTGGGATATTTCATGACCGCTGTGATGGAGAGGCAGAACACCAAGAAGCTTGGACGCATTGTCGTTCTTAAGGAACAGCCCCAAAATGCGGCCATGCGGAATGCCAGCTGCATCACTGGACGCCATGTATATCTGAAAACAAACCCACATGTTCATGGCTACTCATCATTTTCCAATCATTTTCCCATCATTTGCCCATCATTTGCCGATCATTTTCCCATCATTTTCCCACCAAACATTGCCATAAATTGTAAGCATTGACAGGTGGAAGACGTTTGTTCACACCAGAAGCCGCATGTCTGCGAAACAAAAAGCAGTCCTGCTCCGCATATTATCTGGTTGGTGGTTTGGAACATTTTTTTCCATATATTGGGAATAATCATCCCAACTGACTAATATTTTTCAGATGGGTTGAAACCACCAACCAGTTATACATTTATTACGTACATTTATATATTATATTGTTGACATTTATGGAGAATATTTCACTGATCTCGCCATGGATCAGATCCATATCTCCGCTGATCAAATCCCCATTGTTGTAGTGAACATATTTTAATGTCGACTATAAGATACGTCAGTTGTGTCAGGTAGGATCTCCGTCCTCCATTTTGCTGCTCTGATCCCGAGTTTTTGTTGGTTGAGTCGCAGGTTTGTGTGACTCAAATCCTCTTGCTTGTCAATCAACAACATATTTTTTGTCAGTTAAGATCCTGATGTTTGTTAATCAAACCCAATGTTCTGTGAGCTAAATCCTCATTCTTTGTCAGTCAAAACCTTATGTTTCTGAGCGAAGCCCCGTTTCTGATCCCAAAATCCATTGGATTTTCCTGAAAAATCCCGCAGTTTTGGGGTTGACTTCCCATTCCCCAACTTTTCACCTCCCAGACCCTCCCTATGAAAAAAACGCCCCGTGGAGATCCCCCGGATCAGGAAGCTGATGCCCTTAGACCTCCTGGACCTTCAGGGCAACGAGGGCCTGGTCGCCGCCGCTGCGGCGCCGGTGCCGGAGCAGTTGCTGACGCAGGTGCAACAGGCCATGCAGCGGCACCTGGGACCGAATTTCCCATGGAAAAACTCGCTGATTTTCGGAAGTTAAAAGACAGATCTAGGGGTGATATATTGATGGGTAATGGAGATGGAGAGAGAGAGAGAGAGAGAGAGATATCATATAAAATAGACATATTTAACATCCCCAACCTTGGGTAGAAACTAATCATCTGTTTTGGGTTCTGTAAATGAACAATAAAGCATCAATAGCAAAAGATGAATATGTTTGGTGGACTACCATAGGTGGACCATGTTTTGGGGATGGAACATGGACATTCCTATATGGGAAAACAAAGGAGTTATTATGGATATGGGCTATAAATCAGTGTTGAGATAGAATATTGGGAGCTGGCATTTTTTATTCGTTGATGTTCATTTGGATTGACATGTGTTTTGCGGTTTTAAGAAGTTACGATATTTGGATACCATATGTTTAGTACTGGAACATTGGGTTTTGGGATCTGGAAATGGGGATGAACCAAAAACCAAATGAATAGACACTGGCTTTGCAGCACAGGGATTTTTTGAAGTGGAACTGGGGAGAGCTTTCAGCACGTTGACTGGCCATGGTTTCAAAGTGTTGAAAAACCAAGCACTGTTTGATTAGAGGATTCCCCCTAGCCACCCAATCTGGGTGTGGGATCCTGTGGTTTGTCAGGTCTCTCAGCTTGAACCACCGTAGGTAGTTGCCATGATCGCTGGTGATATTCCATGGCTTGTTTGTGTTTGCGATATTCCTATTTTGTTGGGTTCAATCCTGTACATCATAGTTATTTGCTGCTCAAACTGCCATTAAATCCCTATGTTTAGTGCTTAAATTTCCTTGAAATCCCGCACTTTGGTTCTCAAACCTTTCCGAAACGCCACACAATTTCACGTGTTTTATTGAATCCCGAAATAGTTATCATCATTTATATATCCAGTTTTCATCCTGTTTTGGTGTTGCAAAGAGATCCTCAAACCGTTGGTCACCCAATATCATAGTGTATGTGTGTGTGTGTGTCTTCGGGATGGCGATGGAGAAATATATATATAATTAGTGTGTGCGAGTGCCCGACACATCATAAAAAAACAGTTATCAAATCCATAGCTCCAAACTTTGAAAGACCCATCATGTGTTTCGTAATTCGCCAGGCATCTGAAATTTTCATGGCTCCCCATGGTTTTGTCGCCACTGAGGACGGGCAAGCTGCCACCCAGTGGTGTGGAGCTCGTTGCACAGGTCATGCGAGCCTTGTGGCGCTTCTTGCACGACACTGCGCATCCACAGGTGGGGATTTTTGGGGATGGTGTAGCAGGGGCTGAAGATGGTAAAGTTATAGGCTTGGGCTTAGTATAGATAATATAATATATATATATATATATAACTTACAATTAGAGTATCCAGCATGTACTTCTAGTTCAGGTTTCTGAATGTTCTAGATTACTTGGATCTTGCTGTAGATGAAAGATTATTTTTGTTGGGGAGCCCTATGGTTTGCTATCTTCCTCGGCCCGTAGGCAGCATCCTTTTATGGACAGATTGAACTCACCTACCGGCAGTGGTTGATTGGATGATCTAGGGTCATTCATAACCCCATGCCTGGAAAAGAATATGAGATCATAATATGGAATCATGATGTTCGATGATATGGAATAGATACCTTTTATACCTTTTATGAATCCCTTGGAAGTCCACTATAAATATATCCTGGTTGGTGGTTTGGAACATGTTTTATTTTCCATATATTGGGAATAATAATCCTAACTGACGTTCTTATTTTTCAGAGGGGTTGAAACCACCACCCAGTTATCTCATAATTAGCGTTTGTTGCACCCTCCAAATAGTCCAAAAACACGACGTCTCGACAACCATCGAGACCTCCCTCAGCGACCTCAGATCGATCGAGGTGAAAGATGCGAGCCCCGATGATGTGGCCTTCTTTGTGATGGATAAGATCACCTTGAGGAGAGCAGAGTGGTCGAGTGGTCGATTTTTGTTTAAGGAAAATTGGGGGAACTCATTCCGAACATCAACAACTTTCAATTTGCTTCACCAAATTGATATACTCTGATCTAATATGAGTTTTCCAGAAGGCTTCAAAATTAAGCTTGTTGTGAACCAGAAAAATATGAGCCCACAGATTTCTATGGGCAATTTCTGCTCTGTTCGCTTTTCGCCAGGAAGATGGAAAACGCCTTGATGAAGATCTTGCTCTTGGGTGCTGATGCCGCTGTGGATGCAGGCACACCGGGCTATGCGGGCTCCGGATGGAGGATATGTAGGTTGGAAGTGTAGAAAACACCATTCTTAATTGGTAAATCAATGTAAATCATCTATTTCTATGGGCCAGTTGTCATACCTATGTTAGGTTACTGGAGGGTATATTTCAGATATGTGGCTCTGAAGATGATTAGTGTAACCCCAGAATGGCATTTGTTATTTTGTTAAGTTAAGGAACATGATGATGAATAATCAAACTTTGGGTACCCTACTCAGGCAAACCCTATTATGTGTTTTATATATATATATATAAATCTCTCTCTCTCTCTGTATGCATAGTTTTGTGTCACACATTCCCTACGCATATGGGGATATTTGACATGCACATATACACGTATATCAGAACGCTGTAGGCAATGTGTGTGTATGTGCACACGTGGGCATCATATCCCATATGAACATATTTTGGGTTCGTTTCAGGACTATCTCAGTTTTAGGTATGCCCATAGCACGGCCATCCATACCCCAAGGCTCCTTAATTACATGGAGATATGGAGGATAAACTGCAATTTTGTTCGTTGGATTATGTTCAATCACCATTTCTGACGTGATTTGTGCTGGTTAAATCATCATGTTTGATGTTTTTTGTTCAGTTGTTGTTGGTCAAATGACCTTTTCTGATCTATCTTTTAGTGGTTAAACCACCAACAAATCACCATGTATTTTGATCATTTGATCATTTGATCCCTTCGATTTTCAGCCTTATTTCAACATATCTTCCTCCTTCACCATGCCATGTTCCAACCAGACCCCTCCCAGACCCCAGACCCCAGGCTTTGTGCAGTACCGCCCCGTGACGGCCAACCTGGCCTTCGCCTCCACCTTGGAAGTGGCCGAGGATCCACGGCTCACCCAGACGCAGCCGGCAGAGCGCCGGCAGAGTGGGGGCCAGGCCTCGCCCGCTCCGACGGCGCAAAAGCCGCTGTTCTACGGACGGGGAGGAGGTGGCGATGAAAATTGGGCATTATAGATCATTAATACACATATTTATACATATAAGTATAATATAAATATGTATGTGTATTTATATATATATATCATTGATATATCATTACTTATCATCATATGATATTCTCTATCTATCTATTTATTTATTTATTTATCTATCTATCTATCTATCTATCTACCTAATGGTTTGATATCTACCTATTTAACCCCTTTATCCCCAGATTTTGTTGCTTAAATCTGCTTAAATCCTCAAATGATTTCCATAGTTCATAAACCATCCAGCTATGTTTTTCATACACCCAATGTTTTTCAACAAAAACTGCTATTTCTTTATAGCTCCAGGATGGTTGCAGTAAACATAGCATCTCTGGGGCGCTTGGATTGACCAATATTACCCTCTGGCAATTTCACGATTTGCGAACTGGAAAAATCACAATGTTTCATAGGTAAATTGCCAAATCATCATTCTTATCATGTCTCACTAAATGGGTCAATGAGCAATTTTCATCTCTTTCATCCATGGTCCAAAAATCAACATGAACATTCCTCCCTCATTTCCAACTTCTGGTAAATTAAGAATCAATCCCTGAAAATCAGCATTGTTTTGGATATTTTGAGTGGTTTTGCTAACCAAGCCCTACCAGGGTCCTGTTAACTGGACCTGAGGGCCATCCACCCAGGCCCAAGATGAGCACCCAAGAGGTGCGCACGCAGCCCACTGCGGCGGATCCCTTCGCGGACCTGAAGACGGCCTTCGAACCGCAGAGGGAAAAGCTGAAGACCTTCAACTTGAAGCAGATCGTCACCAGGAGACTGGGTGAAAACCCCTTAAGGGGAAACCGAAACCTGGGGGATGGTGGAGACTTTTTCTGGATAGGGGAATACTCATTCCGGGAGAACAAGGACAAGATTTCTTCCTGGTGGGATCGTCACCAGGAGGGGCAAAGCAAGGTCAATGGATTATAATGGATTGGTTTAAGTTTTTTTTTTTTACAGGAAAAACCCTAGATTTAATAATTATGATTTAATGGGAAAACCGATGGTTTCCGATGTTCCCTTATACCATTCCATTGACACGAGGACGGTATACAAAGGACGGTATACAAAGGGGAAATACAAAGGGAGCATAACGACGAGATATTCCAAGGGATCGTCACCAGGCAGAAGATGTTTATAGGTGGATGACAAACCAAGGGGAAATGATGAAATGTACGATCTGCGAAGGGGATACATTCAAAAAAACAAGGGCAGCGGCAAAATTTCAAGATTTATTGTGAGAGAGATAGTTTTTTGACTATGGTGGGTGTATATTCTGTATATATGCATGCATAACTGTAGATCATTAATGTTGCATATAAGTATAGGATTACTGATTACTGTTTGTCTGATAACATGTGAGATATATAGATATGTGTATGCGCATGTGAGTGCATATTGTTCGTTTGTTTAATTGTACATCATATTTACACATATATATATATATACGTATGATTCCCGACATCAAATTCTTGACCATCGCACATGTTGACGTTTTGAATTGCTCCTTGGCGGGGAGGTGATGGTTTGACCCCATTGAGCCCGGTCCGGTCGGTTCAAGATTTTTCCTCCGACACTTCCAGCTATCACAAAATCCTTGTTGCTTTGCAGTCCTCATTCACATCCATTCACTATTGGTTTTATTATGTTTTATTGGTTCCACACTCCAACCACAGCCCTTTTTTTCCCCGGCCAGACCCCAGACCCTTGCAGAGCCCCAGAAACAGCAGAGAGTGCCTCCCAAAGCCAAATCATCGCCGCGTAGGAATGGCACAGTGCTGATGAACATGTTGGAGCGTTTGTTGGAAACCACCGAGATTGATGCGAGGGACGTCGAGACGGAACAGACCCTGTTGCTCGATTTGGAACGATCTCACCACGACGTCACTGTGAATGACGGGTAGTCAGGGGAATTATTCCCAAGCGGCATTTTGTTCCAGGTTGATGAGGTTATTGTAATTCAGCCAGTCACATTTGAGTGGCACATGTTTGGAACTATGCAATGCAGTCAATCCAATAAACCTCTAATGGAGATGTTAACAATCAACCCATTTCTGATAAACATGGTACTTGGCTTGGGATGGTTTCATCGTTGGTTTGCTACACTATACTTATGTAGAAATGGATAAGAAGTCAGGAGTTAACTCCACTTCACTCCCAGATTTCATCACAATTTAGCATGCGTTGACGGGAATTTTTTAAAGCACAAACCTGATATTTATCTAGAATTTAGTGGTAAAAAAACCATGGTTTCAACCGGTCCAAGCGTAGATTTCCCCTTGAAGCCTACGGTCACCGCTTTGGCTCCAGGTTGGAGTACGCCTGCCACACGGGCAACATGGGCCTGGCCAAGCTCTGCTACCGCCGCGGCGCCAATTTGTCGGCCAAGACGCAGAAGGGAGAGACGGCCTTTAACATCGTGACGCAGAACAAGCGCTACGAAGCTTGGATGACATATAATCATATCTAATAATGATATAATCATATTATAATCATATTTATAGTCATAATATATGATTATATTATGATTATATTATGATTATATTATGGTTATATTATGATTATATTATGATTATATTATGATTATATTATGATTATATTATGATTATATTATGATTATATTATGATTATATTATGATTATATTATGATTATAC
>Ga0126342_10010287_pt1 | contig 16732 bp, 14 predicted proteins | sample Cyp1metagenome_FD_92528 | JGI IMG/M metagenome (GOLD analysis project Ga0126342, IMG submission 92528) | Coral microbial communities from Lord Howe Island, Old Settlement Bay, Australia - Cyphastrea 1 metagenome | ecosystem: Host-associated > Invertebrates > Cnidaria > Coral ... | reverse complement strand
TCGTTACCGTATATATATATATGGGCTTCTATGGTGGATATACCTAACTACGTATAGTTCATGGGGTTTATAAACCAACTTACAGGGGACGAAATCAGATGAATCAGATGGGCTGCGAATGTTCCGATGATCTTGTTGGTGGTTTCAACCCCTGTGAAAAATATGAAAGTCAGTTAGGATGACTATTCTCAATATATGGAAAAAATAATTCAAATGTTCCAAATCACAATTCACTGTTGGATGATGTTGTAAACCCATGCGGTGCCTTTTTTCCTTTTGTGGACCCAGATTGGAACGATGCTTGTCCAATCGCCAACAAGAACACAAGCGGTATCCTAGACCTTCAAAGCACCTTTGAAAAAAAAAACATGATTCTATAGTGACTATGAAAATGATCAACATTCCTCCAAAATGGCTTTCTGAAATAGAATTCACAACTGGTCCACCAAATATATTGCTCCTATGTCAACCCCTGATTTTTTCCCAAACCCTTCGAAATCGTTGAGCCCATGGCTTGACGCATGCATTGGTAATCTTCCGCGAAGGTCGTTGGAAGCCCCACTTGTTGCCTACACCGGGGCGATATTTTGGAGCAAAAAGGTCACCAAACAAACATAAAATGGAGTGTCTAGATATGGTTTATGCAAAGATCACCTTCAAAAACCAAGAAAAAATATGGAGATTTCCCAAAAATGGAGAGTACCTCCAAATCTTGTCCATATTTCAATAGGAAAATCCATGGAAATTCCATAAAATAACCACCCATTTTTGGGGTACCATGGATTGGAAAGCTCCCTTAGTCGGATTCATGGCAAATCGACACCATGGGATTCTGCTTGGTGGTTGGTACGCCTACCCCTCTGAAAAATGATGGAGTGAAAGTCAGTTGGGATGATGAAATTCCCAACTGAATGGAAAAATAATCCAGTTATGTTCCAAACCACCAACCAGGATTTAATGAGATTTCATGGGATTTAATGGTGAATATGAATGGAATAATATTCGGGATTTCATGGCATGTACCCGCTGGTAAACTACCCGTTTGCCATGGAACATCACAATTTTAAGAGCTAAATCATCAAACTCAATAGTCCATGTTCAATAGCTATGTTAGTTTAGAGGGTAGTCCCCCCAAAGAAGCACACATTCAAGAAATGGGTTTTTAAAAACTTGCCTGACGCTTCTTGAGAAATTACGCTGCTTCGAGTGCTTTTTCGGTTGTCGCTTTCAACCAAAACCATACAAGGATAAAGAACTGACAGAAAATCCAGTTATGTGGACCGATCACTTCAGAACTCTACTGGTTGGTGGTATACCTACCCCTCTGAAAAATATGAAAGTCAGTTGGGAAAATAAAGACGAGTAGGTTCCCATATAAGTTGGGTAGTATTTTTCAGTTTGACTAATACTTAGACTGGTTGGTGGTTTTCCAATATATGGGAAAATAAAAAAACGTTCCAAACCACCAACCAGTCCTGCCGTATGATTCAAAACGCTACCCTGCCGTAAAGATCCGTAAACTAAGATGCATAAGCACTGAAACATTCACAGAAAATTGTTGTTGATTTCCTGACAGCACTTCCTGTTCAACCAAACATTGGAAACCATATGAAGCATCTGGGGATATTGTACTAGTTTCTGTACAAGAAATACCCTTTGGTAAACTAACATAGCTATTGAAAATGGCCCAGTCGAAATAGTTGATGAATCCCCATGAAAAATGGTGGATCTTTCCAGTTCGTTTTCTGGGACAGTTTACCAGAGGCTATCTATTTCACCAAAAAAAATGATTCCAACCAGACGACCTTGTCTGGATGATTTAAACATATGGTTGTGAGTCAAAACCCTGGCACCCGGATGGTACCTAAAATAGCTGGTTAATGGATGTTGATTCTTCCAAATATGGTAATGATAGGTTTTGACCCATCCCCATATTGAAAAACTGATTTTTTGAAACCTCATTGGAGGCAATGTGTGTTGTTTTTTTCTATGATAAAACGCATCATTACCCTCTGGTAAACGGGCGTTTACATAACGAACTGGAAAGATCCACCATGCTATTCATGGGAAAACCATGGGAAAATGGTGATTTATATGGAAAAACACAATGTTTTAATGGGAAAACCATGGGAAATTTGTGATTTATATGGAAAGATCCACTATTTTTCATGGGAAAATCCACGATTTCTATGGGCCATTTTCCATAGCAAACTGGAAACAAATTCCCAGAGGATATTGTCTGGAGAATTTCCATGGATTTCCATACCATCTTCGATCACGTTTTCTTGGTGATAAACCCCTTGAAGTTGCTTAAGGAACCCCAAAAAAGAATCAAACATACCCTCTGGTAATTTAACATAGCTATTGAAAATGGCCATTTATAGTGAGTTTTCCCATTTAAAAAGGTGATTTTCAATAGCTATGTTAGTTTACCAGAGGGTATTCCCAATAAATTCTTCAAGTCATGGATTTTCCATTGAGCAACCGCAAATCCGGTTGCTTTGTAAACCCAATTTTCATACCCTCTGGTAATTTCTTCCAGTTTGCTATTGAAAATGGATCTTTTTGAAATAGTTGATTTATCCATGAAAAATGATGGATCTTTCCAGTTCGTTTTCTGGGACAGTTTACCAGAGGGTATACCATAATTATGGGGATATTATAATCATGAAATAACAATTATTATAATAACAATTATTATAACCATCATATAACCATTAATCATTACATAACCACTACATAACCATCATTATAATCATTATTATACCCTCTGGTGAACTAACATAGCTATTGAAAATAGCTATATAACCATTATATAACCATGATTATAACCATAGTTTCCCATTATTATTATCATTATAACCATTAATTATGGGGATATTATAACCATTATACAACCATTAAAAGTAGTGATTTTCCATTATTATCATAATAACCAATATGATTATTACCATTCTTATAACCACAGTGTTTCCCATGCTTATAATATTATATGTATGAACTATATGCTTATATTAAATCATATTTACCAGAGGCTAACCATATCAATTTGAGCTACGGACGAAACTCCTGGGATTTCCCCAGCGATTTCCCTCCGATCTCCACCTGCCGACGATCTCCAGCGTGGCCGCGTAAGTCAAATAACCTGGTGGATCCCTAAGGGAAAACCCCATGGGAAATCTATACTGGTTGGTGGTTTTAACATGTTTTAACCATCTTGAAAAATGATGGAGTGAGTAACAGTTGGGGTGATGAAATTCCCAATATATGGTTGGTGGTGCAATAACCATTGGTAGTTAACCATCATTGGTGGTTTTAACCATCATTTATATCATATGGATGTATCATCCATCATTATGGTAAGTTCTTCCAGTTTGCCATTGAAAATGACCATAGAAATACTGTATTGGTGGTATACCTACCCCTCTGAAAAATATTGGTCAGTTGGGGTTACTATTCCCAATATATGGAAAAATAAATTAAATGTTCCAAACCAACCAGTATAGGAACATGTGGGAAAATCCACTATCCATGGAGGTTTCTTTCGTTCGCTCTGGGAAAATGTTACTTCGCGGTTTGGATTTTTCTGGGTGATTTTCTGGCCGTTTGATGTTTGATTAACGGGGTGTAACCAGCAATAGATGGGATTTATTGACCACAAAACAAACTGAACACTTGCAATCCCAGGTTTGTGTGGAAATATCTGCTGATATCCCACGGTCTTTCCTCTTGTGCCTCCAAACTGTTTTTATCGGCCTTGGGTTTTGCCTGAAAATATCGAGTCCCAAAATCTACCGTTTCATCATTTTCCCCATGAAAATGATTATGGCGTAAAATATCCCATGATTGGAAACCCATTTGGGGCGCATTTCTTCCACGGCGGGAAAGTCACCTTCCCGCTGCACGCTGGACACTGCATGGTAATCCTGGTACAACTTGTCCCAGTCTCCTGGCAGATTGATCAGCAGATGGTACTGGTGATCTATTGGGTGTTTTTGGAGACTTTGGGAACTATGAGGTACCATGGTAACAATATAATGGTTATATACAATGGAATGGTTATATAATGGTTATGTAATGGTTATAAGTTATAATTATTATAATATCTCCAAAATTATGATAACTACCCTCTGGTTATAACTGTCCCATAACTATGGAAAGATCCACCATTTTTCATGGGGAAATCCACTATTTCTATGGTGATGTTCCATAGTTATGGGACAGTTTACCAGAGGGTATTGAAGATCTACTGGTGATACAATAGAGGTAAATTGATTTGAATAGCTCTATTTTTTGTAGGTATCCTAGACAGCTATCTAGCTATCTAGTTGTCTAATAGCTGTCTATCTTTCTATCTATCTGTCTATCTATCTATTTATCTGTCTATCTATCCATCGTTCTATCTATCTATCTGTTTGTCTGTCTGTCTATCTAATCTTATCCTATTTTATCCTATTTTATCCTATCTTATCCTATCTTATCCTATCTTATCCTATCTTGACCTATCTTATCCTATCTTATCCTATCTTATCCTAATCAATCTATTTATCTGCCGGTCAATCTGTCTATCTATTTATCTATCCATCCATCCATCTATCCATCCATCCATCTATCCATCCATCCATTCATCCATCCATCTACCCATCTATCTATCTATGAGTATCTTTGAGTATCAATAAGTATCTATGAATGAGTATTCATGATTATCCATGATTGTGATTATCTATGAGTATCTATGATAATCTATGGTTATCTATGATTATGCTTGTCTATGAATATCTATGATTTTCTGTGTTTATCTATCTATAAATAATTTGTTTGATTATGTATCTGTGATTATCTGTGCTTATCTATCTTTATCTATCTTTATCTGTCCTTATCTTTCTTTGTCTATATTTATCTATATTTATCTATCTTTATCTATCTTTATCCATCTTATCTATATTTATTGTTATGTCTCTATTTCTATCGTTCTTTATCGCTATCTATCTCTATCTAGATCTATCTATCTATATATATATATACATCTATCTATCTATATCTAGCTATCTCTATCTATATCTATCTATCTCTATCTATCTCTATCTATCTCTATCTATCTGTCTCTATCTACCTATCTCTATCTATCTATCTATCTATCTATCTATTTATCTATCTATCTATCTATCTATCTCTATCTATCTCTGTGTATCTCTATCTATCTCTGTGTATCTCTATCTATCCCTATCTATCTCTATATATCCCTATCTATCTCTATCTATCTCTATCTATCTCTATCTATCTCTATCTATCCCTATCTATCTCTATCTATCTATCTATCTATCTATCTGTCTACCTATCTACCTATCTATCCATCGATCTATAGTTGGATATAACGGAGGTGTATTGTTGGTTCTATTGGGTATAGCCGAGACAGAATGTTCTATGTTAATCGATCTAATGGAGATCTAATGGTGATCCAATATGAAATAATCGGGATATATGATACATTACATTACATGACCAACACTTTGGAATTTGGGTGTGTCAAAAATGGTGGACGGGCCCATAACCCCCCCAACGGCCAGTAAGGGAAGTTATGAAAACTAAGGAAAATGATGATAAACCAACAGATTTAGGGCTACAATATTTTCAGACAAACCCAATTTGGTGATATTTCATGACACCATCCAAAAACAAAGGATTGAAAGAGGGTGATATACACCAAATGGAGAGTTTTCCATATGAAGATACTTAAATACAATTTGGTGAATTCTATCTTTCCAATTCTTTCCATACATTGCAGTTTTCCAATGGAGAGTTTTGCGCCACTTTCGGACAACTGCAGGCAGTTTACTGATCATCCGGTGATGAACTTCCTCAAAGCTAAAGCGGCTCGCTCCGCAGTAAAGGGATGGTAATGTTGGTAAAGGGATAGTAAACCATCCCCAAATTGACCATCATTGGTGTCATATACCATCAAAACATTGGAGGTTTACTACTGCTTTACTGATATTACGTAAATCCCTAGACTTTTTTTCGAAAGTTCTTCCGTTCTTCCGCGAAAATCCCCAAAAAAACGCTCCGTCGCAAAAAAATCCGACGCCAAGACGCTGAGAGAATTGCCAGAACCATAGGCGCCATTCGCCAAGTTGCCAACCTGGATGATCAAATTGAGCTGTATTTCAATGGAATGGTTTTGTTGGGAAAATCTTAACCGGAAACCATTGTTTTTGACCATCAAATTGATCGGGTTTTCCGGTTTCAATTTTCCCATATTATTGTGAATCACATGAGGTGAATGACACAGGTTGATCATATCCCGATTATTTTTACTGGATGGGATAGGATGATCATTATATTCAAATTATACATATATCATATGGAATATATGGATGTATCATCCATCATTATGGTAAGTTCTTCCAGTTTGCCATTGAAAATGACCATAGAAATACCGTTGTTTTACCATTAAACATGGTGATTTTCCAGTTCGCAACACCGTCAACGTTGACCACTTCGTGTACATCCATGGTATAGATGGCCCATTTATAGATGGTTTACCTATTAATAGCATGGTGGATCTTTCCATGGCGAACTGTTAAATAACCAGATGGTAATTTATTGGTGTAATTACCTGGTAATTAATTGGTGTAAAAAAACCATAGTGAATTACCATATAAATTGGTGTAATTAATTTAAGTATAATTCACTTTTTCTGTTTCCAGCAATGGTAAAAATCGCTCGTAATCCAACTTGATCCACTAATCCACTATGTGTAATCCCTCCTGGTGTAGTCCAACGGTCTGGTGTTTCAACGGCCCCAAAAAAAGGCTCAAATATTTCCAGAACATGGACAGAAACATGTTGAAAAACTATTAAATCAACATGGCATCTACCCGGCCTGGTTATGTCAAACAGTTTGCGAACTTGAAAATGGCCTTTTTGAAATCGTGGATGTTTTCCCATTAAAAATGATGATTTTCCATAGTTTAGGGTAAACGTTTACCAGAGGGTATCATTAATGATGATTTTAACCAACGAAAATTATGATTTAATCTGCAGAAGTGGGACTTGACCCGTACAAGTTTGGAATTCACCCGCAAAACATGATTAATTATCATGGATTGTGCAAAGGTCTTTCCATTTCATGATGAGTTTTTGACATGAGCGTATTCTATCTACTCCATGATGACTATGCATATGTATATATATATATATATACACAATTATACACACAATGTGGGTAAAAAAATAATAAACCATCCCCCAACTCACCATAAATAGGTGGTATAAACCATTCCCAAATGGGGTGGTGTATGGCATTGTTCTACCCACATAAAATATCTCTTTGAAACCAAATCAATTCCATGAAACTAGTCTGGACATTTTTCTGCACCTGGATGCCCAAAAAATCCACGCACCGAGCTTCACTTGAGGGGTGGACCCCCCAAATTTGGAGAAGGCTGCTGTAGGTTGCTGAGCAAAATTCATGATGAAATCCGCAATCTCAAATTGTTGACGAAATAAAAGTCCCGTTAGTAGATATATGTCCCGTTAAATCCGATTATATTCCCATTATTTGGAGATAATTCTCCATCAATACTGGTTGAGTTCAACACGACTCTCAGATGTTGATTTCGAAAATGATGAAAATGTCCACTATCCAAGTGACATTCAGAATACATTGACCAGGTCAAATAGTGTTTCTTATAAATTAATGGTTACATCCCTAGTTTCTCCCAAGGGACAAAGTATTTCATCTCTGGCCTATATACCCTCTGGTAAACATACAAAAAGCTATTGAAAATGGCCATTTAGTTCGTTGATTGTCCCATTAAAAATTGTGATTTTACATAGTTATGTAAACGTTTACCAGAGGGTAGTTCTCATTACTTATCCCTACTATTGGTTCAATCCCCACTATTTTTGCTTGATATTCCCGCTACATCCCTCCCCATTTCGCCCAAACAAAGGATTTCAAGCTGAATTGGCACTGGCTTATACATCCTATTCAATCCAAAAATATCCAGTAGGATTAATGGATTGTTTATCGGTTTAATTAATCCATCTAATCCATTAACTCATTAAGCTCATGAAAACCATCCCCGAATGTTTGATGGTTTTTCATGAGTAAGTTTAACCTCTGATTTTGATCATTGTTGTTTAAAAAAAAAACCTATGTTTCTCGTCAGCGGCGGATTTTCTAGGTTGATGTTGAGCAAAACATTTAGATGTTGAAAAAATAAATCTCAATCGCAGAAATTCGAAAAAAATATCTGTTTTTCATGGTCAAATCATGTTAAATCCCTAGTTTTTAGCAAACAAAGGATCCTATTGACAAGGAATCCCTATCTGATTTGGGGGGTATACCTATCTTTTCTTTTGTCTGAAAATAGTGTATCCCCAAATTTCATCGTGGCTTAGAAAAATATGTTATCATCAAGTATAACTGGTTGGTGGTTAAAAAACCATCTTGAAAAATATGAAGGTCAATGGGAAGGATGACATCCCATATACTATGGAAAAATAATCCATTCATGTTTGAAACCACCAACCAGATAACCTATTAAATCCCATGAATATCTCCCAAAAACCCATAGGTTTTTGATGGTTTTTGATGGTTTTTGGCGATCCGATGGCAGGCAACGAAGGATTTCAGGTTGATGGTGAGATTCTCCAGATCCGCCGCGTGCACATCCTGGCCGTCACGGATGATGCGCTTCACCTTGTCGTAGATCGCCTTGCGGTGCGACGTTTTTCCGTGGGAAATCGATGGCAAAAAATGAATCGGTTAAATACGATGAAGTGTGATAAAATGTGATATATCACATCTCCAGAAACTTCATCCATGAATTTCTCCATTTAATATGACATGTCATGTTTAAATTGATGAAAATGGATGAAAATGGATGAAATGTGATTTTACTTTTAAAAAAATGAAACCTCCAGAAATGTGTTGATGTTTCATGGACTTTCATGATTTTGAACTGAAAAGTTGGAGGGTTGGACTTCTTTTAGAGGGTACCCAGCCCGGCCAAAGGGTTGGTCCCCCCAATCCTTGTGGAGATAGTAAAGAAAACAGCTGGATAAGCCATGCCATTTATGCCATTTTACATACATCCAACATGCTGCAACTATCATACTAGCTCGTCCCATTCATTGTTTTTCCATGGTTTTCCTATCGTACTTTGCGTGGTTCTAATGTTTTCCCCTAAACCATATAAAGGTCCCTATCTATGTCTATGAATACACTGGTTGGTGGTACACCTACCCCTCTGAAGAATATGAAAGTCAGTTGGGAGGGAGTATTCTTCCCAATATATGGAAAGTCATAATCCAAATGTTCCAAACCATCAGCCAGTGTTTAAACACGGGTTTTACCATGTTTTACCTATATAAGTACATCCAACTCCTCAATGTGTTTGAGGTGTACTCCTCTCCTGCTATTGGTTTCACGGAAAATATGCAGGGAAACCCCTTTTCTCTCGGGGGTAAAGACATGTAAAGACAATGGTTTCCTCCATATGTTCATCGAAAATGGAAGTTGAACCATCAAAAAAAAATGGCATGTTCCGAATTTTCCCCATACCCTCTGGCAAACTAACATAACTATAGAAAATCACCATTTTGAATAGGTAAATCAACAAACTAAATGGGGTATGTTCAATAGCTATTTTGACATAACCAGAGGCTATTTCCGGAAAATCCCACGGTTTCCTCGAAAGGTGAAAAACCAGTGAAAAACCAGTGAAAGGTGTCCCTATCCATTTATTCCAGAGGCTCTTTTTTGGGAGCCAAGAAAACCAGTGCTTCGCCTGTCGCGAGGTTGGTCGACACTTCCGTCGAAAGACCCACACCTCTGGCCCGTCGCAGTTCGTTGGGATCACTCACAAAAATTTCCGGAACAAGTCACCACCGGCCCGACAAAAATTCTTGGTTTCTTATCCTACTTAAAACCCGTTGGGTAATAAACGTGTTAGGTATAAAGAATGAGATTATTATGTATTTCTATTGATGGATAAGGCAATAATTCCTATTTATTTATCCATGTAGTTTGCATTTGTATAAATCTCAAGGTAATCTTCCGCGATAATCTTGAATATCTCCCATGGTCGGGCTCCCGAATTGAATACATCCAATGTATTGAATCAAACATTCGATGCTAAATCAGAGATTGTACCCATATCAACCTAGAAAAATCCCTATGTCTGCTGGTTTTTCCATCCTTGGCTCCCAAAAAATTGGACCCTTTCCTTGGCGTAGTTCTTCATGGATGATCCATGGTTTATGATAAACTTCCCCCCTGGTAAACATACAAAAAGCGAACTGGAAAATGGCCATAGAAATATAGGACATATCCACTAGAAATGGAGGTTTTATATGGGAATTTATGGGAAAATCATGGGAATATATGGGGATACCCTGTCCATAGAAAGTTAGAAAGTTCGTTGATGAATCCCCATAGCATGGAGATGTTCCAATTCGTCATGGGACAGTTTACCAGAGAGTATTTGAAGATAGGATGATATATGAAGATAGTATGGGTTAGTAACGGTGAATAGAATAAAATATCATCAAATTCATAAACTATCTCCATACGAATTGGCCTTGTCTGAAAATAGGATTCCCAACAATCCACTGGTTGATGTTCCCATCTAACAATGGTCATACATGGCCCGTAACCCACCCATTTTCAGATCCCGTACCCATATCCCATCATATCCCATCATATCCCATTGTTTGCCAATACAAGGTGGTGCCCCATAGCTAGCTAATTTGCTTCATGACTCCAAGAAATAGGCGGCTTATTTTGAGGATATGTCACTGAAACAACTCCACCCTGATCAGATAAAAGGTGATCTTTCCACTGTTGGTTACTGTGATCTCCACTTTAGGCCACTTAACTTTAAGCGACAAATGGCCTCCCATCAACCATCATTTATCAATGATGTCTAAAAAGGTTGGTGGTTTCAACCTACCCCTCTGAAAAATATGAGTTCGTCAGTTGGGATGATGAAATTCCCAATATATAGAAAAATAAAAAATGTTCCAAACCACCAACCAGTCTAGAAATGTTGTCCCGATCAAATCCCATATGCGGCTGGGATTTCATTTAAAAATCACAGCCATTAACTCTCTTGCTTCGAAGCTTGGCATGGTCTCATGCTATCCTTGTTGCGCTGCCCAGCAAAATCTTACTGGTGCGTTTTACGCAGGGAATTTTCGGGAATGATCCATAATCACTAGTAATTTTATCATCCCATTCCCATCCATTCCCATCCATTCCCTACTAAGCACCAGTAAGTAATATTACTGTGTTAAAAGGGAACCATAGGGAACCTATCATAGTCTCTGTGGCTTATTCAATCTGTGGCATCCAATTCGACTTTTACTGATGTTCTTTGGTTCAGCGCTATCTGGCTTGAGACTTTGCAGAGGGCAAAAGTTTGTGGCGCAGGTTTTTTGTGTGTTCGGGCAACCGGCTGAACTACCATATATCTGTCTGAAATTGAATAACTTAATCACCCGCCTGCAAATAGCTGAAACTTCTGGCCATGATGGGATCCTTTTTTCCCCAATCCCATCAACCATCATTCCGACCTGGCTGAATCGGCTCAAACCCATCAACCCCTCAACGAACAACCAATGAACAACCAGTGATAATCATTAACTGTTACATACATAGTTGTTTATATAACCATATACCACATACCATATACCTATATTGGTTCAACCCCCAGAGGTCAGACTTTCATAGCTCTTCAGCTGCATACCCAAGGTGCTGCAGCGCCATTTCTTCCCTCCACAAATTCAAAGAGGTCCTGAAAGGAACGGATCGCTTGCGCCCAAAATGGATATGTTCTTTGCCTATAATTACAGTAATGGGAATATGGTTTTAATATGTTTAAATCTACAGTATGATACAGTAATATGGGAGAATCAGGTATACTTTACTATGGAAAATGAGGGAAAATCAGCTAAAAAGTTGATTTTTTTCAGCAAAAATGGGATTCAACCAAGAATCTACCCATCTTTGCTACTAAAATCTCGTTTTTTTCGGGGTTTCCGCCGGGTTCTCCCGGACCTTAAGGAACCCCCGTTGCCGGCGTCCCCGAACGGCGTCGGCGTCCTTGGTGCTGCTGGGCCAATCGAAGCGGCGGAAGATCTCGTCGGGGATCCAGGTCCAGGTGCCGAAGAGCGAGAGGTCAAAAACCACGCCTGGCCGGAAAAAAATCCAGATGGGAATCATTCACTGATCTATCACTGATGTATGATGTATATATATATACATATATTAGTGGGTATCCCACTATTCCATTATATCCGTATCTATCACTTATATATAAGATCTTATATATAATATATGATCTATAATATATATATATCATATATAATATATGAAGGGATAATTGATTGATATAATGGAATAGTGGGATACTGATGAGATGATGGGAGAACTTAGCATCCACCCGATGAGGAGATGATGCGGGGATCACTCACTGATATATTACTTATATATATATATATATATGCTATATAAATATCTTTGAGTAGTTGTGAGAAGGTTATGATGTTGTACTGTTTAAATTATAAAAACTTATAGAAATTACTTGTGTCTATATATATACACATGATATTCTTTAATCTATAGTGTTATACTGTACATGATATATATATATATATATATATATACGTATGTCTACTGTAAATTATATGTAACATACATAGTATGCATATATATATGTGGTAAAATAATATATATATATATATGTATAATAATATAAACACGTATATACACTAATTTGTGGGTATAACCAGCTTAAAACTGCTACTGATATAATGACTGGCTATACCGGGTATACAATCTATGAGCTGAAATGTGATTCACCTCATTGATGGAGCCATGGAAAATCGTGTGCCAAAATGAAAATACTGTGCCACCCAAGGTGCACCAAGTATCCAACTGGTATTTACGACAACCTTGCCATGGCTAATCCTGGATACCTTTCCAAAAAAACCTTGTAGGTCTTTAGTATCTCCCCATGTAAAAGATTTAAACTACGTCAAACTACGTCCAGCCAGTTGCGCTTTATTCACCCAGATCCAGTCAAAAATCATTAAAAATAGTAACAGTAATATGGTAACATCATAATAGTAATATGGCAGTGTGTCAAAACCTTGTACCCCTGGTGAACATCAAAATAGCTGGTAAATGGATGTTCATCCCCCTAAAAATGGTATTAATAGGTATTGATCCATACCCATATAATATGATGGTAATATGGTAACATCCATATTACTATTATGCAAGTCACCAGTTGCTAAAAATTACTCACCCGAAAATTCAGGTTACTTTGGGGATGATTCCTTCCATGATTTCACCCTTTTGGAAAAACCCAGGCATACCCAGGCGCCTAGGTCAGCAGGACGACCAGTATACTCTTGCAACTTGGCTGTGGCTAATCTGGTCCTGGCATTTTAGCCCCAGAACGCGAGAACGCGAGAAGGATGGGGGCGTTGTGCTTGCTTGCTTGCATCAAAAGTCGTGTTTTGGTCAAGCAAAAAAGTAAAATGGGGTGTTAACCAAGAAATATATGCATGAAATTATACACATATTATATATACATATATATATATATATAATATGATGATTTAACCAAACACGATGGTGTTTTGATCAACAGAACGGGGATCTGACCCTTTTCAAACTCGGATCGAATCATCAACCTCTGGTTGGTGGTTGAGCCCTAGCCCTCTGAAAAATGATGGAGTTCGTCAACGGGAAGGATGACATCCCATATATGAAATGGAAAATCCATTCATGTTTGAAACCACCAACCAATAACATATTGTTTTTTATGAGCCATTTTCAACTAAGTTAACAACTTCTCTAACCACTTGCATGGGTTGGGGTGGGGTGGGCTATTAACGTCTTTTGTACGAAGAACTTCCAACTACGTTACTAACTTCTCTAACCACTTGCATGGAGTGGGGTGGGGTGGGGTGGGGTGGAGTGGGCATGGTCTGGAAACAATTGCTGCATGGTCTGCAAAAATTACATTCCCAACACTTTGTCCTAACAAAGCCGCGATTTACTGCCCTATGCGAAGTCTTGGCAATACCATTATTTGGATGTGTTAGGGCAGTAAATGGTATGTAAACCTCAATGCCATAATATGGTATGCCCTAATATGGTATGTAAACCTCAATGCCATAACTTACAGTTACGAATACCATCGAAGCTTTGAAACGTATCTTCTGACCGGACAAAAGTGCTATTTTTCGGAGTCCACAAAAACCCTCCGATGAAAATGAGCTGTTACTGTGGTCAAACGCGAAAACACCCAAATTTTGGAATCCATTATTTGGATGTGTTCGATGAAAGAAATTCGCGTTTCACCAGTGCCATACTCATGTTTACAAAAAAAAAAACGTGCTTTTACGAGCACGGTTTCCGGTCCGGTGGGTTGTTGGTTTGGCCTTGTTTATAGTGTCTCCAAAATTTGGATATAACATAGCGACTAGCGCTTGTTTTGACCCTCATGGAATCAGATATGGCTGGTTTCAAGGACTTACTGGTGCTTAGTAGGGAATGAGGGAATGATCCACAATAACTATGAATAATAATCCCATTCCCCAATTCCCCCATTCCCATCCATTCCTTACTAAGCACCAGTAAGAGGAACCCTATTTCTACGATAAATTGGAGAATGAGAATCATCCATAAATGGATCATCTACTTTTTGGATATAAATCAGGGGATCTTCATTGATCAAGACACTATGACATTTCCGTCGTGGTTTTCAACCCATCGGCTCCCAGTATCCCATCTCGATTTCTCGGGTCTGATGGAACAAAAATGACAAACCTCGTCCCAGGAGATTGTGGATATGGGTCAAAAATGGATCAAAAATAATCCATTATAATCCCATAAGATGTTTAGGACTAATCACCAAACACCTGATACACCTGTGTTCCCCTCAGACTTCAATCTTCATTGGCATATGAAAAAAATGACAAACATCATCCAACATCATCCAACTAATTATTACCTGGTTGGTGGTATGTATACCTACCCCTCTGAAAAATATATGAGTTCGTTAGTTGGGATGATGAAATTCCCAATATATATATATTATATTAGATTATATTATATATACAGTATATATTAGGGAAAATAAAATTCATGTTCCTTAAACCACCAAGCAGCTAGTTACGATCTTCTTTTCATCTTGGAAGTGATTTGCCCAGGTTTACCATCTTAGTAAATCCCATGAAACATCCCATGAAAAATAACCCCTACAGGATGGGCCCCCCAGTGATGTGAATGTTGGTTTATAAAACATGGAAAAAAAAACATTAACTAGTTCGTTATATCTACCATAAACCATAGTTGAGCCACTTACAAATAACCCCATGATACATAGCCTAAATAGCCCCAATCGCACAGAAAAATCAAATTGCCCAAGTGAATCCCGTCCCAATACACCCCCAAAGGAAACCATGGCTTAGCAGGGAATGAAACCTTCTATTTCTGCATCCATCATTGGGGCTGTTTAATATTACCCTCTGGTAAACTAACATAGCTATAGAAAATGGACCATTTAGTTCGGTGATTTACCTGTCAAAGATGGTGATTTTCCAGTTCGCTATGTAAACGTTTACCAGAGGGTAGTTACCATAATTATGGAGATATTATAATCATTCTAACCATTACAACCATTATATAACCATTCCATTATGTATAACCATTATATTGTTACCATAATTATGGGGATATTATAATCATTATATAACCATTATTATTACCATTATTATAACCATTATATAACCATAGTTTCCCATTATTATTATCATTATAACCATTATACCATGGTACCTCATAGAAACCCCAAAGTCTCCAACTGTTCTGCTTAACTCGCCCAAGTCTCCACCCATCCCCATCAAAACTCACGGTGTTTACCGGTCAGGCCATCCGTATTACCCTCCAGAAAAAAAAAAGAAAAAACGTGGCAATTGAACATCCACCATTTATAGTTCCATTCTTAGATGATGTTCTATTATGTTCTATTAAACCCTGCATTTACAAAGGATTTTCCGGCCACAGTTGACTAGCACTATACCACCTTTAGCCAGATCGTTATACCTCCATTTTTCTTGCTCAAATCCAATTTCTTCATGGTTTACCTACCATCTGGTTATTCAACACAGCCATGGAAAATCCCTTCCATAAATGGAGGTTTCTAGCTGGGAAAATCATCTATTTCTATGGACCATCGAAAAACCATGGCGAACTGTTAGTCATAACCAGGCCGGGTAAATCACCATTAATTCACTATTAGCCATTAATAACCACCATTAACCACCATTAACCACCATTAACCACCATTAACCACCATTAACCACCATTAAATCCCACAGTAATCACACCTTCCCGTCATTTCAGAAGCCCCTTTCAGAGCCGGGTCACATGTTCTTGATCAAAGTGCCTGGGTCCCTGGAGTGATAGACCTCGCGCTGGAAAAAAAACCAACCGAGTGTGGATATGTCCATAGTGGATATGGGGATAAAATCTGTGGATATGATAGGTTTATAACTCCAATAACTATGGTTTATGGTACGCAAATAACTATAGTTACTGGGGCTTATAAACCAACTAACATCACTGGGGGGCCTCACATTGTAGGATATAGTCATATAATTGTGTTGTATACATAGATGTGTATATATATAATTATATAACCATATA
>Ga0126342_10010286_pt1 | contig 16733 bp, 17 predicted proteins | sample Cyp1metagenome_FD_92528 | JGI IMG/M metagenome (GOLD analysis project Ga0126342, IMG submission 92528) | Coral microbial communities from Lord Howe Island, Old Settlement Bay, Australia - Cyphastrea 1 metagenome | ecosystem: Host-associated > Invertebrates > Cnidaria > Coral ... | reverse complement strand
TATTAGCAATCATGTAACGACTTGACAGCGCTCAATTTCCCGGGTGTATGAGGCATTGTGAACTGTAGTATGGTTGAGTTTGGGAGGGTTGGAAATGTTGAAACTCGATCTTCATCTCAATAATAAGTGAAATATTTTCAGGGGTCACTGTTGAAATGTGCATGGGTGCGAATAGGCCGGCCTGTGCCCAAGCACCACACGGGAAAAGAATAGCTTTTCACGACAAAGTTCGGTCTTTTCTAAAGGATAAACAAAGTATAGGCTTAGACTCTCAGGGTATAGATACTAGACCTTAACTAGAGCTATAGCCTGTAGCATCCTATAGCTGATTTCTGACTCCGATTCCTCCAAAATCACAACGGTTCCAGGTCAAGGCCTGCATCGAAAACGCGCCGGCAAAGCTTCAGCAGCTGCCTGGCGCCCGGCCTGGGCGGCTGCCAGGAGATCTGCTGCTGCAGGGAACACTGAGGCCCTGGGCGCGATATGCGGAGGAGGATGGCACCAGACTTGATGATTTGAAGGTGGGGGGAGCTGGAAAATCATGGAAGAATCACGGATGTCTATGGATCTCTGGGGGGGTGTAGATCTAATGATCTATGATGATTTATGTACACTATAAAGTTCATTAAATTTCGAAAAACTAAATATGTTTTTTTTGAATGCTTTTGATGGATAAAGTTTGGGTAGTCTTGGGGGTTGGAGATGGCTGCGCACCTAACTGGGTTGTTTTGGAATGTTTTGGATCATTCTGCCCTTGGTTAAAATTTGAGGCTTGAGTTTTTGTTCAACCAAACCAGGCATTGGTTTCTGGTCGCTGATGAAGACTAGCTTTAGCGATGGGGGGGAATCTGGCTGATCCTCTCAGCTGGTTGGAAAACATGTTGTTTTAGTCTTTGATTCTTTGATCTTGATTGCATAAGTCTCATAAATATAATATCAGGCTGGTTGGTTATGTCCCGTTATATTCCATAATGAGATTTCCCATGATATCACCAATGAAATCCCATGCAGTGTGATTGCTTGTTGCTTTCACATGCCAGTGTGCCAACTGATTTGATCCTTTAGGCAGTTCTTGCCGTTCCATCTCCAGCTCACATGGCACACTCCAACAGATAAGCATATTTTTTTGGATATGAATTGGCTTATGACCGGCAAATAAGTACAGGTATAAATGATGTATGGCATGACTTAACAAGCATTGTTGAGTGCAAATTACGGGAAAGTCATGGTTTTCCCAGAATATCGAGATACCGTTTAAATGTATTTAGCATTTCCCCTAAGCCAATTGAAATGTGATGTACCGGTTTAATCTTATTTGTATTTGTTCATTTGCATCGAATCGTGGAGGTTGTTCGGTGCAACCGCTCTCATCAGGCGATGATTGACGAGAACTTTCTCTCCGCAGCACTTATCTTGGCAAAGGAGCAGTTAGAAGTAGGAGATTTCGTCAACTTGACAGGCTCGCCCGGTGCTTGTTGAGGATGTGTAACTATGCCGGCTCCTGTCGGCTCCGGTCGGCAATCAGCTTGTGGTTTCTACGTCATTTAAATTAAGGATTCTTTTGCTCAGGAGTCACAGTTTGGCCGCATTTTGCGTGACAATTATATATGTCGATCCATGGCAAGCAGACTTCAGAATGGAGAATCACTCATTTCTCAATGAATTACCTGTATCGAAAACTGCAGCCCTGACAGAACATGCTGGGTCGGCTGCTGGGGCAAACCCTCTGAGAAGCCCCAGCAAAAAAAAAAAACAAAAAAAACGATGTTTCTGAGTTTCTGGTTGCCATGTTTGTAAACTGATGTCTGTCCAAAAGCAAATCCTCACTGACAAGATTCTTCATGATGACTGTGCGGCCCGCCCCACAGTTCCACTGTACTGTTCTCCGCTTTGTCCGCTTTCGCCAAAATATCCCGGTTGCCACTGGAACTATTCTGCATCACTGCAGTCCATGAAATGTCCCTCAGGGGATGAACCGACCCAGCCACCATTTTTTTTTCTCCCTTCCTCCTGGGACTCCTTGGGGGGCGTGCATTGTTTAATAACACCATTTCCGCATGTTCAATGACAATAGCTGGACGTATAGAACCTAAGCAGGCCCAGGTATTTCTTCCAACTTCGCTTGGACGCTACCATGCCACAGGTCGTCGCAAGCTCCGATGCTTGCAGGAGCTGCTCCGGCTGCTGCGAAGTTGCCGAGGGGAGTTTGCCACATCCTTGAAGGAGTTCTCGGCCGGACGGGCTATTTGTTTTTTCCTTGCTCATTGATTTGCGTTTACTCGCACGCTAATTGATATCACATATGATGATATCACATATACTTATTGTTTCAATTGTTTGCATGCGTTTTATCTATGTTCATTGTGTTGACATTCACTAGAATTTTGCTGAGAAGATTGTCATGTCAGATAATTAACCCGCACAAGGTACAAAGAAGGATAAACATGGGAAACCTTACGTTCACCTCTATAGCTTATTCTAATGATTTTTAAACTTGAAAAAAAGCAAAAAAATGGAAAACACATGGACAATCAAAAAGCAAAACTGAAAAAAAACAGGAAGCAAAATAAATGGGAAAAAATGGAAAGTCAAAAAGGAAAAAAAAAAGGAAAAAAAATGGTGGAAAAAAAAAACAGAAGCAACAAAAAAGGAGAAAAAAAAAGGAAAACAAAAGAAACACCAATGTATATAAAAGGAAAACCCATTTGTTTCCATATGTTCCGAAGGCCGAAGGTTTGTTGAATTTTCTTAGGCTCCACATCTACATGATACACCCCCATTTGCCTTCCAGAAAGAACCTTCCGAACCCATGTTCCAGTCGAAAAAGGGTTCCCTCAGCAAACCTTTGAATCAGTCCATTCCGCAGGAAGATAGCAAGCAACTGGCCTCCGCTCAGGGGTGCCGCCGCCTGGCTTTGCAACACCGGGTGAGCAGCAAGCGGGCACTCAGGCACCCTGCGGGCACTCTGCGGGAAGTGGCCCGGCGTTTTGGGAGGAGTCCTCTTGTTTGCCCAAAACTGGGAAATTGGTTTGGCCATGGGTACCCAATTTTCAGGGAAAGGGCATTATACAAGAATCATCAAACGTCATCCATAAAATGGGGAGCTATTTAGAGTCCGGTTAGCCACCAAAACCGGTGGGTAGATGAAGCAACCACGTTGGGGAGAAAAAGGAAAACTATCGGTGAATACGACGTTAATCTGAAAGGTACATAAATGATGTGGGTGCAACTAGTGATGTGACCGGCCTGGGTCACTTAAAGGGAAGCGAAGCGAGACGAAAGCATCAGTGGACTTTACTGTCGCAGGCTGGTGATTGAGGAGGTGAAAGAGGCAGTTGCCAGGGCAGAAGATGCTTGGGCAGCACCCCAAGATGGGATGGTGAATGACCAAGTTCATAACCGTCATATCCATGTCATACCCATATTCTCCTTGTTCTTGCGGTGTATGAAAGGTATGGACCATGGATGTGTTTGCGTATGTGAGTTGGGATGACCCACAAAGGGCTGGAAGAGTGATGTTGGTTGCGTCCCCATTTGGGGTTAATTTCGGCAATTCTCGGCTCCTTGTATTTGTGTATCAATTATGGAATCGTATAGTTCCATTGATTTCCCCTGCACTTCCACAATATGTTCCGTCTGGGGGGTTCCTAAATTTAGGGTACCCCAAATCATCCCAAATTAGATCATAGCAGCCATAGCATTGAGGGAGAGAGAGATTGAAACCTATGGTTTGGGGATCCACCATTTTAAGAACCCCTCGTTTCTATTTGTGTTACAAGTGTTGACCTGATGCCCTGCTGAGACAGGATGGTGGCGGGCTTCCCTTCGCCTTCTCGGGGCGAAAGTGAGCCCAAGTGACTTTCGGATTTTCGATACTGTTCTCCACAAGAAACGATATAAACACATTGAGAAAGGACGAAGCCTTGGAATGATCACGAATATTATGATGACATATGATGAATGGTGATGATTCATGACCCATAGGATCCATGGTGCTGGTATATATGCTAACATGACTGGGGTATATTGATGGTAAATGTCACCATATATAGCAGCACCATGGATCCTATGGGTGATCCACCTTGCATTTTTTCAAAGAATCTATCGTGAACGTCGTGGCTCCTGCAGCGCTTGCTCGGCACCACACCATCACTGGCGGTCTGAAAAGGTCAGTGACCGCGTTGCTGACCCATTTGCTGTAGGATTCCACAGGATATTCTGGTTGTGGACGACGGGGCTAACCAAAACATAGGGGAAGTATTTTTATCGTTGGATATAATATATACACAATATATATATATATATTATACATATATTATAATATATTATAAAATTACTATTATTATAAAATTATTATTATCTATTATATATATACTACATCTATAACTGTGATATATGACAACTGCATACTACTGCTGTGATTTGTCCCAAGTACATACACAGCCTTGCTGATTTACCCAGCTCTCAAGAGCCATTTGGGGCACCGCTTTGAGGTGGCGACTCATCCGCAAAGCACCTCGGTGTTCTTCGAACGCTTCGTCCAGTTGTGTGTCCCATGGCTGGAAAGGTTGGGCGCATCGAGCTGGAGTTGCGGCATTGTTCATGTGTCACCCCAACCAGGTATGGGTGTTCAATCGCTAGTACCCTCTGGTGAACTAACATAGCAATGGAAAATCACCATTTTTAACGGGAAATTCCACTATAAATGGCCATTTTCAATTGCTATGTTAATTCACCAGAGGGTAACCCAAGGCCTCAGACCATGGCGACCCACACGGCCCACAGGCGCGATATGGCGCGATGTTTTTTTTCGGGTGCTTTTGGTAAAGCTCCAAGTCCTGCCGGGTTGCTTACATAGGATTTGATCCCCAAATCCCTAGATCAATTGTGCAACTTTGGCAGGTGCAGCGAGTTCCTAAGACAGGCCCGGACTCCTGCAGCAAGTGTCGTCTTCCGGGGAAGATGTGCCCGGGCCTGGTGCCAGATGTCAAGTCGTTTGCTATTGACTCCCACATATTGCCATTTGGATCCATTTATCATTTGGCATTTGTACCAGGCGGCTTTACAGGAGCATCCCAGGTACTGACCAACCCTGGATAGACAGAGCCTTTACTTCGCTTCTCCCAAGTATACCAGTGTTGCAAGTTCTAAGTTCTAATTAAACATGCTTGGCTGCTTACCGGTTCTGTACACCATCATTTGGCAGTATCACAAGGTTGCTGTCTGTGACTTCCACCTTTAAAAACTAAAAAAACTCATAAAAGCAGTCATACGCAGCAACCATTTTTGGTGGCCTCCAGCAGTTTCCAAATTGTCCCATGTTTGTTCCCTCAAGTTGAGCCAACAGCATCCCCTGGCCGGGTCTGAAACCTGGCCGTCTCAGGTGAAGCTGAGGTGGCTCACAGGAATGCTCAGGGCAAGGCCTTTAGGTCCAACCAGGAGGCTGGGAGATGGAGCTCGAAGCCGCCTTGGAGATCTACATATTATGACATGGTGATATTCATGGTGATATTTATGGTGATATTTATGGTAATTTAATGGTGATTTAATGGTGATTTAATGGTGATATTTATGGTGATTTAATGGTGATTTAATGGTGATATTTATGTTGATATTTATGGCGATTTAATGGTGATATTTATGTTGATATTTATGGTGATTTAATGGTGATTTAATGGTGATATTCATGGTGATATTTATGGTGATTTTATGGTGATTTAATGGTGATATTTATGTTGATATTTATGGTGATTTAATGGTGATTTAATGGTGATATTTATGTTGATATTTATGGTGATTTAATGGTGATTTAATGGTGATATTTATGTTGATATTTATGGTGATTTAATGGTGGTTTAATGGATATTAATGACTGGTTGGTGTTTTGGAACAAGAATTTATTTTCCATTTCATATATGGGATAATCCTTCCCATTGACTTTCGTATTTTTCAAGATGGTTGAAACCACCATATTATGTTGTTGTCAAGCTCCATATGTAGATCTCTTTGATGTGAGCTGCCGGGGCCAAAGTGAACTGACCAATCTCTGCTTGCTTGGTCACTCATTCTTCAAATGACTTGATTTGATCTTGAATCTCAAAGGGGTTCAAGAGATACGACCCGCTGCTTGGCTTCGTCGTCATTCTAAGCGCATATTTCCTGCATTTATTTTCAACCAGTGCGGGCCCAGTGATGTTTTGTTTGCCTCAAGGCCGACGTCCTGTTGCTGGAGGACTTTGGAAATCGGAGTAGCCATGTTCAAGATTGAGTTGATGAGTGAGTTACTCTAGGGTGAACAATAGGTAAACAAACATAGATATGCAAAACCAATAGTTTCCCTAGGAAAATGGTCTGGCAACGGCGGGTTTTCCACATCGATGCTAGCTTACAGGGGTAATTTATTGTAATAATATAATATATTGTAATTCATTTGGGCAAGATCATTCACTAAGAATCAAGACAAGATCGTTGGAAGGAGGGGAACATGTCTTCAGCTGCAGGATGCAGCGCAGCTTTCCAGACAATTGGGATGACCAAAAAATGCGGATGATGTCCATGGCACATGCCCGAGCTGGCGAGCTGGAACGTAAAAAGGGGCCATTGTCCAACAGAAAGCGCAATATGATGCAATATGTAGATGTTCACATTGAGATTTTCCCACAAAATGAAGATTCTCCAGCTGAACATTCTATAATTGTTCAATGGTTGTTCATCTAAAATGAAGTGTTCGGACCTGAAATCAGTTTTTGTTCCACTCGATGTGGAAAACCCATCCCTTTTTCCATGGATCAGCCAATTTTGGGATTCCAGGACTTGGCTTCGCGCCCACGTGTGGTGCTGGAGGTGGTGGATGGCGCACCAGCGGCCACGTGGGGAGGCTGAGGGGAACGAAGCCCCTTGTGGTATGCCCAAGGATCAGCCATATAAACGTGGGGCCCCTGTTTACGATACGTACGATAGCTAAATTATTAAGTTGGTTTATAGCTACTGTTTCACTAGGGCACTGGGATTTATATGGATTTATGGTGGATGTAAGGGCCTTACGATGCCTGTGATTGACAAAATATACGTTCACCAAGGACACAGCTTGGCCACGCTTAGAGCATTGGTTTTCTTGTGGCTCTGAGGTTGGTCTTCAGTGGTGAATGTACGCGCTGCCAAGGCAGACGGATGCGACGTTTTGCGCGATGTTGTGACTTCATAGCACATGGATTAACATTTAAAAAAACTATTACACCTTCGATCACGGTTTGGTAAAGAAGGCCATGAAGCGAGAGAAATGGTAGAGAAATGGTTTCAACATGTTTCAAACCAGGGATTTACGACATCTTTAAACAATTTTAAACATCACATTCAGACGCAAGAATCAGATAGTGCTAATTTAATGATGGTGAATGATACGGTCGGACATTTCTCATCATTTCTCTACCGTATTGTCACCCTGCGCCGCTTGGTGAAACCGAGGGAAATTGACCCTCAATGAGATCTTCAGCCAATGGCTACGTCCTGGTGCAGAGGCTCTGGGCCCTTGGAATGATGTGCAAAGTTGAAATCTCATCCATGTCTGGTCGAATTGGGGATGTTTTATGGATTATGGATGATTATGGATGATTACCCTCTGGTAAACTAACATAGCTATTGAACATGGCCATTTAGTTCGTTGATTTACCCATCAAAAATATTCAAAAATGGTGATTTGCCATAGTTATGTAAACGTTTACCGGAGGGTATGGCCCATGATGATCTATTCATCGAAATCCCAAGAATTGGATCGCAAAAAAATGTGGCGACCACAGACATTTCCCGATATGGCTTTGCCAAAAAGAAGCATAGATACTTTACCTCCCAAAATGATCAAAATTTGGTATGTTCATTGGAAGAAAATATAAGAAAATGATGATGACAGATTCAACCAGCATGTTTCTGAGTAAAAAACGGAGGGGGGTACTGAGTTTCCAGGAACCCAACGGCATACAATTCGCCTTTTGCCGTGCGCTTTGCAGAGGAGACGAGTGCGGTGCAATGTCCGACCTGTCGCCATTCGCCCGGACGCCCAATGATCTAATGGATCTAATGGGGATTGGACCGTCATTTATAATATTCATATATATATATATTATATATATATTATATTAAAAATATAATTATACAATATAATATATATATATATAATATTATATTATATATGCCGGGATTTGATCATCAAACAACAGCCCAGAAATGGGGAACTAGTTGTTAAATGATCGTTGCTTGAATTTGGTTGATGATTATGTTGGAGATTCGAATCTCAACATATTGGTGATTCTTCTCATCCATTGGTTATGGGGAATCTCTTGGTTTGACTCTCGGGATAATCATTGGTGTCGCCTGTTTCGCGCATTCAAATATGTTCCCTCCCTGCAACTGAATGATTACACTAACTCACTCACATATATATATATATATAGTCATATGATGTATGTTAATTAATATACTTTATAAATATTTATATATATAAGTATATATATATATATTACTTAATTAGTTACATGTTTGTGTGCGCATATTTGCAGGCTGAAAGCACTAGCTGCGTACGGCTTCAAATTATCACCCCCCCGAACAATACAATTTACCATCAATTTGTATGCGTAGTGGTATCCCATGTTTGAGCCATACCTATTTAGCCACCCTCCAGTAGATGGATATACTGATGGAAGCTCCAACGATTTGTATATAGATCTGTTTCCGAACATTTCCGAACGGGAAACAATGGTTGTTTTCCTTGTCTAGGTGCATTTACTGGAGGGTAGATCAATATTGCCATGGTTTGATGCCACTGCCACTGCGCCAGGGGCACTGTCCACCTGCACATCAATGTGGCCCATGGCTCAGTTTTTTTCCAACGGGGCGATGAATTTTGGCGATACCTGCTGACGCCTTTGAACTTTATACACCGATAAGAATACGTATGAACAGCGATGTGCGTAAGAATGATCATGGTGATAGTAGTCAAAGTGATACTAATAATTAAATATAATTAATATAAAAAGGAAGCACAGATTGATAAAGGATAAAGGTAACACATACGCACATGTACATATATAGGCATATATTATTAACGCGCAGTGTCTATGGTGAAAAAACAACCGCTGCTCCGCCCCCTTTTCCCGAGGCGAGTCGCAGTCCCGTGGAGATTGACTTGTTGCACCCAAAGAGGCCAATGGTCAGTAGGAAAGGCCCTGTGAATATGGGTCAAAGGAATTCAAAGGATGTCTACAAGGTGGTGCCGAATAGTTAGCCAAGCTGATTTACATATATATATATATATAATAATGATACAAATATAGGGTTTATGACGGATGTAGTTAATGGAGCTTATATCCCAACGCGTAACTGAAGGGCACCACAAGTTCAAGCAGATCAGTTATATTTGGATTTGAGGATTTCTGAGTAGGGCAATCTGTTCATAAAATCTTTGAGCAGATTTGACCCGAGAGAACAGATTGGATGGCATGTGGTCTTTTTGTTTTCCCTCTAGTTCATCATGGTCATCATCCCAGCCATGATTTGATCAGCAAGGCTGATGGCCCCGAGAATTTCCACTAATTTCCCAGAAACAAATCACATGTATCACTATTTATTCCTAAGTTTTTCACTATATATAACACTATTTTTTTTTCCCCATAAATTCCCTTTATGTCTACAACTTCCCCATAAAATCCACTAATGTCCCTCTAAAACCCACCAAATTCCATACAAAACTATGAGATCCATTCATTTCCTTTTCAAAAAATGCACTAAGTCCGATGAAAGTCAGGCTCTGGCCTCGGCACGCAGGTTGGCACTGGCACTTCGTGGGCACCTGGATGCGCGAGGAGGAGTGGTTTTTGCGGATTCTATGGCTCGAGAAAAATCCTAGACAGCATCTAAAAGCCTAGAAAAATCCAAACTTTTGGATTTCACCCTGGCTGGTTGATTTTACATGTTTTTGTGCCATGAGCGTGCCATTTTACCATGGATTTTATACATTTTTATACCATATGTCTAACCACCCAAATGGAATTGAACTAGAACTGTAGCAGATTGTTGGCCAATTGGGATTTGATCAACAAAACGGCGACAGCACGTGGCAGTGATTGGATCCGTGTTTTTTTTGGATGATCCGCGCCTGGCTGCGTGTGGAGAAATCAGCGATAGGATCTCCTCCAGGTTGAGCCAACAAAAAAAAACTCAAACCATGTAGTATCCTCCGGTAGTCATAATATGCGTGGCTGGAAAATCCCCTATAAATGCAGGTTTAAAATATTTTAAAATCATCTATACATGGTGATCCATTGCCATGTTTGATTGGAGGGTATCATTCCCACTTGTCAAGCTTGGCGGAAGAGCCATAGGAAAACCCATGGAAAACTAGAATGCCTTCCTTTCACGGTCAAGAGCTGCGGGATTTTGTCGGGCTCAAACTTCAAAGGCACTTGCCAGAACAAGAGTCTCGACCCGGATGATTAGCCCACATTGGCATAAGTAATCACATATTCAGAAACAAAACACGCTAAAACATCACAAATAGACCAATAATTAGTCTCATCACTCTTCTTTCGAAATGGGCCAGGCTACCCTCAGCCTTTGGAACCCCAACATGAATAGATCCAAGACATTTCACAAGGGTTGCGATTGGAGGTATGTTATGCTTTCAATATGTTCTTTGATAGCCCCTTGACTTGAAAGTGATCGGAAATTTAGTTAATTCACCAAATCCCCAGTCGTTTCATATCCCCAATGCCAATATTTGGCATGGTCAAAGCATGGATTAAAGGGAATTTCCATCCCCCAATGAATCAGGGTTAACGTACCCATCGCAAGGAATCCCATTCATGATGGTGGGATGACCAGGGACCCCATATCATGTAGCTTGACAATGGCACATACAACAAACATGATACCCCTTGCCAATCACCTTGGCTTGAAAAAAAACTTCGTTAACAGATGTGTCTCCCATTAACACTCCTTCACATCCTTCACAGCAGGGTATTTCCTGCTGCCATGTTACCGCAGGCCGTGGAAAGGATCCCCTGGGCCCAGCATGGCTTTCAGGCACGGGTTGAGGTCCCATTGATCTACAAGTGGAATGGGCACGTCTGGGCACACTTACATTCAGCATACATTCAGCATACTTATGTATTCATATAATTTTACATGTGTATATACGTATTTATATATATAATTTATATACTTATTAATTATAAACTATAATTTAATGTATATGTATATAGTCATGTATATACATATTTACCATTATATATTATACATATTTCTGTAGCATTACTTTTGTATTTATATATATATACACCTTGGTAGATGTGTACGCCTAGATGGGTAGTTTATTGTCCTTGGACTCCACTGATTTGTCACGACTCTCCCTTTGGGGTGCTGAGCACTGCCAGCCTCTTTCCAGGTGCCAGGTTGGTAGCCGTTCAACAGACACCTTGTTTTGCGCATCATCTTCGCCCCAAAAGGTTAAATCTAAGACATGAGACATGCCAAATCACAAGTCTCACATCACAAAGTCATGTATCCAGATGGTTCCAGATATTTCTGAACCTGGTCTCCCTGATGGAAATCAGCATATCAACTAACCTCCACCCCTCCGTCCTCAGCTCAAGGCTTGGCTTCGGCACCAACCCTTTGGACCAATCTCGTGTGCCCCGCCTTGAAAGTGCTGAAAACTGGAGGCATCTGCAGAAAATACCATTGCGAAGTTGTATGAAACTGTATGACCTGCACGATGCTGAGGTGGTACTTCCGAAGTTCCAATCTCAGCACGGGGTAGCATGATTCGGGGAAGAAGTTGAAGCAAATCGAGGTGATCGGCATCACTGGTTTCAGAGCGTTGCTTTTGGATCATCAAATTTCGCCTGGAGGTGGCAGAAAGCCCATAGATTTCCTCCGATGATCATTCCATGGTCCACTTAGACAGCATAGGGCCTCGATGTGCCTGAATGTGCCTGGCACCAATGACATCCAATGGCCCAACACCCAACTAGGATGACCAGCGAGGTCCTTTGTTTCAAAACATCCATTTGTCAAGTGAAACATAGCACATGGCTTTTAAGACAATTCTTTTTCATGAGCTCAAAACCTTGTAGAAACCAAGAAATGTCATGAGGTAAAACGGTAAAACCATGTATAAATCAGACATGTAATTCTGGTTGATTTGCCATCTCTGGTCAAAAATCAAAGATCTCCGGCCATCGCCAAAGAGGCCATTCATTCTTTACCGAGCACTTGCTAACAGCGCTTGGGCCGGAGAAGGCCAGGGGCGATCAACGATGATCAACGGGGGCAAGACTCACGAATAAATATTCATTTTGCATCATTGTGCTATGATTTTGGAGGAATCTGAATGATCTGAATGAAGCCATGAGTTTCATAAGCATGTTTCAATGTGTTCCATGATGTTCCATGATGTTCCATGTGTTTGTGCCATGGCTTTTTCCAATGTTTTCCAGGTGTTTTGCTGCCATCAAATTTGGGAGGTTCCTTCAAATTCTTACTTTCTTACCTGAACCCGATGTTTTTCAAAAAAAATGCATGACCAGTCAGATTTTGGATGTTGATTCAAAGGTGATGTTATTTCTGGTTGGTGGTTCGGAACATGTTTTTTATTTTCCATATATGGGATGTCATCCTTCCCATTGACGAACTCATATATTTTTCAAGATGGGTAAAACATGGTAAAACCACCAACCAGATTTTTACTGGCGAGCATACCCTCTGGTAATTTAACGTAGCTATTGAAAATGGCCATTTATGGTGGATTTTCCCATTGAAAATGGTGATTTTCCATAGTTATGTAAACGTTTACCAGAGGGTATAGGTTCCATGAGATGTTCCAGAAAACCTCGAACCGCTGGCAGGTTCAGAACCTGGCGGTTGAGAAGATCGTGGCAAGGGACCCAGGACCACGGCCTACTGGTCTCGTGTGACCCTCTGGTTGTTGAACGTAGGGAACTGGCAAATCAGCGTTTAACAAAACAACTATAAAGCACTAAATTCATCATAAATCAAATGGATAATGTTCCATAGTGTCCATAGCTAAGCTCAATAGCCAGAGGGTCTGTATATATATATATTATATGATATATAAGTCTTATGTTTATCATGTTTTATCATATTATATTATATCTTCATTCAATGTTAGTAATACAATAGGATCTACCATCCCCAGTCGATTACCATAGATGGCTGGGATAGACGTGTTCATCAATCCATTGGGATTTGGGACTTGTCAAATCCTGCTCCTCGTGTTCATCCAGTCAGCCATCATAACAGGCACCTCTGGGGTGACAGGATGGACATAATATGTGTGTAGATATGTATATATATATGTATAAATATATATATATTATACACCCTTTGGTTATTTAACATAGCGAACTGGAAAATGAGCCATAGAACAAAATAGATGATGTACCTATTAAAATGGTGATGTTCCATGGCTATGTTAAATAACCTAAGGGCAATATCTGTATACAGTAGATATATCATGTATGTACGGATAACGTAACAAGTGGACACTTGTGCTTGGGCCTGAAGGGGCGTAACTTTGAATTTCATGGGATTTCCTGGGTTCATGAATGGAAGGCATCATGATACTGAACCCAAAGAGACACTGATAGAGAAGAAGTGACACATGGCCGGGGCTTCTCCGTCTCCAGATCTAGATACTTTGCCGGGCAGAATGAGATCTAAAGTATCTTGTAGATGTCGGAAAGACGAATTGGAATTTCTAGATCTTGGAAGCTCGCAAGATTAGCCTGGAGCGGTTCACAACGTCCTGATCCTGTGAATTGTGAAAGCCTTTGCGGAAAGTGTTGGATCTATGCGAATCATGTTGGATCATGGAGGCTATTGTGCTGAATTGAGATTGCGCATGGCATGACCCAAAGGTAACATGTCACATCCGCTTGACAACACCTCAATGTCCGTTTTATGGCTCCAAGGTTTTTTGTTTTGAAGCCACTCGCTACCTGTACTTATATGATATTCTGGATATTCTCATAAAATTTGCCTTGCACAGCCTTGACAGAGCCTGTCACGATGATTCGCGTGTTTTGTTTGCTTGGCATCATGTGGGCGACTCTGTGTCGATGTGACTCTAAAGTGGTCCAGAATGGCGCTGTTGCCGGCGACCATTGCTACGACGAGACCGGTGAAAGCGGCCGTGCATGACCCTCCCAGTCACCGCGAGCGGCGCCTCAATCGGCGCGAGCGGCGAAGGAAGAGGCTCTTTCCACAAGAGACCACCAGCACCACAGCCACAGCCATGATGTCCACCAGCAAGAGGAGTAGCACGGCATCTACAACCACCATTGCAGCAACCACGATGCAGACCACCGGCTACAACTACCACATCTACCTGTGTCTTGGTCCGGGACACCAGCCTAACTTTTGCGAATCCGCCTGATGGCGGTATATGGCGGTGATACCAGGATTGTGCCGCCCGCAGATGGGGACATTACCCGTTTCGAAGGTGCCTGGTCTCAAGAACAAATCTCTGGTGATGTGCAGGTGGAGATCAAGAGTTCCAATGTTGCATCGCTTCCTACTCTTGTGACATGGAGTTGCTTAAGGTGATGTTCAATTTTCTCATGAACTAGTTTTAATCCGCAGTTTGAGGACTCTGCTGGGGGTATGTTTCGTTTCTTTCGCGGTCTCCTTGAACAAATCTAAGGGGACTTTCTCTCAGACAGTCGTCCATGCAGTACGACATAGTACGACCTGCACCAGCGCTTTCGATGGTGACCAAGTTCAAGGAAACTGGAACCTCATTCTTCTGGTAGAACATGGAGTAATTTGATGTAATTTGTCTAAAAGGAGCTGTGATTCGGTTCAGGACTGTAGACTGTGTTGATGGTTGATGTACCGGGGGGGATGAAGTAGATGAACTGTGATGAACTATATAGCTACATGGGCAAGTGGGTAAATGCCCACCAGACTATACCTCCAAATGCAGGAAAAATTGCAGCGTGTCACAACATGCCAGCGCCGCCGGGTTTGCTGACTGGTTTTATTGATACTGATGATTGATGTTCACTGCTTGTATACTCAATCAAGTTTGGTGTCCTGCATGAGGAATCACCACAGCCAGAAACGATTGTCATTTATTGCCTTTCATTGGAGGTGATGCGACCATCAATAAGGTACTGTCACTTTAAAATGAAGGACCCTCGCCGCAAAAGTGAAAAAGGGCAACACATGGCAACGCGTGGCAACACAATCAAACGAGTGAGTAGGCATTCAGGTACTTGCAGATGATTATGCACCCCTAATGCAGTATCCCCAGAATAAACTCCATGTTTTGGGCATTGTCTGGCTTGACAATAACCCCCAACTGGCAAAATGATGTACCCTTTGGTGCTCAAAGATGGCTTGCTGGAAAATCGCCAATTGACAGATTTTGTTCCAATCAAAGCCTTCATTTAGTTCAGGGATTTCCCAACTAACCATGTTGGATCCAGGGTAAATTTGGTGATGCTCCATGTAGTTGGGCCATGTTTTAGCAGGCCCTGCCAGGCTTCGCTTCACTTTCCACCATCCAGGATGGTTTTCGGAACTTCTGATGGTGGGATGACCAGATTTTGGGGAAGACCATTCCGCCTGGTGGTGGATCATCATTTTCACCATGGTGAAACCACCAACCAGACATCCACTGCTGTCATCCCATTTGTGGAGAAGTTGTGTTCAAGTCCGGTGGTTCTATGTCAGTATATGTCCCATGTTTCGATCCAGCTTGCCGTGCGGAGGTCTGAAGGCATACAACAATTAAAGCATCGCATCATCATTCAGCACCCCTGTTTTCATCATATCATTGTAGTGACACCTTCAGTGCCTGGGCCTAAATCGTGGCCATGGACGAAAATCAACGCCTCAGCAGTCGTGTGATGCTACTTCCTGGTTGGAGCATGGGGCCGTTAGAGGTGCTAACGGCCTATTTTTCCACCACGGAGTTCATCCAGCCGTCCTTTCCGACACCACCCATTGGGAAACCTGGCTTCTGGATGCTTCGGGCACGTTCTTTTATAGTGTTTAATTACGCAAATGTATGAACATGTTCTTTCGTTTGAAACGGAATCTTCTGTTACATCCTCTCACATGGTGAGGAATCTGGAATCTGGAAAGTTCGAACGTGTTTTGTTCCTTTCAAATTTCCCAATGGAATTTGGAGCATTGAAGGATCGGTTGGTGCTGGAATCCCTTCTGCTTTTGCTTGGTGTTCGTTATTGTTGCTTCAAGCACTTTACTTTTTGCTGCCGACGCTTTCTTCCCCATCGAAGAGCAGGGGCTGTGGGGAGTACGTTTTGCTGCTGCGCTGCTTGCGATGATCGGGATTCGTTTATGCGTCGCTGGCGTGGTGTGGTTCTCCATGAAGGATGCCGGATGATGCCGGGATCTTGAAACAGACAACTTTGATGTTAAGAATGGAGGCCTATTTTTTTTTTGTTTTTTTTTCTTTTACGTTTTTGGATTTTTTTTGGGTTTCTTGTTTTATCTTGCTTTCTCCTTTTTTTTTGCTTTTTTGTTTGTGTTTTTTTTGTTTTTTTTTGCTTGTTTGCTTTTTTTGCTTTTTTGCTTTTTTTTGCTTTTTTTTTGCTTTTTTGCTTGTTTGCTTTTTTGCTTTTTGCTTTTTTTGATTTTTTGCGTTTTTGCTTTTTTTTTGCTTTTTTGCTTGTTTGCTTTTTTGCTTTTTGCTT
>Ga0126342_10010285_pt1 | contig 16734 bp, 18 predicted proteins | sample Cyp1metagenome_FD_92528 | JGI IMG/M metagenome (GOLD analysis project Ga0126342, IMG submission 92528) | Coral microbial communities from Lord Howe Island, Old Settlement Bay, Australia - Cyphastrea 1 metagenome | ecosystem: Host-associated > Invertebrates > Cnidaria > Coral ... | reverse complement strand
CTGTAGGTTCCCAACCTACACCCCCAAGATGCCTCATGTTGGCCCCAACTCTGCTGTAGGTTCCCAACCTACAGCCCCAAGATGCCTCATGTTGGCCCCAACTCTGCTGTAGGTTCCCAACCTACAGCCCCAAGATGCCTCATGTTGGCCCCAACTCTGCTGTAGGTTCCCAACCTACAGCCCCAAGAATGCCTCATGTTGGCCCCAACTCTGCTGTAGGTTCCCAACCTACAGCCCCAAGATGCCTCATGTTGGCCCCAACTCTGCTCTAGGTTCCCAACCTACAGCCCCAAGATGCCTCATGTTGGCCCCTACCCTGCTGATTGCAGCGCAGAAGGCTCTAACATACCATGTTGGTGTAAGTCGCAAGCCTGTGATGCCTTTAAAACGGTCCGGTGTAGGTGGCAGTTGCTGCGCTGGCCCAGGACGGTTGCAGCTCCTCCAAGCTCACGGGTGTGGCTTCGGCGCCTCAACTGTCCAAAGCTGAGGACATGTAGCCGGGTTTTGAGCCACTGGACCTGGTTTTCAGCCATTGGATAACTTGAGATTTTCAAACCGGACAACGTTTGGGTGAATTTTTGGTATCAAACATTATCAAACCTTCATGTTTCTTGGATGCCTAATTTTGAGTCATTTGGATTCGCCCGTATTTCAAATCCGAAGGTTTTTGAAACGGACGGTGAAACCAATGGAACTTCAAGGCCAGCACTAGTGGACAAGAAGGACAAGAAGGTGCATCCCTCAGAAATGTTCAGATACCCTCTGGTAAACTAACATAGCTATGGAAAATCACAATTTTCAATGGGTAAATCCACTATGAATGGTCATTTTCAATAGCTATGTTAAATTACCAGAGGGTATGAAATGTGATGAAATGTGCTGATGTTCTCAGCATGCTGAAATGCCTATAGCTGCTACAGGCGAAGGAAATGACCAGCATCACGGATTGGAGAGATTTCTACAAGCAACGTGCCCAGGAATTGTACCAACCTGAGATTGTCGAGATTGTCGCAACAGATGTTGGCAATCGTTTGGTTGGTGGAAAAATGGGGAAGATATGTCCACTGAGTCCACTATAGTTTGATATAGTTTGATTTCCATTGTTTTTGGAGATTCAACTGTTGTAACTCGGAGAAAGGGATCCTGATATATCTGATATGTCTGATATATGCCATTTTGTCAGGCTTGGGTCCTAAGTGGCTGCAGGGCGAAGCGTTTCGTTGTAGGCTGCGTGTCTTTCCTTACCAAAAACAATGAGAAAGTCGCGTCCCCCAAACTCAAAGAAAATCGAAGGAAAGAGAAGCAGGTCCCGAATTTGCTATTTTGCTCACCGACTCACTTGGCGACTTCCGAAAATTTCTGGCATCCTGACATTTTATTTATGATATTTTATGATGATAGCGGCTGTGATAGAAAAACCGGCGTGTTGGGCCAACACATCATGTGAGCATCGGAGTGTCCCACTATGTTCGAGTGAAGCATGAATTGCGCACCATGTTTCTGCTTTGGAACCAAAGCAAATGCATGCGGTGCACATTTTACTGTTACCAAATGATTCCAAAAATACAGTTGACGCCTAGTATCTACCGTACCTCAGTACTCAAGTTTCTAAATTTGAAAGAGGCTTTGTTCTGCTTGATCCAGTCAGATCTGTTCTGCACGAACTTCAAAAGTATCTCCGGATTGTGTTTGAATCTGGAGAAGTTTCACTGGTAGCTCGCGAAAAGGAGCTCAGTTTCACATGGTTTTGAATGCTTAGGATGGAAGTGAGTTTTGCAAGTCTCTGTTCCTCTAGACACTGAAGGGCTGGGGTATTCTATCCAATTTTTGCATGCTGATTCCATTCGTTTTCATCAATTTTCATCCATTTCCATCCGGAGCAGCAGCGATATATTTCGACGACTTTCGAAGGTCTCCCGTACAATAATTATAGCGCCACGCAGACATCGCAGACCGCTCAGCTTTCAGAATCTCAGAAGCTTACACAGCAGGTTTGCAGCTTCACGTGCACAGTCTGGCCGCTGAAAATGGACATTTCAAGGGAGTCCCACTGTGGACGCCGCGCTGCGCGCACACTGTGGGCGCCAAGTTATCACATGTCATGGGATCGACGATGTTGCTGTGATGTCACATGATGTCACATGGTTCGGATCTCACATCGTGTTTTCTGCCTTTGCGCTGGGCATTCTTAGACCAGCGATGACAGCGAATGGCGGCAAGAAGTGACCATCCAGCAGGTCTGGTCAAAGTGCATCCCAAGGCAGATCAGCAGCAGTAGAATCTGTTCATATCTGGTCAGCCCATTAGAATCAGATTAGAACTGTTGTGTTATGTGAACATTGTGAACTAATGCGTGACATTTGCTGAGCTTGCGGAGAGTTCGCACAACCTTCCCATGGCAGCAGCACACGTTTTGGCTGATGCCGTTGCGAAGGTTTTATGCGATGATAAGGACAGCTTACTGGGTATGAATCACCGCAGTGGATGAAAGCTGAAAGAACCTGCTCCACCAGAAAAAATTGCGTACCAACCGATATGATCAATTGCCAACATCTGCCAACAATCTCTGCAAGAACTTGTTGTATTTTGTTACATTCAGATCTGCGGTCTATGACGAGGCTATGAACCCCTTATTGAGATTCCAAACTCGGCTTTGCTCCACATCTTCAGGAGATGCAGCGTGGCATCAGTAGGTCCCTGGGTGCCATCCACGACATTGATGAGCAGCTGGTTGCTATCGAAGCTGGACTTAGAGTTTTCAAGGCGACAAAGTTTTCTTTGGGATCTTTAAGAATCTTTGTAGAATCTTTGGGTGCTGATGTTGCTGATGAACCACAGCTGTGGGGTGTTCTAAAACATGAGTGTGCACATCTTCCATAGATCATAGGAGGTATGAGGCCTCCCAGATTCAGTACAACTTCCCCCTGGATTTCATTTTCTTTCGATTCTTTGAGCTCCAAGTCGCCAGAAACTGAGATGAACAATCTCATAACCTATCATAATCTCATTTATCTCCGATTCATCTCCATCTGCCAGAGTTTTTCTCAGAAGTTCCCCTTCATTTCCCTTTCAGACATCGCCTCATTTCCCCATGAACCAAGGATTCCCTAAGTGAAAAAGGCCTCGGTTTGCAGCTCCAGCGCGACGCCCGCGACGCCTGCGACGCCCGGCGCGTGGCCACGCCTCTGGCGCCGCCAACGGCGCGGGCGCCGACGGCCCAGCCGCCGACGCCAGAGATGCGACAGAGAGATGGCCTCAGAGATCAAAGGTGGAAACATCTGGAAGAATGACATACTGTGGATGGAAGAAGATTCCATAGAAATCCTGCAGTTGATGGTGGAAAAATATCCCATGATTTATCCGTTTATCCCATTAATCATAGGGTTTGCAACCATCCAAGGATATCCAAGGTAGCAGGATTTCTTCCATCCACAGTATGTATAGATAATATATATAGATAATATATTATGATACTAAATTTTCAAATAGTAACAATATCTATAAATATGGTCATGGTGAATATCTTTTATATTTATAAATAGCATTGATATGAACTGATACATTATGATACATATACACATACAATTTAAATATACGTATAACTATACCGGACTATACCATGGTTATTCAACATGTATTGGCCACAAATCGAATTATCTTAATGAATCGGAATATTTGACTATGGTTTTAATATGTTTTAATATATTTGATTCAATTTGAAATATTCTGTAATAGACGTTGAAACTTGGATGAGTTTATGGATCTCCAGAATGGAATTTTTTATTCAGATTTCGGGGGTGGATTCTTGAAAAACATGTGGCCCAGTGGCACAAAATTACTGATGCCAAAATTGCATGACTGATATTGGAAGTCCCCCCCTTTTTATGAGCCATGAGGTAATAGACAAAAGTGGCATTTGAGATGGTGAGAAATTGAGCATCGCAGTATCACCATTTTCCAATGTCATCCCAATGTCATCCCGGTCCCAGGCACACCCGCTCGTCCTCCCCGCGCGGAACGCTTTGTGATGTGGTCGCCCGGGAACCCGGTTTTGACCACCAAGAAGTCTTCCAAAAACTGGAGAGTCTGGGCATTTTTGCTCCACAAGTTGAAGAAATTGTTGACATCGGAATTTTGCTTGCAACCTCCGCAAACCCAACAAACATTGGGAGTCTCTGGCACTGCATTTTTGATACTGAGACCAATGGTGGATGCGCATATCGCCGTTCCTGGGCTGCAGATTTGGTAGTCATTGAAGACACCAAGGATCACAGCAATTGAAGATAAAATTCCATACTGTAACTTGGTCTACTTACTTTCCCAACAAAGTCAACTTGGTTTGGGGCATCCCAATTTGTCGGGGGAAAGCATATCGCAAAGGCCCCGGTATTTTTGTGGCTCATTGGGAGGTGCGCGATGCCGACGAACTCAATGAGGTGGATCGAAGTACGTTGATCCTGGAGGCGGTTTGATATGGTTTGATGGGTTTTGGGTTGGCGTCAACCTGGGTTTTGGACCCAGTTTGGGGTGGTAATGTGTCCTTTGTTGTCAGTTGCTTCAGTTGTTTCCGTATTCCCATCAGTGGTTGCTTACAACCCCATCATTTGTTGGTGATGTCTCATCATAATCGCCTTCCAGGATCCTTGGAGTAATGCTTAGCTCACTGCTTGATAGGAATCATTACTGTCAATATCTGTCAATTACTATGCATTTTTTTCCATCGCACATGATTTTCCCTGGCGGTGATATCATTCTGGATCTCCAATTCTTTGGACCTTTTGGGACCAGTTTCGGCCCAGGTACCTAGGCCTCTAAAAGGCTCCACCTCTTTGCCTGAGCTGAGACGTGAGAGCCAGGAGACGAAGTTTGGGGGGTTAGACAGTTAGACATCCACCAATTTCGATGTTTTTTTGATATTTTTTTTCATACCTGGGATACACTTGTGCACTTTTCTCTGTAAAAACACGTGACTATTGAATTGGGAGTAGTTTGAGACCCGGTGATCTGGATGATTCATTTTTTTTGGGCAGAAAATTGTCAGATTGGATAAGAACATCGGATGGACCCCTGTGTCTTGGGCCTCCAACGGAATGGAGATGGCAGACATGACTAGGGCAGAAAATTTCTCACAGGAGATCAAGTCACGCAGAAGAAAGGCCAATTTGTGGCTTTTGGGACGAAATTTGCGAATCGCAAATAGTCTTCCCCAACATTGGATTGTTGCAAAACATGACCATGTCACCATGTCAAGGTATGTCATGTGTGATTCCACATGGGTTAAACGGTTATTGATTTTGAATCGTAGCCATGATTTGGCGAATCTCATTGTTGTTGGTTAGGTGAGTTAACATGTTAACTCAATTTTAACATTTGATTTCCTTTGCTACCTTTATTACCGCATTGTGACTTGTAGTTGATGGATGTTGATGGATGTTGATGGCTCAACTGGCTCAACCGGCTCAAGGCTCGGGTCACATGCAGGTACAACCAGACGCTGCAGCAGAACTGCGACGGAGTGCTTTGAACATGGGCCTGCCACCGCAGCTGCGGCTTGACAAAAAACATGTCGAAATCGGTGAAACTTGTGGCTGCGGTGAACACTCAGTGAACTTCAGTGAACACTGAACAGAAATAACTAGAAATATGTCCGAGATTTCCGCCATGACCTCATTAAATTTATTGGGCTGCTCAGTCGATGGTGGAAGACTGACATGTCAAGACAGTCGATGCGACAGTCGATGCGACTGTCGCATGGCCGAGGACTACGACCTACAATTCTCAGTGTATGGTTCCGGTTCAGAAGGCCGTGGATCCAAAGTGGTCCAGTGATTTGAAACGAACCTGGGACGGGATGGCGCAGGATATGGCAGGGCAGGATGGCCAAAGGGGTTCCCCTTTGTCTTTAAAGGTCACCAGCTTTCTCCAAATTCTGCATGGTGATGTACATTTTTAATCATTTTTAATCATTTTTGCAGGACAAGTCTAAGTCTGAAAGATTCAAAAGGGTGTTTTCGACATGCGATTTCGATAGCCTTGCAGCGCCGGGCGCCCTCACCTGTTGAAAACACCCAGTTCTGTGCATTTTCTGAAACATCTTGAAACATGTTGAAGGTTTTTTCAGCCTCAGGAGCAGACTGGCGCAATGCCCAACGCATCCAGTATGACAACCGTCTTTCGGCATCGACCACTGGCTCCATTTCTCCAGATCCTTGGAAAAATATTGGAACCAGACAGAACGAGACCATCCCAATTTGAGCACCAAACCATGGGATTCGGAAAATTCGGAAGGGAAATTTCGTTTTTTTTGCAGCGCCAAATAAAAGAAAGAATGGTCGAAACATGTCGAAAGTCAAACGAAAGGCAAGAGTTTCAGAACCAAGCTGACGAGCAATGCTTTCATTATCGATCAATCATTCATCAAAGAAGAGAGAGAGAGAGAGCTAATTCAAGCTTCAGGACATGTTTCGGATACTAAGGAGATGCACTTTTTGGAAAGACATCATTGAGAGCGACATATCAAACCGCGCTGGTTTGGGCAAGGTTTGTTGTCAGCTACTCCTAGCTTGAGCTGCAACAACTGCTCCAGTCTCTTGGAATCCCATGTTTGTTGCTTCAAAGAAGTGCTTTGACCATTGACTAGCTTGTAACATGTTGTAATATGTTGTAATGGACGTGTTCTTGCCGGGCAATTGCCCAAAAACCTGGTGGTCGCATGTAGAGACCGCAGATGGAGCAGCAGACACTGTCCATAGCTGCGAATGCAGCGATGGAGCACCTGCCAATTGGAGAGAGTTCCAAGCAGCTGCGCCTGAGGGGCTTCAATACCATCAGTGGGGATCGTTACGGGATCGTTTGTTGTGGGTTTACACTGTTTACACTGTTTAACACCATTGTTCATGGATCTTCAGGGAGATATCCCCATTTATTGCTTTTTATGAGCATAATTCCCCCTTCATTGTCACCTGAAGTCTGAAATTCTGATTGAAATCATAGCCAATCATGCCCATAAACCATTCATAAAACATTCATAAACCATGGCTTGAAAACCCGTTTCTGTCTATCCCAATCGATTGTTGACTTGCCGATGACTGGCCGCATGGCTCCCAGCGGGCGCAACCCCTCGCCCGAGAAGGTGGGAATCAAAACTTGCCCGTTGATCCCTGCCTTTGATCTACAATAATGATATATAATGAGTAATGATTGATTATTGTATATATTGTATATATTGTATATATTGTATATCAATGTCAAGTAGATCTCAAGTATGTTGCTTACTTACCTCAGAATTTAAGCGTTCTTGGACATCCCAATGATGTCGGTGAGCAGAACGTGTGAGGCCGACTCCATACCTTGAGGAAGGGCTCCGAATGGAGGCTGGTTGGGGCATGTTGCATGGGGCAAGGATTTGAACCTCATGGATGTTTTCAATAGTTTCACATTGCAAATAGCTGCAGCTGATTTGTTGCACCTTCCATGTCAGTTCGTAATGATTTTTTTACGGTTAGTTGATAGCCTACTTGCACAAGGAATTGCAAAGACTGGTGGCTTCGCTTTTCAAATGTACGCCTTCAAAGCTACACATTCTGCCAGAACGGCACTCATCAGATATTTTCGTCAGATGATACTGCAAATTCTGCAGAAAAAAAGATGGCCAGCAACCGCCCCCTCCTGGTGGGCGACTGGAGGTCCCGCTGTAGCCATGCCATGACCGAAGGTTGCCGCGACCGTGCGATGCTTTCGGACCTTGCGGTGGGCTTGCCGCATGGGCCACCACCGCAGGCGCCGATGTGGTGGATCCAAGATGTGGATGTGGAGCGTCCTGAAAATATGGGGGAAAAAACACCAAGAATTTGAGGATGTTTTGGAATGTCTTGGGTGTTTTTTTCTGGAAAGGTGAGATTTTGACTCTGCTTCAGCTTTGCCAAATCGGTTCAGAAAGTGATCTGTGGCCCGTTTGCGTTGCCAGGCAATCCTAGAAAAGAGACATTGGTGGACAGGTTTGCTTGCTTGGACCCCCAGACTGGTTTCGGGTTCTACAGTTGGTTGGCAAGTCCGATCTATGAAACTCTGTGGCCTAAAGTTCCCTTGGTCGCAAAGTACCCACTTCATCTTTAGTAACTTTAGTAACTTTAGTACTTGGTTTTTGAAGCAGTTGGAACCAGTTTGAAACGAAAAATTGCTGATGCAAACTGAGATTTCCCAAAGATTTGACACTCTGAGGTCCTTCTGATAGTGACAGCTCTCTTCGAGTTTTCAACTCTGGACGTTGTAGGAGGCATGCTCACAGGTCAGCCTGGGACAGTGGGACAGGTTGGGGCTCTATTTTCTGCCTGTGGTTGGAGTGAGTGTCTAGGCCCTAGGCCAAAATATGCCAAAATGAGGGATCAGACATGATTCACTGCAGGGGCTGCACTTTGGACTCCAATTCCTCTGACATTCAGATCCAACGAATCACCAACGAATTCGACGGATCTTGAATGATACAACACCAAAATGCAGTTTGATGTGCTATTTGCAGCCAGTTTCCTCATTTTTGGTTCCTGAATCTCCCCACTTTTTGTTGTTAAACACACAGACCATGGAATCCTGCGGCCATCTGCGGCCAGCTCTGATGCTCTTTTTGGCCTGCATGATGCTGGCAGACGGAATGGCAGAGCTGCCGAGGTGTGGTTTTCTCGGGCTTTGGTGATTTTAAGGTTGATGGCAATTGGTCGATTTTTGGCCATGGACATCCATGGACATCCAGGACATCCATGGCGATGGATATATGATGTATGATATCATTGATATCCCAGTAAAGACCAGTAATTATTTGGGATGAGGTAGCTATGGTTGCCATGAAGTTGCCATGCGGAGATGATCTCATGTTACAGTAAACGGTGAGCAAATTGGGGAATTTCTTGGGAACATTCCCGAGAAAATAGAACCAGTTGCATAGCGCAGTTGCCTTCGATCCCTGATCCATCTTGGATCCATCTCCAATTGGTCCAGCTTTGTTTCCAGCTGTCCGTGGCCGCGTCTGAGGTATGCCTTGGCTGGAGACCCAGTTGCAGTCTTGTCAGAGCCCAGCACACCCAGAGGTTAACATTCGGCAATAAAACCAGAAAGAGAGCATTTCAACTACCAGCACTTTCACCATCAGCTTTACTATCGCCATCACCATCATCAACAGTAACATGATGCATATATGCATACTTTGTGTTTCGCAGGCTTTCTCCATGCTGTCCATGCTGTGCCTATTCTTCGAGATGGTGCTTGGCCCTTGGTTTCGAAGTGTGATGAATGTGATGACTCAGTGATGACCTGAGTTGGAGGCTGCAGCGGCTGCAACATACTGTAGCGATGTGTAGCGACATGTAGCGACCACATCACACTCGCAGCTCAAACCTTCAAGGAGAGTGTGATGTGTAGCCATAGGGTACCAAGTCTGCAACGTGCCATGGCACCTGACTGTTGATGTTTTTAGGTCGCTGGGTGCTGCTCTGGCAGCTTTTCCCTGGTTTCAGTTGGGAACGACCTGATGTGACACCCTCGAAACTTTCGGATCAATGGCTCTTCGTCAGCAGCAATTTGTCCGCGAGGTCTCTGCCCAAATTGGTCCAGATTCGACTGGCTGAAGCGGCTGCTGCGAGCTATGCGCTGGCCAATGGATCAGCAGAGGTGGATGAGAACTTTTGCCTGGATGCAAGAACTCTGGTTGCGAATCGCATGGACGCCAGTCCGGAATCTGTTGATTTTGCCGCGGAATGTTGCGATCTCTTGAGCTTTGACACACTTGGAAGTGATGTTTGTTTTCCATCATGGCCCTCTTGGTCCGTCCGAGTATGCTGTGCATATTTTGCGGCGCGCGGGAAAGCGGCCCAATTCAGTGCATTGTGGAAGGATGTGACTGAACTCTTCTTTGATGAAACACCAAGAGAACGAAAAGAGATTTCAGATTTATCCAGAGGCATCGTGGCCTATCACAAATCTGGGATCACCATATCTTCCAAGTTGGTGGGGCACGCAGATCCAGGCCCATTAAGCCGTTTGGTATTGGACAGTGCTGGTGACTTGCGCGTGCCCCAAAATATCAAGCTGGTGGATTATGGCGTGCACGAGAGTCCTAGGGGAGGCCGACCTGTGATCACACCATATTTCCAGGCCTTTATTCGGAGCTTTGCTGATACCACTGGGCCTGGAATGTTCCTACATTTCTCCAATCCCTTGAAATCATGGAGGCCTCAGTTGCAGGATTTATTGGCAGAAGATGGTGGGGGTTTGGTGTTGCACCTGGTGAGAAGGCCTTCGGACATGATTGTCTCTGGCTATCGCTATCATGGTCAGCAGAGACGAGAGGGAGAAGAATGGCTACACTTTAGCAGTCCCCCAGAATCTCGTTCGATATTTTGTGGATTTTCTTCAATTGCTTTGCCAGATTTTCTGAAGCTGTTTGGGTTTGAGATGGTTTGAGGAATGCGGGTCAGTGCACCACAAATCATAGCCATAGTAATCAAACTAGACCGGACTCAAATTTGGATTCATTAAACATCATCAACCGTAAAGCTTAGCAGGTCAATGAGTCCGACTGAGTTCTGGTCAACGCTGCCTTTTGGGTGCCGTTTGGCTGCCTTAGGACTGCCTGAGTTGCGACCACCAAGCCTGGGCCCAGATCTTTGGCCGTTGCGCCTTTCGCTGCAGCTACTATCAGTTGCTGCAGAACTTGAGCACCGCCGAGGGGCTGCAGATTGAATACCTCCGGAGCCGCTGGGATATCAGCAAGATGTTGCAAAATGCCATGAAATGGAAGGCTGCTGGTGGCTGGGAATGGCGGAATGGCTGGGAATTTTGTATAAACCGAAAGAGATGAAAGATTGATGGTTGATGATGGTTGATGATGGTTGAATCGCGTTGAACCAGAACAACATTGAGTATTGGGATGTATTGGGATCAGATGTTACAAATTCACTGAGGAGGGCTTGCAGCATGTTTTCATATGTTTTCCAGTATGACAGTTGCCACTTTCCAGCTTGGTCGCCGGAAGGATTTGGAGAATGTCTTGCAGCTGCCAATGGAGAGCTTCCAACTGGACTTCAATGGCACGCTGCGGTGCATTGCGCGGTTCTTTCTGCAGGCACCTGGGATGGAAGGATCTGATGGATCGGTTTTCGCGCAGAAAGTGAAGCGATTTGTGGAAGAATCGCAGGTCGACTCACCCAAATTGATGACGTCTTGCCGAGAAGCTTTGGAAAGAGGAGAGACTTGCCGCTTTCCCAATGGAACCGCAATGCCACAGAAATTGATTAGTCAGGTGCATTCTCATGTATCCTCAAGGGTGGGAAAGCACTCGTTGAAAGCAGCTTTAAAGCAGACCAAAGGCTGGAAGCAGTTCATTCCTTTTGCAGACCTTACGTATGACGCTGCGATTGACACTGCCAACATGCGGCTGTTTGGGTGTCCCAAAGTTTGATCATCTGCCAGCTGCGGAACCCCGCCATGGCCATGGCCATGACCAGATCCGGGTCCCGAAGACCCCAAGACCTCGGATGGTGCCGTTGCCCGTGTGGCTTGGAGAACTTGGAGAACTTGGAGAACTTGGAGAACTTGGAGAACTCACTTCCTGATCCGAAAAGGATGGCCAGGATGGCCAGGATGGCCAGGATGGCCACTTTGCCATGCTGTGTTCGAAAAATGTGGCACCAGAAACTGTTCCTAAACTCTCATGCTTTCCCATGAAAGTCATACGCCCAGTAGAAAAGATGGATTCAGATGGCTTTTAAGTGCTGTTTCCGCTGACCGAGGCCACTTCTGTCTAGCATTGGTGGCCGGTCAGAGGCAGATCTTAAGCAGCGGCGGTGAGATTGACATTCAAAGCAGCCTTTGAACTTTGAAGATCTTTGAAGCATGAAGGTGACGACATACTGTAACATACTGGAATACCAATGTCATACCTTCACTAGCACATACTAGCACCATACCTTGCCATACATGTCTGCTGTGAGCGTTGGGTGTTGAGGTTTCAGTGGAACCGGTGGATCGAACGACTTCGAAGAATGAGCTTCGGATCACGTGACCCATGTGACATGGCCCGGCCACAGATATCCACAGATACCCGGCTGATTGGGGTTGCCCCACGTGCCTCAGGTATACGACCATCATCAAGACTACGCCTTTCTTCGACCGCACCAAAAATTACATTTACAACGGAGCCGGATCCTTAGATATCCCTGGACTTTGGTGCTGAAAAAATGGTGGCACAACTCCTAACTCCAGTGGTTTAACATGGTTTAACATGGTTTAACTATGTTTAAATTGGCAGAGAATGGGACCCAAAAACCCCTCTGATTCCCTTGAAATCTCACCCTATGTTGAATCTGGTGAATCCATATGTTGGGCATGTTGCGTGATCCTGTCGCTTGGTTCCAGGGTAGCGTGGCCATGATTCTGTCGCCGGTGACGATGTTACTTGGGGCGTCAGCGGCTCGGAGGGTATGGCTCTGTGATCTCTATGGTGCTGATCTGAGTTGGTGGTTTCCTCAAAATGGATGGTCAAATGGAAAATCTTGTGAACATCTTATGAACATCTTATGATATTAGGAATTTAGGGGTACCGCCATTTTCGGAAACCTCCACATGGGGGGACGGTCCAAAATGAACATCCGGCCCTCGTCCCCAAAACATTGGGAATACCACAACATGGCCATGGAATCATAGGGAAAATGATGATCACCGGCATTTTATGACTACATTTCCGGACGCCAAAAATGGAACGGTGCGAACGAGGCCCCTACACTGGGATGATTTGAATGACTGACCACCATAAGTGGGGTTAAACGGTTAAACATTGACCAGAACCTGACTTTATGGTAGGAGAACTTTAAGGGATTTGTAAGGAATTTTATGGTAGGAGAAAAAGTCCAAGAGGCATAGACGTGTAATGATGCGTGATGCACTCAGGTGGGCAGCTTGGATTCTGAACCAATCCGCCAAAATCGGAAGATTAATCCTACAGAAAGACGACCCATCCAGTGGGGGTAATACAAACCATGGTCTCCGGTCGCAGTTTTTCTGGTTTTTCTAGTTTTTCCAATCCATTCCATGGTTTCCAGCGGATTTTCCGTAAATTTTCTGCCAATCTGCCCTTTGATCGGCCCTGCGTCCCAGGTATCTTGCAGGACAAGCGCATGTCGAGCTGCAGAGCAACGAAACCCGGGATCCATCCCCAAATTTGTAACCGCCTCAGTGTGCTCGGTCTGCTCGGTGTATACAGATATCATTTCAGTTGTACATGCAACATATGCAACATATATTTGTATATATTTGTTTATAATATTTTATTATGTTTATACAATTATTATACAATTATTTGTATCCGTGCTGGTTGTTTGTGTTTGGTCATTTTGTCTAAGAAGTTGAGGTTGAGTAGTATTTTGAAATATCACCTCACTGATTTTGGTTGCACACATTTTCTAAGGTCACACTTCTTTTGTTGGTTCTGATATGTAACATGCACTTCATTTGTCGCTGAGATGTTTCGCCGAGGACTTTTGAGGCCTCGAGGAATGCAAACAATCGCACGGTTGCGAGGATCAGGCCCCTATTTTTGGAGCATATCCCCCACGGCACATTCAGCACATTTGGTCATGCGGTTTTGTTCATCCGTCGCTGGTTGATATTTTCTGCAGGTTTCAACAGCCGAGTCAGACACTCAAAGAGTGGTGTGATGGGGGGCAATAACCAATGCCAAGAATAGCCACACTTGTCATCCCATCAGTAGGGATGTGAAACCTGGGGTACAAAACCAGTGGTCCGAAAAAAGTCCTGACCGTCCTGACCGTCCTAACCAACGTTTTGTGCAAAACCGGCAGATCATTTTCATGGTAAACATGGTGTGAAACATTGGGTGCCAGACATTCCACCAAGGTTCGGCAACTGAAACTTCTTCGAACCAGAGGTGCGATACAGAGAAGCGGTTGGTGGCTGTTGGCAGCAGCTGATTTCAAGGATTTCCCGAAGCTAAAAAGTGCCCCCGCCTGTACCTCGTTACCTCGCCTTCCCTGGAATCGTTTTGCATGGACTCATTATTTTTAATATCCATGTTGTTTTCTCGTTGATCATTCGGTTGAGTATAACTTGACACGGTCCAGTGAAGCCTCTGATTGCAAGTTTTCATACTTAGTTACTAAGTTAATTCGAGGTATTCCAAGTCAGGATTTCGGAATATCGTGGAATATCGTGGAATTTCAGTTCGAAGTTTTGGAATCACTTCCTTTGGTTCATCAAGCGCTTAAGTTCACTGAATCACAGGTTTTCTGGACCCAGTCATCGCCTGGAGCCGGACTGAGAGTGACGGAAAAACACCACGTTTCACCGACATGGTCAAGTGGCCAAGGCATAAAATGGAGAGTCCAGTAGTCACATCATATATCATCATGTATTATCATGTCAAATATATCACATGCTTGCGGATCAAAATTCAAAGCCTAACTGGGCTGGTTTGCACGGTATCAAATCAGCGGATTTTGTGAGACTCGAATTGGGACGTCAATCGAAACGGTCGATCGCCAAAGCGGATCAGTGTTAGGAATTCGCCCGTAGATCTTTGTTGAACTTGTTGAACACTGTGAAAGCACACTGTTGAAACACTATCAAAAAAACCGCGACGCCTTAGGATTGATGACTTCGCCTGTTGGCACAACAGCGGTGCCCCTCCAAAACACGGCGGATAACACGGAACTGGCCTTGGAGGATGCCCAAAATCCAAATCTGTAAGCGATCCATGCAATCCTCCGACCCGGGAAACACTTTTCCGTCGTCAAAATCCGTAAGGCTTCCCATTTGTTGCCCAGGCCAAAGAGATGCTATAGGATCACACATGACCACGCGACGATGATCTATTCACAACACTTTACCGTTGAATCCGTTACGTCGTGCTATGGCGTGGTAGACCGTATCCGAAAACGTCGGACACATCGAAATTGCGCTGTAACCAAAGCTGTCGATATACCCGATATACCAGTGTAGGCGGTGCGGAGTTACTGTTCAAGTTGAGCGAACTTCAAGAATCCGGAAAGTTTTCTTTTTCGTAGTAAAAAAAGGTTGCAATTTTGCTGAGACATTTTATATGATTTTATATGATATGACAACATGCTACGATCAGATTCGCCCCGCCAGGTTAACCCGCAACAAGCGCGATTGCTCGAGTATCGATCTTTGATTCATCCTGCTACATTGCGACAACAAGAGCCGCGGCGATCCATGCTCGTGCTAGGAACTGTCGAGTCATGCTGCCATCAGTTTTTCCCCAACAGCGTAAGCCAATGGGGTCTTCAGCCCAGAATAGCTCAGGTTCAACGAGGTTCCAGAGAAAGTTCCGAAGGTTCCGGAGAAGGTTCCAGGAAACCTTGGTGCAAAGCCAAGTCAGGTTCAACAGGGTTCCGGAGAAAGTCTGGGAGGCTTTGGTGCAGAGCCAAGTCAGGTTCAACAGGGTTCCGGAGAAGGTTCCGGAGAAGGTCTGGGAGGCTTTGGTGCAAAGCCTGGTGCGAGCCAGGCCATCGAAACATAAAAAAAGGGGGAGGGGATGGATGAATAGAGACCAAAATTGTTCTTAAAAAACATGCGGTGGAGAGATAAGAAGAAGTAGAACTTGATGCCCTAGTCGTGATTCATACGGACATGCTATTACCGGAAATGCGTACGGGAACGCGATTATTCAACTGGAAACTTCATTCTTGAAGGCGTTACGCAAAGGAAGTTTGTTTTCGGCCGGGTTTCCTTAATTTTTGAGGCAGCGATGGCCATGGAAAAATAGAGCTGGAGCATGCTGGCGCAAGGGATGGATGAATCGAGATAAGAATTCTTAAAGAAAGGAAAACGTATGCGTTTCTGAGATGGAAAGTTAGATGGGAGGTAGACCGGGGATAATAGACGGAGGAGGTACATCGAGATCCGTATGGATTTTTTTGTTTGCCAAAATTACCCAAAAAATCGGTGCTGCGATGACATAAGCCAGAAACAAATGGAGCAAGCGATGGATGAATAGAAACATAGATTTGTAAAGCAAGGAAGATACGATTAAAACAAGTAGAAGTTGATGCCCCAATCATGATGCTAGCGGGAACATTGCAATTGGAGAATCCAAATTTCGAAATTTAATGCTCGCAGTCGTGGTGCTTACAAACTTGCTACAACTGCGGAAATTAAAAATTTAAAAGTGTTGCGCGCAGGACAATTGCTGTCCAACGGGTTTCGGAAATTTTTGGTGCAGGGGGTGGATGAATGGAAACAAAACATAGGAACAAACAAATAACAACAACAACAACAAGAACAACAACAACAACAACAACAGGAATTTGGCCCTTTATTTATTGTTTCTCAAATAAGAGTTTCCCTTTTGGGGATTCGGGTCCCCGCAATTTCACAGCAGCATTTCAAGAACGACAGCAAGGAGAACAAGGGCGACAAAAACATTAAAAACAATTACTTTACTTCGTGTGACCCCCACCATGATATTTATACATTTTCTTACTGGCAAATCTTCTGGCATTCTATCTGACATCTTCTGGCATTCTATCTGGCATATGTTCTGGCAAATCTTCTGGCAAATCTTCTGGCATATCTTTTGGCATTCTATCTGGCATTCTATCTGGCAAATCTTCTGGCATTCTATCTGGCATATCTTCTGGCATTCTATCTGACATATCTTCTGGCATTCTATCTGGCATATCTTCTGGCATTCTATCTGACATATCTTCT
>Ga0126342_10010284_pt1 | contig 16735 bp, 13 predicted proteins | sample Cyp1metagenome_FD_92528 | JGI IMG/M metagenome (GOLD analysis project Ga0126342, IMG submission 92528) | Coral microbial communities from Lord Howe Island, Old Settlement Bay, Australia - Cyphastrea 1 metagenome | ecosystem: Host-associated > Invertebrates > Cnidaria > Coral ... | reverse complement strand
TTCAATCGCAATTCCACATGATCTTGATGCTACGCTCTATGATCTTCAATTGCAATTCCACATGATCTTGATGCTACGCTCTATGATCTTCAATCGCAATTCCACATGATCTTGATGCTACGCACTATGATCTTCAATTGGCATTTCCATATGATCTTGATGCTACGCTCTATGATCTTCAATTGGCAATTCCACATGATCTTGATGCTACGCTCTATGGGTGGGGTGGGGTGGGGTAATAACGTCCATGTCATTGCGTGCTAAACGGATGCGGTGCCACGCTTGGGTTCTATCGTTCCTATGGTCTTTGTGTTATGTACTAACCTAGACGTCATATATACATCCCGCTGGCATATACATGCAGACATGAATACGTTAACATTATTTTCCTTCATATTTACGGATCCTTCAGAATGGGGTTCTCGTCGTGTTAGATGGATAGGTTTGGGATGTCTTATGTTTGATTGGGAAATGTTTGCCATGTGGAATAAAAACTTGAAACTCTCTCGATGTTTTGTTTTTTTCCAGTGGCGGTGGGAGTGCACAGGGAAAAACCTGATGGAAGCCACCGCTGACACGTTGAAGAAAATGTGAGAAAAAGTTGCGGTTGCCCTTTTTGAGGCTGAAGTCGTGGAAGGGTTGTCATTCCCAAAGTAGATGGACCTTTTTTTTGGAGAGGTTTTGAATGCAAAAACTAGCTCCTCGCTGTGAGGACGTAGTAATTTTGATCATTTTCGTACGCCGGTAACGCTTCCGGCGGGATGTTTTTGTAATGATGGGATGTAGGTAGGATCCTGTTAAAAAATCCAATGACCAGTTCAAGGAATGATGGCACTGATGTGGCTGTGTCCCAACTATTTGACCGTATGGATTTTCTATGTCTCCGCGGAAAATGTACCAAGAAAACACACACCAACACTAACACGGGATTACAGCAAACGAAAAGGTGCAAAAACTATGTGCAATTGTTTGTGTACCAGTGTTCGTAGAAAACAAGAAACATATTTTTGGAACTACCAACCAGTCTGGTTGTGAGGTCTTGGGGCCATTAAAACATGTTTTGTGATGTGCAAAACCATTTTTTTCATGATAAACGATACAATAATATATAATACATGTATATATGGTTTTCGAACAATGCATCAAACTTGGACTACAAGTTGAAAATCAGAAGCACCATTCCAGGTGAATGGGGGAGGGTCGCGGCTACAATTCACAAGTTACATCAAATGACAAAAAAGTTGATCACTCAGTGACGATCTTCAAAAGTCAGAATCTTAAAATTTTGAAATACCAAGTCGTGCATGATATCATTCAAACAAAAAAATATGTGAGGTGGACACCAACTTTCAATGAGGAATGCCTTAACTGTCTGGTTTATAGACATAGAAGTTTCCAACCCCCGCGTCAACATGTACTTGGTGAATTCCAGCTCAGGGATGGCCCTAGATCACAACGGCCGACTGGTTAGCCAATATACCCGCTCTGGCACCATCATAATTACAGGTGGTTCTCGATATTCTTCGTCGTATGAGGGTATGCAAGAAATAAACGGCTTCACCAAAACAACCATTGCTTTCCAGTTTTGGTCCTATAGAATAAACCGTCACTGGTGGATCTCGGCCCCAAACTTCTTGGCCACTTCCAAGACATGTCCGGCACACGTCAAGGCCCGTTTCCTGACCACACATTCGATGTCCTTTCCCTTGACATGCCTTGGCTGCTTGAGCATGTTGAACCACCAAACAATCATGTGCCAAGGTTAAGTCATATATCATATACATGGTACATGGATGTATATGGCTTAAAGCCGTGGTCATCTATCCCATTTCACTGATTTCACTGGAATCATTTTAATAACGGATATATATATTATATATATATAAATCACTGATTAATGGCCTTCCACCAATATTGGTATACAATCCACCGACTATGGCACACATATTAAGCGTGTTCACAGCACTGGCGCCTTTTTCATGGAAACCGATGATTTTCCCATATTTTCCCTATCCTGAAAGCATCGAATTCCAGACGGCTTTGTCGTGGTGCTCTTCGATGGGCATTCGGATCTGAATTTCGCGTGCCGTTTGAGTCCAGCTGTAACCTTCGCGCTGCGGTTTTTCCGGAGTCCTAAGGGGATTTCCAGTAATGATACTGTTTTTCGAATAGTAGGGAAACTAGGAAGACCTATTGCTGTATAATTATATTTCTATCATTGGATTTCGTTTCTAGTAGGGGCTTGGGTTTTGAGGGAAGCCTGTAGTGTTGATGCTGCAAACATCTCAAGCACCACTGCAAAGTTGCCCAGCAAATCTGCAGGGAGACATGAGACACAAGATGCGTAAAGGATTTAGACCAAGATGACAGCGATATGTTGGCTTTTGGGCATAAGCCGTTTCACCCGAAAGCGCCGTAATGTGTCCAGCATTTTCATCAAATTCACACCTTCAAAATACAGAATAAGCCGGAAAAAGAAGACTTCTCTGCTCACCCATTTTGAATTCAATTTTAGCTGACATTCTATGTCATCGGGATCATCTGGAAAGGCAAACCGCCCTGAACGCTTACACCGGGTCTCGCAACCTCCTGATCCAACTCCCATTTTGGTTGCTATTGTAAAACATAAAACAAAACCTACAAAGGAGTGCAATGTTCCGTTTGACAATCATAACTTAATTTAAAACCAACATTGGAAAATTGTTTTTTTTGTTTTATGATCATAAAACATCGTAAAATCATGAAACATCATCATGTTTACAGCCCTATGTTTTACCATGTTTTTATTGGATCAACTGCGGAAATACCATGGCAATGCCCTCATTTTTGTAACGGCCAAGTCGCCTTTTTCGCATCCAGCTTCCTGGGGTCGCAGCCCGAAGGGCACCAGCGGCAGCAGGCGTTCTGCCGGCGCGCGGCCGAAGTGGGTCCTGCCGTCGTTCAGTGCTGCTGTCGGGGCGCACGGTGCGGGGTGTGTGTTTTTGTTGCTATGAGAAGTAGATGTAGATGGCGATTTTGTTTTTTTGTCTAGATTGATTTCACATTGATTTGACATGATGTTTCATGATTAACACTGATTGAAGATGATTTAACCAGCAAAAACTATAAAGGTAGAGAAAGGTAGCACGATGTAGCAAGCAACATCAACTGATAGATATGGTGGTCGTGCAGGGTTGTACCAGCACATATGAGAGTCACTGGGGAGAAAGTCATTCCAGGGATGTTTATATACAAATAAAATTGGTGAAGCCACCAAATCTTGTAAATGCAAACTGAACAAATGAGGTGTTCAATATATGTATATGTATATATATATGTATATATATATATATATATTTGTTATTATTATCATTGTTATTATTATTATATTATTTTCAATATTATTATTATCATTATTATTATCATTGTTATTACACACAGACCCCGAGGTTTGCCCAAGCCCAGAATAGCGTAAATACCAGGGAATTCTGTACGAGGTCAAACAACGGGAAGGATTTTATGTTCAATTATGTTGCTAGGGAAATAACCAGAACATGTTGCTTCTACATATCATATAACTAGAACATGTCGCTTCTACATATCACAATTAATCATACAGTCATTAGGGTTTCTTATAGGGTTTCAAGAAGATATCAAAATCAGTATCATTATCATCATTATCATCACCATCATCATCATCATCATCGTCATCCTCCTCATCATCATCATCATCGTCATCCTCATCCTCATCATCATCATCATCATCGTCATATTGGTTTGTCCAGACGCTCGTTGCGAGTCCGGGCAAACCTCAGGGTGTTGCCGTATATGATTATTATTATATTATAGTATTATTATTATTATTTATTTGTTATTATTATTACTATTATTTATGATTATTATTGATGTTCTTATTGTTATTATAAATATATATATATATGGAAATCTGCCTGTTGCGTTAACTCATCCTAGAAAGCAAGTCAGTCATTATGGATCATCTGATTTTGTTTACAGGGATGCAAACAACATAATTTGTTGTTTGATCATATGACATATTTCAAAACCATCAATCTGTGATAGTCTGTGGGTACCTGGAATCACACTTTCCGTGTTCATGCAGTCCTATCCCAAGGCTCAAATACTCAAATACACACGTTGATGCTTACTATATACAGGGATGATCTGTGAAGAGTTTGGATTTGGATCCCGTTGTACAACAATCATATACCGTTACTACCGTTACGGTATACATCTACATTCCTACTGGAATACATCAAGATGCACCTCAGCAGCCGCATATTTCAGTCAAGTCTCTGGCATATTTCCGCTGTTCCATTGAGAGCCTGCAACACATGCAGGGTGCTCTGGAGCTCGTTGTCACTTGCAAGGTCGCACTTGTTCACAATCAAAACCTGGGATTTGATAGGAATGGGAAGGGGATGGAGTGGGTCAAAAACCATGAATAATGGGATCTATATATATATATATATATCATATACATTATATATATATTGCTTTATATTATATATATTGTATCCCACGGATTCCCGTGATATTTCCCAAGTATATCCACATAAAACGGTGTTTGATGGTGATTGTTTGACATCCCCTACTTTGTTGGCATAACCTTGAGATACCATATTTTTCCGCGATGAGCATCCATTTATCAGCTAGTTTGATGTGAACCGAAGGGTATCAGGGTCTTGACCTATACCATTCCATACCCAAATTGGAAGTAGTCTGGGAAGGAAAAGTGCAATGGCAAGGTCTTTGCCCATTTAGCTTCCAGAAATCTGAGCAAAACATGAAAACAAGCATAGTGCATCTTGGAAGCCTGTCGGCCAACAAGAGAATCGGCATACATGCTTGAATGATAAACAACTCATGACCAGGAAAGAGTACACACCCATATGGTACTGCTTGAAAATATGGTCGCCCATCCGCTGGTTAATCATCATCTTCCCGGTTAAAATAACTATAACGAAGAGGTATATAGGTATATCCCATCAAACAGACTCAAATACGCTTACTGCTTGTTTAGATGCTTTCCATAGCTGTCCAAGTCATCCAAGTGACATCTGCCAGCTCAACCTGGTTGGCCAGCAGCTGACCCACCATCTCTTGACTTCGGCCTGGATGTTGCCTGGAATCGTTGGATGGCTCAGTCAGCAGGGAACTTATTGGTCATCTAGATGGGTTTCTCCAAACCAATGGAGATACCATGAGATACCCTAAAATTGTCAACTGTGGTAGACATGATGATGATAAATATCAATGATAAACCTTTAATATATCTTTAATAAGCTCTACATGTTTACATGGACAAACCCGGATCTTGAATGAGCAATGGGAAACAGCTTGTCGCAGCTTATCACTCTTTGAAGAACCTTTGTTTAGCCCACAATCAGGTATTGTTTCCTGGGAACTGCCTAGCAAGATCCAAGAGTCTACTGTAATTGCATTTTTATGTCAAGATCCAAGACTTGCAACAAATTGATTCAAGGGACACACTACAGGACACCGTGTCACAGCGTGTCTGGCCAGTTTTTCATTTTACCACAACAGGCTGGTGGCTGTCCTGTTCAGCTTGTCCATCAAGTCTAGGATAGTGTCCCGTGTTAGGAACGAACAAGACAAAGAATCAATGGTCTGTTTGAAGCAAAACATCAGTGGCTTCCAACCCCATCAGCTGGATCATCACAGAAATTGCTTTTATTTGTATTTTGTGTCTTTTATTTGAGGGGACAAGGTCGACAAGGTCCAGGAAAAAAACCCTTATTCCTTCTTCGAATAGCACGACACATTTCCAGAGTTTCCAGCAGAGGTCGGAAAGAAATCGATCCTTTTGATCCCAACAAAAGTTCTGCCCAGCAGCACCTGGAGTCATGAACTACCGCTTCGTTCCGCAGCAAGGCCTGCCATGGCGAATCCTAGATGCCCTGAATCTCAAGCAGCTGGTTCTTGCTGTTTCTCGCCCAGCTATAAAGCAAATCAAGGGTGAACACGTGTGAAAACTCGGTGAAGATTTTTGACTGATGGGGTGAAAACCGTTCAAACACCCAGTGGTTTCAATATTCACGCCCCTCAAAATCAACACCGCCAGCATAGGTCCAAACAGGGAATGGAAAAGCACGCAAACAGCACGCACAAAAAAAGTAAAAAGAACACTTGTTCGATCTGCAATGACCTCCCCATTCGTTGTATGTACAATTGGAGCTATCCAGCTATCCGAACTATTAGTTATTGTACACATATCTGGGGTGGCTATCTCCTCATGCTCTCTAGTTCCCACTGGATTTATCGGCACATTTCTTGTCGGTTTCGTCCACAGCAACATGAGCATAGGTCAACATCTGGGAACCCAGGACCCACTAATGGACTCATTGTGTTCAATTGCCAATTGCTTTCATAAATTATGTTGGTTCAATCTAAAACTCCTTGTTGGGTCTTCTTTCACGCGTGTTCTTGTCACATCATATATCTCCATGTTTGCTTGGTTTTCCTCATGAATTTTGGTAGATTTGGGTTGCTCTGCTCAGGATTTCCATATAGTGATGGATCTATCTCTGCTACAAGGTGGTGCCCCCCCGTTATAAGTTGGTTTGTAAACCCATCTATCTATATAGAGATACAAATACCACAACTCCTAGTCAAGTTACTTATAAACCAACTTGACTAAGTGTACATGGCCAATTCTAAAGGGACCTGCCCACCATCTCGTCCCCCCATCCCTATTGGCACCTTCCTGGTGTCCTGCCAGTCATGGGCAAAGCTGCTGGCCTTGAAAAAAACATACGGGACCATAGGGTACAAGCTGGGGCCCCCTAGATGGGTATGGGTCAAAATCGGGTATCCCAATAATTAGATGGTTAACACTAAAAATACCCCTGTGGTCCCCCAGGTCTTTAATTTAACCCCATACCCAAATAGCTAAGTTGGCGCGCATATCTTGGTTGACGTTTGGGTTTATGGAGGATAGAAATGGATATAAGATGATATAAGTAATATGACTAGAGTCACTAGAGTCTATAGTTCATGGGCTTTATATACCAACTTACAACTGAGGGGGGCCCCATGTACCCATCAAATCCATCGGTTCAAAATGAACCATATCCACAACGAGTTGCATCCACCACCGTGATGACCCTCGCCAGGCACGTTAGGAGTGCTGCAGGAAGCTGACACTCCATGGCCAGGGCCCAGTTGTCTCGAATGGCCTGCAGGGTGCAGCCTCTGGGAATCATTGCAAAAAAAAAATCCACCAGTGATTTTCCCATTGAAACGCTTTCTAAAATAGAGGATTTCCATGGATTCCCCCCCCCACCTTTGATTACCAGGTGCATACTGAGTGTACATTTGGGTCTGAAAATATTGAACATGGCACATCCCCGGCCAAACTGATTTCTTCTGTTGGAATCTGCCTTCCTTTTGGTTGAACCCAAACCACCTTCGACTCTTCGGTTGCTCAATCTTCATTTCCTGATGGATAGATTCATGGCTAAGCTTGGACCTCGTCAGAAAAAGGCCTCGCAATCAATATTGACCGAATCATTCAAATTCACAGTCATGTTGCCCAGCAAATACCCAAGGACTGTTGCTTTATAACCCATTTACACAATATTATTGCTTTTTTTTGAGTCATACCCATGTGAGTTTTATTTTTTCTCAGCCACAAGAATAGGCCAATCAGCTAAACGGAGGTGTATGACTAGGTGCCCCCTCCAAGCTATGAGTTTATAAACCCAGCTCATGTTTAATAACCCAGCTACTGCTAGCTATTATTTTTGTTATTGTATGAACCCCATTAGCTATCTTAGCTACAGTTTATGAACCCAGCTGGTTGAGTTTATGAACCTGGGTCACCTGGGTAACCTGGGTACCTATCTTTATCAGCTATGATTATCCCAGTGGATGTTTAATAACCCAGCTATGATAGCTATGATGATCCCCAGCTACCCGCGACACCTGTGGGTCCCCCACGCCACTGAGCTCCACCAAAATGTGTTCGAAGGGATGGTCCTAGCTGCGGAACAAACATATATGGGATAAAATGATCACTACCAGTATATATATATATGTAAATATATTTATAGAGATACACTACACATGGAGGTTTTCAGTGGGAAAATCATCTATACATGGAAGTTTTGAATGGGAAAATAATCTATAATTTCTATAAATGGAGGTCTTAGTGGACAAAAACATCTATAAATGAGGGATTCAACTGATGAGTACGTACAGTATAAATTGAGGTTTAGAGCTTGGGAAAATCATCGAATCAAATGAAGGGTTACAAGACATTACAAGGCCGATTCATATTCAACACCACCCCAAAACCATTGTTGTTTGTTGGGGATGGCATCACAGCTTAGGGCCCATACAATTGACACTGGGGGTGGTCAATATATAAATATGCACGGCGGGTGGGATTCGTTTCAAACTTCTTTTTCAGCTTGCTGAAATCTGGAAGATGGCAAAAATGATGGTAAATGCCATGGCAAATTCACGTCTGTACATTCAAGATGTATGCAAAATGTTGGTGGGACTTGCATGGAGTTACCATGGATTCAATGACAATTCAGAAACCACCAAGCAGCTTAGGTCGGGTTGTTACCCCTCCGGTAAACCAACACCTCCGTGGGATTCCATGGACATTGCAGTGTTTTTCAGTCATAGTCACCAAGGTGATAGATGGCGTCTCTTTGTCGCAAAACATCGAACAGAAAACACATTGGTAAACTGCGAACATGTGGAAATTCAATCCCCAGAGAAAACTACCAAAAAGAGTCAACTCTGGGAGAGTGAAGACCAAAACCTTGCAGAAACTTCTACTTTCTGGTCCAAACAAAACTCCAAGTAAACAGCGTGGCTAGCACTTTTGGCAGGACTCCTTTGATCGCATCACAAGGGTCTGGACCGCGGAAAAGAGATCCTCCGCAGAGGAACAGCAAACACAGCCTCGGCTGCTCTAGCTGGTCGGTTGTTTGACTTCCTTGAAAAGATGAGTCATCATCCCGGACTGGACACCTTGACAGATACCTGCAATTCAACAGCTTGCTATGGAAAATCACCACTCAATAGGTAAATCATATATATATATATACTGTAAATAATATATATATATGTATATATATATAATTATATATATATACATGAACAGGCCATTTGCCATAGCTATCTGGATTTACCTTACCGGGTAAGTCCAATAAGCAGCGAGCATTGCCTGCCAATGACCGCGCTCCAGCATGGACTTGAGGAGGTGTTGAGGAGGGATTCCACTGTCCATAGCTATATGTCTGTGTTTGCACTGACATGTTTTCAATATTGATCAATGGAAAATGTCCATACTATCCAATATCTACCATGGGTTCAAATCAATGGTAATTCCCTATGGGTAGATTGATGGATAGATTGATGGATTTTCAATGTGTACTACAGTATCTATCCATCAATCTATCCATCTAACATCCAATCTCTCGGTAACATTCTGTACCTATGTCAGGTGACATCCTCTCCAAACATCTCCAACTTCTTTCACCGAAAGGGGCCATTCTGAAGCTCCGCCACCTCCACCTGGCCATGCTGGCCATGGTCATGGCGCAGCAGCTGTGAATCGATGTTCACTGAGGCCAGGTCGTTCACCACCTGTTCCCCAAACAAATGGGAAAATGAAATCTTACGGTATATTTACTTGTAATTTACTTGTGATTACAGTGAATTATATAGCATTTATATCACTAATTGTTCATGTATATATATATACACACGTATATATATAATATACATATATGTATATATATATATATATATATATATACATATACATACATATATATATATATATACATACACGATCATACACGAGTTATATTGGAACAGTTCGAAACAATCAAATATCTAGAATGCAAACGAAAACAGAACAAATTGGGTATCATAATCTCTCGATTCAATACACATACAGACGTCATCACACGTCATCACATGCCTACATACACATTAAAGTGAAGGCGTTAAACAACCGCAAGATGTTAACACAACCAACAACGATGGATATTCCAACGAAATTGACTTGGTACTGTATGTGTTTGGGCATTACCATCGTTCCATTTTTTTCATCACTACCTACTTTCAGAAAGGGAACATGGCCAGCAGAAGCGTCAGATTTGAGGTGGATGAGGTGGAGTCATGTTCCGCCATGGGACTCAATGGGTATCGCTAGGCTGTTGTTGCAGCCATCTGCTGAATCTGCTGCACTATCCACTTCGAACATAGACAAAAACCTTTCCCAAAACGTCTCCACATCCTGCTGAGTGTCAACTCCTATGCGGAGGCCGTGCTTGTTGTCCAACAAGTGTGTCAGTAGCGTTGTCTTCCTTGGCTGAAAAGGTTTGCTCACAACATCACAATACCCCCCAAATGGTCATGTTGATGGAAAGTGATGAAAAAATAGGATGGCTGATTCGGTTTTTTTTCCCTAAAATCCAGACAAACCCACACTGAACATATTTCGTTTGTTTTATCACGGACAAATCTCTAACAGGGCCTCGCAAGGCCCAAGTATAGGAGCAAACCACACAACTTTGACCGCTGAAGTCCACTAGAGCCCACAGAGTTTGATGTTAGGAAAACCTGCTGCCATAGCTTCCCTGTGGCACCCGTGTTAGTAGTTCAAGTCCAAAGCATTGCCATACGACGTACGAGATTCTTTGGAGAAAACGAACTACGGTACCCAATTCGTGTCATTACATTCATATAATTTCAGACTCAAATCATCTATCATAATGTAATGAATATCCTACACTGCCTAGCTATATGATCAAAAATAAAGGCGCTAGGCTCGGCACTTCATAGCGCTTCAAGCCAGGCTGGTTGCGTTCCAAGGATCCCAGCCCCAAAAAATCCTGCCAGCAGAGTGACCGGTGTCTTCGGTCTCTGTGCCAGGAGCTCTGGGTCATTTTCAGGACCAAAGTTGAAGCTGATCGGCATCGCGGCGGGTTGAAACGATGACCATCTGGCTGGAGAGGCTGCGTGCAGACGTGTCACCCACTTTCTTGTGAACGTTTTTTTGATCCTGTTGTGGGCTAGATCTAGCAAGTATATGTAGTCCTGCATTTTAGGTGGAAACGTCACTCATGGACCAAGCACAGCCTACCAAGGATAATTATGCTTCGGTGCAAATTTGCATTTCATTTTATAAAAGAGTGATGGGGAAAAAAAATCTCTTATTGCTTCTAATTATATATTATATGCGTGTCTTTCTTGTTGCTGCTTGCTGCCGACAGAGTCTACAGTTTCATTGGTTGTCAAACTGTCGTCTGCGGCAGCCATTTTGAGACATTCATCATTCCTCCTTCTGACTAGCGGTTATCATGCACACCTGCACACCTCAGCAAAGAATATGATTTCACCCCATGATCATGCAGGGCACCACGTGTGAAAACCGTGCCACTCCCCAGTGCCTATCTCTACTGGTCACCCAAAAAAGGCATTAAAGTAGTAGACAAATCCATATTTTCTTGCTTTCAAAGCCTAGAGCATGCGAAAGCTGGATTTGGTTTCTGCTCTTCATCTCAGCGGTGAATGGTGGAACAAACAGTGACTCGATGCAAGAATCTATAAATCTGTCGAAGTGTTGTGAAGTATAATTAATCCCTTTCCCCTAACATGAAGCACGCCCCAGAAACCAGACATATTTGGTGCCGGAACCACACATATTTGGGAACAATGGGAGTGCTCTCCAGATCTCTGAGCCCTTTTCCACGAGCCGCGGAGTCGGGGTCCCCGCGGCCGCCGGGAGTCCCGCAGGAGCCCAGCGGGTCTTTGCTGCCACCAACTATCAAGAGTTGGGCCAGGATATCTCACACTGTGAATGATCATCCTTCACCAACAGACCTACAGGACCTAAAGGACCTAAAGCCACGTTGTGAAACACAGAATTCGACAAACAGTTTTCGAAGGTTTCTCCGTGGCCCATCACATGAACAAAAACAGCAGCAGGAATATTATTTGCCTCACTGGTCCGCGAATGTCATACCTCAGTTTGTTCATTTTTTCTGTGCATGGGTGTAGTGAATGACAGAAACAATCTAAGATACAACGGCCTCCAAGTTTGACTGTAGAGATAGCCAAGTCCATGGTGAAATTTCAATGCCACGGCGTCGCCAATTTTAGTCCCATAAACAAATACCTCATGATTCCGCAAAATGAAGTGAAGTAACAATGGATGTGGACATGGGACACACACACACCTATATATATATATATATACATATGTATGTACATATAACTATATATGTATATATATGCATATATATAGGTATGTATAGATGTATATATGTATACATATATATATATATACACATACAAATGTATACATATGTATGTATATATATATATATATGCATATGTATACACAAACATACATACATACCATACCATACCATACCATACCATACCATACCATACCATACCATACCATACCATACCATACCATACATACATACATGCATACATACATACCATACATACATACATACATACATACATACCATACATACATACCATACATACATACATACATACATACATACATACATACATACATACATACACACACACATACATTCATGCATGCATACATACATACATACATCCATGCATGCATGCATGCATACATACATACATACATACATTATATACATAACATAACATAACATTACATTACATTACATTGCATTGCATTGCATTGCATTACATTACACTACACTACATTACATTACATACATATGTAATGTATGTTTATATCTATTATATATACACATTTGAGGTTTCCTAAAATGGTGGTGCCCCTGAACCATTTTTGTTTATGCTTTTCCATTATATATAAACCATCCAGCTATTGTGGTATCCCCATTTATGGAAACCCCAATATAGATACATAGAGACATGAACAGTGTTCAAAACCCTCTGTCGTTTCATTATACTGGTTAGTTAAGAACGGGATTCTAATATTGGATTGTGATAATCCCCGATATTAATTGGTTAGTATCATATAATATAATCCCTACAATAATCAACCAACAAGGGTTTTGAACATTGCTCCCATGCACAAGAACTTGAAGCAACGTACCAGTTCTGGACAGGCCATGGTCAAGGCTCCCGGACGTGCTCATCAATGACTCTCCGGCACAGCCAAAGAGCATGGCCAACCAATAGTTGATGAGTGCGCCCTGCAGGCTCCCCGAAAGAGAATATGACCCGTATCAGTTCACTTAAATATATTATATGGTTTATACCAATATGTTCTATATATATAAAGTAAGGAATATACCATAATATATACCGAATGATCGGGTTACAAACAACTTACTACCTCTTATGCACATCCAGGTTAGAGGTTCAAGATGGTTTTTCCACGCCCCAAAAACAAGTTAAACAAGTTGATGGTACTTTGCCCTCAGTAAGCCGTATTTTTGAGAGTAACTTCTGGAGAGGTACCCTCTGGTAATTTAACATAGTAACATAGCTTTGGGAAACCATCCCTTTTAATAGGTACATAAATCTATTTATGGTCATTATCCATACATATGTTAAATTACCAGAGGCTACCTGGGAGGCAATGGACAGGCGATGGCATCCCATCTCCCTTGAAAATTTGCGCACGTTGGAGGCATTCAACTCGCTGCTGGCGAAGAGGCAGATCTGCAGGACACCTGGCGCTACCACAATCTGACAATCTGCAGATATGTAGACTTTTTAACCTCATCAATAACATCTAAATAACATATGTATGAATGTATGAATATTAGATCTCCATCTTTATCAAAAATAAGATATTGGTACGGTAACTGCATCGAACTATAAGGTATACAAAAGGACTTTGAAATACATGAACTGGTATTTTTAGACTACCTCCGGGAAGGTTTTCCTTGGCCCGCCCGGCCATTTAAACATACGGAGTCCAATTCATTTAACTATACATTTAAATATATGGATGGAACTGGTGTTTCATACTACCTCCAGTGCCTTGTAGTCTGGCCCGCCCTCCACATACCTAAATGTCGTTACAGTACCACTACATGGTCTAATGATATGTATAATAGTTATGAACAGTTCATAGTTGTTTGTTTCTCCAAGATAAACTAATCAGCTAAAGATGGGATATTTTTCAGAATTAGTGATACAATTTCTGGGGTAATCAGCAGCTAAGATATGATAATCATGCAGTGACAGCACCATTCATATTCCATCATGTGTGCGGGGATGTGATGGGAGATTTATGAGCGATAGCTATAGATACCACTATGACGTATTAATAAAATTATGGGATAATAATCAATGAGATATAATACTCATACATTAACACTACTGGTTTTATTTGTGTTCGTCCGACGAGGCCCACAAATGCATAATGTGTATATATATATAATAATCAACACATATTGTAACACTATAAGATATTACGGGAGATACTCCTGATAATTTACTACCATAAAACTTTGGGGAGACGCCCATTTGATCTCCCAACGTATTGTTCAACCAATTCTGATTGTCCACCAGACACGTGGACATGAATTGAATTGAGGAGCTGGTTTGTTTTTGCTCAATCAGCGACAAACGATCATTCGCGATGGTTCCAAATATGATACTACACCACAAAAATGAATGGCTAAATATTGCTAAATCAGCTATTATCAGCTATTAACAGTACTATTAAATATTCTTAAATACTCTTCATCAGTTAATTTGTGGTTCCATTGGTAATCCCAAGTTTGACCCCATATGCATTCGGATGGTTTGTTGGATATGTTGGATGCTTTCGGATGCTTGATGGCCGTTGTGGCGATGATCCTTGGCTTCAGATGTTTGTGTCCTTGGCTAAACCACCAACGACCCGGCCTGGTAAACTAACAGTTTGCGACATAGAACATGGCCATAGAAATAGTGGATTTTCCCATAAAAAATGGTGATTTTTCACAGTTATGTTAGTTTACGAGAGGGTACTACAGCTTTGACACGCTTTGACACGCTTTGACACGCTTTGACACGCTTTGACACGCTTTGACACGCTTTGACTGGAAGTCCGAAGTCCACCCCAGTCGAAACCGCAGTCTGATCAACCCTGTCACCTGCAACATGTCGGCAAGACCTAACAAAAACAAAATCAGTCTCTGAACGAAGCGGGTGAACTTCCATCGCTTCCTACCAGAGGCGAACGATGATGGGAATCTGAAAGTTCCTGCAGTTGATGGCTTCACACACAAAACACATTCAAATGGTTCATTGATTTACACACTGAGATTGAACATGAAACAACAATTTCACATAATGTCATATCACATCCCATGTAGGAAGATTAAATATGCTGCAAAACATTTTTTGGAGGTTCACTGGTTGATTTGGGTTTTTCAGAACAGTTGTCAACTGCTTCAAACAAGTTAGCAAGTTCGGTTTGGAATCCCATCAAACCAGTCTGCAACGCCATTCCTTGGCCTTGCGACATATCAGGCTGTCCCAATGAAAAAGGAATCATCCACAAACTGACCAGTTGGAATTTCCATAAACTTCTTTGATTGATACAATCGGGGATGCCTGGTGAGTTGTTTCAATCTCGCTGGAAAAAAATGTAGTTAATTGGGATCATCATGCCAGGTAGGTTTGAAACAAAAAACAACACCATTGAAACATATCAAAACCACCAACCCAACACCGCGTGGATTTCCAACTCCCAAAGATGAGTCCCCTCCAAAATACGTAGAATATGTTACCTTCAGAAGCCTTCATCAGCACTTCTTCGTGGTTTTCAACCATGGTTACACTGTGATATGCCCTTCATAACCCTTTAAGTTAGCCTCAGGAAAATCCCAACTCCCCGCTGGGCGCACCCCAGCAGGCGGCCGGCTTGGCAGGTCCGTTGAAACCATTGCGCTGTGGACAGCACAGGTAGCAACAACAGCCAAGCCTGGCAGAGCTATTGCTTTGGAGCGAGGACAAGGGAGTACCCCAATGGCCCAGTTTCTGGATTGTCAAGATAATGTCAACATGATTCAAAGAACATTTAAGAAGTACATCACTGAGTCATTTGAGCCATGTGGGGTAATTATAGATGGTAAACATGTTTTTTTTGACACACCAATTTGAACCTAAAAATGTCCAAACACTCGCCGACATGGTTCCGATCTTGTTTTTATGCTTCTCATGGTCGCTGTACTTCCTATGAACCGATGATTTAGTTGGAGGATCATCCCACGGATTGTCAGTGGTTCATAACCTTATGTTATAATATATTATAATATGTTAAAATCCATTTATAGCATAACCATATAGTTATAATCATAATTTATAGATGGGAGAACCATGGAGAACCCACGAATGGGGTCCTGCCTTCAACACTGTAGCAGCAATTGTTGCGTACCTCAACTGCACAAGAAATACCGTGTGCGTGGCTTTCTTACACATGGGACTGCACTGAGGTATACAGTATGTAATATGTGTGTGTAGTACATGTCTACATGTTTATCTAAATAGTGCATAATTATTTTCAAATATGCATATTGGTATAATTATACATGGAAGTCCAGGAAAAGTATGTCCTCATGAAATCCATAGAAAGTGGACAGAAACAATGTCCATGTATGATCGAAGGAAGTTTAGAAGTCAAACTTCCGACAATATGGACAGATGAAAAGCAGAGTAGGGCAGAGGCAGAGAGAAGAGAAAGATTAGAAGAGAGAAGAGTAGAAGAGAAAGAGTAAGA
>Ga0126342_10010283_pt1 | contig 16736 bp, 15 predicted proteins | sample Cyp1metagenome_FD_92528 | JGI IMG/M metagenome (GOLD analysis project Ga0126342, IMG submission 92528) | Coral microbial communities from Lord Howe Island, Old Settlement Bay, Australia - Cyphastrea 1 metagenome | ecosystem: Host-associated > Invertebrates > Cnidaria > Coral ... | reverse complement strand
TACCTACATACCTACATACCTACATACCTGCATACCTGCATACCTGCATACCTACATACCTACATACCTACATACCTACATACCTACATACCTACATACCTACATACCTACATACTTACATACCTACATACCTACATACCTACCTACCTACCTACCTACATACATAGCTACCTAGCTACCTAGCTACCTAGCTACCTAGCTACCTAGCTACATAGCTACATAGCTACATAGCTACCTAGCTACCTAGCTACCTAGCTACATAGCTACATAGCTACATAGCTACATAGCTACATAGCTACATAGCTACATAGCTACATAGCTACATAGCTACATAGCTACATACCTACCTACCTACCTACCTACTTACATACCTACAAACCTACAAACCTACAGACCTACAGACCTACAGACCTACAGACCTACAGACCTACAGACCTACAGACCTACCTACCTACCTACCTACCTACCTACAGACCTACCTACCTACCTACCTACCTACATACATACCTACATACCTACATACCTACATACCTACCTACCTACCTACATACCTACATACCTACCTACCTACCTACCTACATACCTACATACCTACATACCTACATACCTACATGCCTACATACCTACATGCCTACATGCCTACATGCCTACATGCCTACATGCCTACATACGGTACGTACGTACGTACGTACGTACGTACGTACATACATACATACATACACACATACACACATACACACATACACACATACACTTATACATATACATGACACGTACTGTATCATGTACTACATAGAATTGCACACACACACACATATATATATGTGCATGACATACACCTTATATTTGAAAACCAGTTCCGCAACTCATGTCCAATCTTGCCCCAAAGCCATGACTCAGAGATCCATCCAGGAGCTACTATCGGATCCCCGATGCGGGGTGGCCACCATTGAGGACTGACTCGCCGTGCCCAGGTTTTGGACTTAACAGGTGCCCCCAAATGTTACTATTTGCCAGGTTCTTTCAGGTTTTGCATGCAGAAAATGATGGGACCTCATGTTTTCTTCATATGAATTATGTGGGACTTTATCCAAAGAGGAATGGAATTGCATTTTGGTGATTAAACCCACAAGAAATGAATGGCAAAATCAACCAAACGTGGAGATTCAGGTGGTTGGGGTTTTGTGCAGTGGGATGAACATCCACAACTGCCAGCTGAATTGGCCCGATCTGACCATATGTACTCCCTGGTAATCAAAGATCTATATGGAGACATTGCCCATTTATATCCATAAAAATAGATGAGTTTCCGATTTCAATGTTGATTTATGGTGGAATTTCCATGGCCATTGGGCCATTCTATTACCAGCTGCAATTGAAATCAATGGCAACCTGGCAGGAACGGGCTGAGCTTGCACGAGAAGCAGTATGCTGGCCCTGTATGGCCAACGGCCAAGGCACCCCTGGGAGCCGCTCGTGTTATCCTTGGCAAACTTTGGCCTCTCGACATCTGCGTCTACCTTGGTATTGGTACGCCTGCTATGTCCCCCTGTTATCAGATTCATTAAAATATATCCGATGAACATTTATGGTAAGCTCATTAAAAAAGGCCCCAAAAAAGTCCATGGATGTTTGGTGTTGATCGTCTCATCGATTTTTTGGCACAGCGATACGCACAGGCTGTGTGCTTTGCGCCGGAAGCTTCGGAAGCATTTTTGTGGCCAGCGACAGCCAGGTCAGCCAGGTAGATGCACCGCTGCTGTTGACTCGTCACCACGAATTGCCACCACAATCAGCTTTGGTATTGCCTTCATAGTATAGAGATGTGTATATATGTTGATATTTATATGTGTATATATATATAAAGGCATAAAGATGGATGGATGGATGGATGGATGGATGGATGGATGGATGGATGGATGGATGGATGGATGGATGGATGGATGGATGGATATATATATAATTATATATGTGATTTTATATGTGCACCGATTTAATGTGTGATTATTATCCCCCGTCCTCATCATACTCACCATCACCATGATCATCACTATCTCCTTGACCATCGTTTGTGTATCATGTTGTTCATCCAATCAAGACAACTTGAGACTTTTCTTCACAACTCACCTGGTGTTCCCCACTTTGTTCCGTTGCATGTGCCTTGTGACCATGTTCATTGCAGATCAAGTGCAAAAAGGCCTGACACGCCATGCGTTTCCCTCTGTATTAAGGTGTGCATCCTTTCCAAATGAGACAATTGATAGAAAGCACCCCAGGTCTTACAGGACCTCACAACTTCACCATAGTCCAATCAGCAACCGTTGGGACTGTTGGAACCTGCATTGCCATGGCGAAAGACGTGAACGTGCTGAAGGTCTTGAAGAAAGACGCGCAAGTGAGGCAAAAGCAATCATCGCAGCCCTCAAAGCCTGTGGCTTGACTGGGAGATCTGAGAAGGAAACCCCGCTGAATTTGCGGCCAACGTCACGAATCTTCCCATGGCAACCTTTTGGCCCCCTCCCATTTTCGTTGATCAGTTCCCCTTACCATGAATTCTCCCAGCCCCGCGCCTGGGTAGTGCATCATCTGGCGCAAACCAGGCCCTAAATCATTCCTACTATTTGTGAAGTCAACATCAATAATGAGTATATAATAGTCTTCTATTAGTAGTATTGGGACTCTGGCTTTCACCGCTTTAGCCTGGTAAGTTTCAGAGCTCCTTGCCCTGACATCTGCCTGGTCCGACAGGATGGCGCCAGTTTGCAATCCAGCCATTCCCAAACTTTGATGATGGGCAAATCTGCAGGAATCCCCTATACGTATGATATCTGACAAACAAACAAACAAGCAAACAAACAAACAAACAAAACAAACAAACAAACAAACAAACAAACAAGAAAGATGTTCCCTTGTTTTTTCCCTAGAATCTCTCCGCTCATCACCCCACTTTTAGGCCAAGAAGGAAATCCCGCCCGCGCACCAGTTCTTCGTGAGCCAAAACTGGAAAAGCCTGATCGAACGGCGCCCAGATGTGGCGCCCAAAGCTAAGGAACAGGAGAGTGGCTTGAGCTGGACAGACTGGAGTCTGAAAATTGGAGATCTCACTAAACATCATATTTTTACTGAGAAAGCACTTTTTTTGTGGGGAAATTGGTCCATTTAGTGTATTTAATACAGATTAAGCTGATCAACTGATTGAGCATTAAATCTTGGGATGACTCGATAATCACTGGAATGGGTATAATTATGGTGCTTCACATAGCCGATCTCTTCGGATTGGCATTTTTATTACATATCTGTCCAGAGAAACAGGCAGAACTTTATAGAACTTTGCTGTTTCGGGAGATCACCGGAGTGTTTGCTTGTCAAAATATTCGGGGATTCAGCAGACATCTTTCGCGGACTTAGACAGCGAAATCAAGATGTATCTCACAACTTGCAGTTGGGAGCGCGCTGCACGTGACGTAAAGGTTCATGCATGAATAGCCTCATGCAATGGTAATACAGTAATACATTATTACATGAGAATTTCACATAACGCGGGATTACCAGGGTCGGAGCGTGGACAAACTGATTGCAAGCAGCCCAATTCGGAACCCAATTATTTTGATGGTATAAGTTCATGCAATATCAGCCTTGCAGGGAACAGCAGCAATGGGAGTCTACCATGCAAATCAACAGGACATGTCGGACATGTCTGAAGTAGCCAGAAAGGCTGGCAGCTAGAAACCTCCATTAACAAGAAAACTGTTAAGTATAAAATTAAAGAAAGCTATATTAATACTGGGTTATTTGTGATCTCTATACATCCTACAGACACACGCACAGACATGTATATTATATATATACATACATACACACATAATCATAGAACCATATGAATACATAATAATTTACAATTATATACCTACAGAAATTCATTGATTGTTTATAGTTATAGTATACATATATATGTCTATATCATATTCTACCAGAATATAATCATTGATATCTATATATATATATATGTAGCTATAGTGAACATTAATAGTTATATATTGAATACATCCAATAGCTATATATTCCATAATATTCAACTAACTGTAAGTTGTATAATGCTAATATTCATTGATATATAGCTCTATAGCTATAGATGTTTATTCAATTATCTTATTGATATTGGAGTATCAAAATAGCTTTAGTTTAGTAACCTTTTTTTCCACAGATCATTGGTATTTTCCATATGGATGTATATATATATAACCATATCATTGATGAATATATAATAACATGGAATATCATATGGCATGGAATATCATTTTTATACAACCATTAACCATACACATGTGAAAACATGATACCGAGGGAAAGTCGTTGGCCTCGTTGGGCGCAACGTGGTGGCCATGGACTGTGAGATGGTGGGCGTGGGTCCCAGCGGCACACGCTCGGTGCTGGCGCGGGTGTCCATCGTGGATTGCGAAGGGAAGGTGCTGCTGGATAAGAGCCTTGTGCTTATCATTGCTAATTATAGTTAATTATATAATTATGGTTAATTATTGGTTAATTATTGTTAATTATGGTTAATTATGGTTAATTATAGTTAATTATGGTTAATTATTGTTAATTATGGTTAATTAAAGTTAATTAAAGTTAATTGTGGTTAATTATAGTTAATAGTTAATTATGGTTAATTATGGTTATAATGAAGTTGGTCATATACCGTCAACAATGGTTAATTGTGTTTTTTTACGATTAATTATGTGGATATATAGTTTTTCCTTATATATATATAAGCTATATGGTTACTAATGGTTGGAAATAGTTCATAATGGTTGGTCATGATTAACAATGATTAGTTGAAATCACTGGGGAATGGCCTCGGTTAATTTAACATAGCTATTGAAAATGGACCATTGATGATTTAATATGATTTACCCTCCAGTAAATTAACATAGACATAGACCCTGGCAGTTGTCGGGGTTGGAAGACTAGTTTCCACTATAAATTGGTGATTTTCAGGGTCTATGTTAATTTACCAGAGGGTACTCATAAAACAATGCAGTTTTTTCTTGTTTCTGTAGGTATGTTGGATTACCAGAGGGTAAACAAACTAGATAAGATTGGGTAAATGGCAAATGTTTGTATGGAGAACACGGTCCTTGGTACCAATAAAACTTACTTTGCATTAATTTAACGTAGCTATGGAACATGGTTCATTTGTAGATGCTTGTATATAAAACCAAGATAAACATGTGTTTTCATGGTGAAATGTTGAATTATCAGAGGTAGCCGATTGGGGTTCCCCATGTAACAATCGTAATTGCGATGTAAACAATATACCTGGGGATTCAATGGATAACCATCCAACAAATGGTGTTTCAATCATGATCTACGAGGATTTAAACATTGCCTAACCATTTGAACCAACCATGTTGGGGGGTGTATGGGTCAAGACCTTGTGTATGGTAATATGCCCAAGCAATGAAGTCTAACATCAAGTGACATCAATTGGCATCAACTGGCAACCGTACTTCGTTCAATGGAAACCCAACAATAAATGCAATGAATGAGCAATACATCGGGATATAAACACAGGGATTGATATGGATTGGGCTAGTAATGGTAAGCCGTCCTCAATGACTTTTAAGAACTGGTGGATGTTGGAGGTTGGTTCTTGGCTCAAAGTCAAGTGAGGTATGTTGTTTATTCAGAAGTAGGGTATGGCGCCGCATGAAGTATGGCATTTTTGCAATTTTCATGCCGGAAGAAATGGTGATGAACAAGGACTCCGCTCTTCCCCTATCATATTTACACTCTGGTAATTTAACAGTTTGCTATTGAACATGGCCATAGAAATAGTGAGTTTTCCCATTAAAAATGGTGGTTTGTTCCATAGTTATGTTAATTTACCAGAGGGTAAGGTTCACTGATTCATGTAATAAGCCGACATAGATCACTGGCAGTTTGCCACCATTTGTAGATCATTTTCCTAGGGAACTCACTGGCGGCCAAGTGGTGAACTAACGGAACTAACAGGGAATCCAAGAAAATATCCAAATCATGAGCTAACATTTAGCAGGTTCTTCCAGATCATCCATTTGCGCAGCAGTTTGATTTGGACAGCAGTATGCCAGGGATTCCCAGGGTTTGAATCAAAACGTATTTGGGTGATCAAGATTTGTGAACATTGGATAACCCCGAAATTGGGTGATGTAGACACGAAACTCGCCAAAGACCTGTGGTCTTTTGGGTTGGATATGATTTAAGGTGCAGCACAGGACACCAACAAACGTACTATGGGTACATTGGGGAACAACAAGACCATATAATTGGGTAGACAGAAACGTTTGGATATTTGACCAGCACACATTTTAGCCAGCAAATCGTTTAACTCTGGGGATGAAACATGCTTAATACCAGAATTAGTCATGCATTGTTTGAGGTGAAATGTCAGGTGTTTTGATTTATATATATATATATATATCATTTATGTACATATGTATATATATATATATGTGTGTGTGTGTGCGTGTGTGTGTGTGCACATAGATTTATAATGTCTATATATGTTTTTTTTTATATATATATATATAGTATATACATATATATATAACACCTCCTCCCCCATACAACATATTTGGGCCCATTTTTGGGCTGTTGAGTATAGGAAGATGGGATTATTTGTAGACTTATGTGAACTAACATTGGTTTGCCTCATGCTGACTGCATTGATGCTTTACACTGACTGCTGCCATTGAAATGACCGCTGGGATGAGCATGAGCGATGAGCTGAGGTATGTCCGACCCAATGAATATGTGACAGACTTTCGAACGCCCATCACTGGCATCACTCCAGCAACATTCTACCGCGAAGGTGTGATTTCTGAAGATGAGGCAGGGCATTAAGTGACTTGTGACATCACTGCTTTGTAATTCTGTATTTAGTGCATGACAGCTTTGCTGATGTTCTTTTTAGGTTTTAGGGAAGGTCATGTTGGTGTTCTATTTTGCTCCATTCTGGAGTTTGGTTCAGGCCTCTTTGTTTCCCACAATGTCTCCGAAAAAGGACAGCAATTGATTAAACAGAAAGGTAGACTATACCCATGCAGATACCAACGACACAAGAGCTCCACGTGATTAATCAAAGTTTGACTTGGCAATTTTGTCCTTGCAACAATGGTTTGAAAGAAGGCTTTTGCCGTTGTACTCTATCAGGCAGGCTTTGAATGCCAATCCAGGCCCTAAAAATAAACTTCATCGTGGAGTTCCCACATGTTTATCATTCCAACTTCCAAGTCTGGCCGCTGGTTTCAAATATTTCTAATTGTCAACATACTTGGGATGATCCCCATTCCCAAACATTCTTTAGATGGGTTGAAAGTACCAGCTAGGACTCTAAGAGGGGCTCTCCACAGTCCATAGATTCATCATGGGGCTTCTTGATCCCGAGGATAAATGTGGATGCTTGAGTTATTTCATATTCCAAACTGAACTTATTAACTGGATCCCGAGTTGGCTTTTTCTGTGCTACAGGCGCGCGCGCTGGCCGCGAAGGTCATGGAGGGGAAGATCGTGGTGGGTCACTCACTGCAGAACGATTTTCAGGCGCGGCTCTGAAGGATCCAATCGCTGGTGGAAAATGTGTGTTTTTTTCATCGGGATATAATATACCATGATAGAAAAATTGCGAACTTGAGATGAAATATGTGTGTCTCTAAAAATTGTTAGTGTACCCCCAATGGTCATTTCAAATGGGAATAAATGAGAATCAACGCATGGATTTAGGGGTAGCCGGGTAGCCATCATGTTCAGACTGTTCAGACAAAGCCGCATCTTACTGAGAAAGTTCCTGAGCTGTTTTTTTTTACCCAAAAATATACCAGAGAGATATAATTACCATGGAATTGGACATGATTGGAAGGTTACAGCTACCATTCCCGTATACCCTCCGGTGCCATAAAACATGGCTTAAGCTGGACCATTTTCCGGAAAACCACGGATTTTCCCACCGAAAAACCTGATTTTTCCAGGTGTCCGGTTTCAGCTTGCCATGTTCGATGACACCGGAGGGAAATTCCATTCATCACCATTAATCACAACTATTGACCATTAAATAATCCCATTAAACCCCATTAAATCTCATTAAATCACCATTAAATCACCATGAAATCACCATGAAATCACCATTACATCAGCATGAAATCACCATTAAATCGCCATGAAATCAGCATTAAATCGCCATGAAATCAGCATGAAATCGCCATGAAATCACAATGCCCAGTTAAAGGAATGGCAGTCCTGGATCCCAGGCGCTGCTGCTGTCGCACCCGCACGTGCTGATCCGGGACACCTCGCTCTACCGGCCCTTGCGTCCGCCGGGGCAGAAGAAGACGCCCTCACTAAGGAAGCTGGCATTGCATTGGCTACAAGAGAAGATACAGGACTGCTGATTTCGGCTGGGGATATATTGGATATAGAATGATATATATATATATATGGATTTGCATACGCACACTGTGTGTGTGTGGTTTTTTGATATATATATATATGTGAATGTATGTATACACATGGAAATATATTATATATCATTTATAATGCCAAGTTTGTATCAATAACCCCCCTAGAAATCTCATAAAATCTCTAGAACTCTAGAAGGTAAGAGTCCCTCCCGCTTTAAACAGCTAGGGCTTGTCGCACCAAAAAACAACAGCAACAACAACAACAACCAACCGGCCTGCCAATGGGTCGAGATTTCTCTTTTCAGTGGCAACCTCCCTCCCAATGGGGTGAGATGGTGAGATTGGGCATGGGACATACCTTCAAAACATTACTTTTTCAACCATTGAAAATCAAGTTTGCAGTAACACCATTAAACATAACTATATCCTGACTACCACAAAATTAGGATTTCTGAGCAGGGTGTTGTTTAATAGGGGGGTCGCACATGTTCATTAATTAGTAGGGAGGGACCAACCCAAAGTCGCATTGCCAGTTTTTGTTTTGGAATGTGGGTGTTGATAAATTCGGGAATGAGTATAAATTATAACTATATATAATTATTAATTATTATATTCATGTGAATTTAACATTATTCATGTATATGGAGGTTTCCTAAAATGGTGGTAGCGCCAAATCATCCGTTCTAATCGGATTTTCCATGGTGAACGTGATTGAACAGCATCTAAGATTGGCCCAACATGTCCATTGACAAAACGTCCATCGGTTTGGGCCGTAAACATCGTTTGGTGTCCCATTTCTATTTCTGTTGCATTGCACAGGGTGCTAAGTTTGAATTTAGCAGCTTAGCATGGACTTCAAATACATAAATGATCACAAATGGTCCAGAGAGTATCAAGAGAGTATACGGCTATATACGGCTATGCGGTATGCCCGGTATGCGATGTGACCAACCTTTGGTGGTTTTGGTTCGGGATTTCACTTGGAGATGTTACCATCATCTCCGCAGCGCCAGGACGGAACGCATGATTCAGTTCAAGACGCCAAGACCGCGTTGCGACTCTACATGCTGAAAAGCAAGGCCTCACCGACGGTGAATGAAACAGACCCGAAAGGATATCCGGGCAATCAGACAATGGCTGGAAAATATCTTTATTTAAATGGTTTATGAATTCTCTTAATTGATTTCTCCATTTAAACTATGTAGAGGATTTCCTAGCCATGTTTGACTACTGGAGGGTAAGCTGTTATGGTTTGCAGGTGAACGTCCCGAGAATGATGTACCCCGGTTTGTGAATTAGTAGGCTTGCCCAAGACAAGCGTTAATTTGCTATTAGAAGCTGATATCTCCCCTAACACAGGGAGAGTAGATAGATCCAGCTTTATTCCGGGGATGATTGACTTATTGCGACATATTTAAGCGACAGTCTTGTTTCTATATATTCACTTAGTACGCCGCAACATTTAGCACAGGGACATGGAACGCAGTATCACGGATTTTTCGTTGGGAACATGCTGCTGATACCGCCCCAGGCCTGGGAAAAGCAGATGCAAAGCGCAATGCAGCATCGTTCGGCTGAACCGAATTCAGTGATGGACGATGAAGACAACGGAGAGCAAGTGGAGCGCGATTCGGTGGCCCCGCGGCAAAAGATGCTTGTCCATGCGATGTTGGGAGGCATCCTCAGGAAATATTGGGGGTGACATTTGGTGGCTGGTGTTTGTCAATACCGGCAGGCCGCTTTGGGTCGTTTTGCTAATTATATCCAGCTACCGTTTGGTCTTCAAACGCGGCAATGGGAAATCCCCTATAAATGGAGATCTTAACGGGAACATATATATATATTTATATTAATTTATGAATGGGAGATTTTTCCACTGCCATGTTTAATCATCGGATGGTATCTAACAACAACATGTTTGTATCAGCTTGAGCTGAACAAAGTTGAAAATCGGTTCGTCCCAGGCCCCAGGTGGCGCAGTTTGATTTTTTTCAGTGATGACATGTTTCCGAGATCGCCATGTCCCACCAATTGATTGGTTGCATGTAGCAATGGGGGAAAACAGCCGCGCCATTTTGCCTATGAAGATCAACATCCGGGAGTCCTGCGCCGGTGGTTCCCCCGGTCACTTAAGTGGCCAAGGGGTGTCCCATGTCATAGCGGAGAATCGTCTCATGATTCATGACCTGGACGACGGGCATGGGGCGTCCTTGGCACGCTTCGTTCAGCAGCTTTTGAGCTGTTCAAAGTGGTTTCTGCAATGTCTTCATTGTAATTTTGCAACATATGTTACATCCAATCTAATGTACATCCAATAATCCAATAATATCCAATCTAAATCCCAACTGACCATAACTGAGCAGAAGTCCCAACCAGTGCAATGTTGCGGGACAAGTTGCTCGGCACGGACGTGTTTGGAAGCTGTTGGCATTTCAGCCAAGGAAGGTCAAAAAGCTGCCAAAGGCTAAGAGATCAACTGCTGCGTCTGAACCTCCAAAGGCCAAGGAGCCTAGCGGGCCTCTGAAAAAGTCGAAGAAGAGAACCTTGTTGGCACCAAGGGCGACTGTGTGAATTGATTATTATACAATAGATTTTTGATTATTGATGCGATTATGCATAATCATCATACTATATCCGCTCTCCGCTTGAAACTTATTGGCAATGCCGGACCCGGCAACAAAAATGAGATGTTGCGAAAACTGTTACTATCGATCGAAATCCTGATGTACTGCCGTCATGATGACTTTGCATGTTTTTGCCACACGATCCTGAGGAAAGAAGCGGGGAGCCGCGTCGTGAGGGCCATACCCACGGCTGAACCCCCAAAAAATTGCGCGATGCAGGGAGGGCTGGCAAGTGGTGCGATGATAGATAGATGAGCCCTTGAAGCGTCGCAAATACATTGCTGCGTACCCCTTAGATTGGATTGGGCTGGTAGTTTCGTACTGGTTTTCCATGATATAAATAAATGAGCACAAAACATGGCGCATATTTTATGATTGCTCAGGAGCAAAACACGCTTAGGATTTGAGATGAAACCGAGTCTTCCAGGTGATTTTAAAATGATTGCCATTTTCTTCAGAGGTTTCTTATCAAAGTTCAGGATTTGTTCAGCACATTTGGAGGTTGAAGTATTCTTGATTTGCTTGTTGGCATCACCAATTTTTTTTTACATATAGCATGATTCAGCATGACTTAATTCTGCAATTGCTGGAGCTGAGGTAGGTTGGTACCGACATCCTGTGACATATCCCCACTCTTACAGTGGCTTTGAGGCTTGGGAGGAGTTTTTGCCAGAACCCGGCGAGGTCCAAAGCCGATGGGTTGTGGCATGCTGCAGTTCTTTGAGAGGAAATGTTCTCAGGGTTTTTTAATGGAAATATGGGCAATTTTAATGGATGAATGTAGATGATAATGTAGATGATTTATGATGATTTATGATGTTGTGCCGGATTTACGAATAATTGTTTTTCCCCTCTATAGTTAACAGCTAAAGCTATGTAAAATTTCAGAGGTAACTACTGTTTGATGTGGGAAATGCTGTTGTTTGCCATGGTCCATATCTAACTATCTAGTGGTTAGGAGCCGGGTAAACAGAATGTCGGTTTTGCAAGAATTGCCAGAGTGCCTGCAGGACACTGGACCTTGGAAACTCAGGTGGAAGGCAAATCCATGCACCTGAGAACAATGCCACTTCAAAGGATTTTTTTGACCTTTTTGACTGCCAGCGTCAAATCACAGGGAAAACATGTCCTTTCCATGAATCAAAACATTCCTGCCAAGTTCCTTACTTTCATTCCAGTAAGGCAAAGAGCTGAACCAGCAAACCAAACAGAATGCCATGTGGGGTATTGCAATCCCACTGAAATCAAGAGAGATGAGTGGGAGACTATTTTTATTTTTTGGACGCGAAGACTAGGTGCTGGTCAAATGACCCCCGGAATACCGACTACTCCGGGTCACCCTAATGTCGGTTCTTGTCCCAGTGCAAGGATGTCTCCTTATCCGGCGCTTTCTAGGTAGGAACTGCTGTTTTCAGCAGTTTTCCTCAAAGAATTGTGAGTTCTGATCTTGAGGAAGATATTCAACTTTCCAATAGATATAGTGAATCACATGTGCAAATTGCACCACATCGTTTCATGTTTGTTGCAAGTTTGTACGGCCCAACCATGACCTACAAATATGCAGATCCAACTGCGTTGATGAACAGAATTTTCTCATGTGCAGCCAAAAGAGCCCGCAGTTTCCAGGGACCAGCGGCAATCATGGGAGACTTTAACACAACGCTGGAAAAATTGGGAGCTTGGCCACTGCTTCAGCGTGCAGGATGGATTGACACTGCCTATCTTGCTGCACAGATGAATGGACACGATGTGGACAATACTTCATGCGACGCAGTCAGACATTCGTTTATTCTAGTTAATGGGGAGCTTGCCAGGGCGTTGACCTCATGTCGCACTTGCTTTCCTCATTTGTTTAGCACCCATCCTGTTTTAAAGGCTCACTTCAATGTCGAAACCATTTGTGCCCCAATCCGTAGATGGGTCCTGCCAAAAAGTTTTGATAATTTCCTGGTTGACCAAGAACTTGCAGAAGAAGCAGTGCAACAAGCGCTTTTGAAGTCCCAAAAGCGTTGGGAACAGGCATTGGAAAAAGGTGACGTTGATGAACTTGCAAGAAAGTGGACGAACACCGCTGAATATGTGCTTACCAAGTCAGCCGTAGACGTGGAAGGTAAGAAGTGTACAATCACAAGTGCTTTTCTCGGCAGGGCAAGGAAAAATCCACTGAAACAGTTTGCGAAAATTGTTCCTGTCAACAAAAAAGCCAGAGATGGTGATTTCCAAGCCAAACACGACCAATGCAGTGTTCACATGCGGAGGCAGTTGAAGCAACTTCACAGGTTGCAAAGTGCTGTCAGACAAGCTCACTCTCTCTTCAACAACTACCACACTAAAGCACATGTGCAATTACAACATCTCTGGAATTTGATCTTGAATGCGAAAGGTTTCAAAAAAGGATTTGGTGTATGGGTTGCGCAAAATCTCAAATTGTGGGTAAATGAATACTTGCCGAGTTATGAAATGCTAGTGCACATCAAAGATGCTTATGCCGCATGGTACCAAAAGAATGAGCAAATTGAGTGCACAGCCAAACAGGCCATCCACAAACTTGATCTGATTGAAGATTGGAGTAAGGGTGGAAAACTTGTCTTTAGCAAGGTCCAAGATAATCAGCTCATGCCCCTTACCTCCATCAAAAACTGTGTCTCTTGTCCAATCAAGAGAGTTGCCTGGGAAAAAGGAGGCCGAGATTTCCTACCTTGCCAAGACGCCTCAGTGTTGGATCCCAATTTACCCATTACCTTTCAAAGCCAAATTGCGTCCATCCAAAAGATCACTCCTCAAGGGATACATTTGGATCGTAAAGTAAAGCTGCTTGTTGGCTTCACCAAGGAGCTAGCAATTCACCAGGAACAAACAAGTGTTAACCCTGATGACATGCATGAGCAGCTCTTCATGGCGTGGAACATTTTCTTCCAGCGTGATCCTGCAAATGAGTTGGAAGATGTGCCCGATGAAATGTGCAAGCTGGTGGAAAAAATTCCCCAACACCAAATTGCCAACCTGCCGGAACTTGATGGCAATTTAATCTCGCTTGCCTTGCAAAAGACCAAGCTTGCAAGCAGTAGGGGCTCTGATGGTTTCACTACTTTAGATTTAAGAAAGTTGCCATTGCCCCTGCTGGAGATGCTTGCCATCATTCTCCGCACTATTGAGCTGCAGGGGAAGTGGCCAAAGATCTGGACACTTGCCAAAACAATTTGCCTGCCCAAATGCGCAGAACCCAGCTGCCCATACGATATAAGGCCGGTTACAGTGATGGCAAAAATCTACAGACTTTGGGGGCACATACGAGGTAAACAAGTTACCGAAATCATCAGTGCAACCATTCCACCCGAAATTGCTGGAGTTTGTAAAAAAGTTTCCTCAGACATGGTTGCACTTCTTATTGCTTCCAAAATAGAAGATGCACACAGGGATTCCCAAGCTCTTGGTGGAATTGTAATTGATCTCATGAAATGTTACAATACTGTACCCCGTGGGGCTCTGCTGAAGATTCTTGTAAAGCTGGGTGTTCCGCCTAATGTATGCAATGCATTTAGAGCCATGATGAAGCAGATGTGCCGCTTCTTTGAGGTTGCCCAGTGCTGTTCATTGCCGCAGACTACAACGACGGGGATCATCGAAGGTTGCGGGTTTGCCATCCCCTCCATGTTAGCCTTGAGCATACTTGCCCATGCCGCCGTTGTTGAATACGCTGCGAATGCGCAATGTGCCTTTTTTGCTGACAATTGGAGTGTTTGCGCATCCAGCTTTGAGGACTTGCAAAAGAGCCTGTTAGCCTTGGAAGAAACAACCAACACGTTGAGAATGAAAATTGCTCCCAAAAAGAGTTGGTCGTGGGCAACGACTGTGCGACTTAGAAAGCAATGCGCACAGCTTCAAGTTGAATCCTGTCCAATCCCATTAGTCCAAAGTGCCCATGACCTAGGCATGCAACAAAACTATTCCAAAAAGAAGTCCAAAAAAACGATCAAAGCCAAAATCCAGAAAGCAAAAAGCAAACTTGGGATTATTAAAAAAACAAAAATCCCAAGAGGCATGAAAGAAAGAGTTGCTGCTTCAGCTGGTCATGCATGTGTGTCATATGCTGGAGTTTTCCAACAGCTAACACCACAAGAATACCATACAATCAGATCCGACACAGCACAAGCCATCCAATGTGCTGGGTCGGGTGCAAATAGCTATCTTGCGTGTAATGCCAGAAATCCTTCACTAGACCCTGAATTTAAACTCCTTTTCCTAAGGTTTCAGCTCTGGAAGAGATTCAGCAAGATATTTCCTGGAAAAGCAGCTTTATTGCATGAGAAATGCCAAAAGATCCAAAATTGCCCGGCCATGTTGAAGATGCCAGGTCCGCTATCTGCCTTTGTACATGCGGTAACCATGATTGGATGTAAGTTTAACGAGACCCCAGGCGTAATGCACATTGCCAACCGCGAGTGTCGTTGGATGGACGTGTCATCCAAGGTGTTAAAAGCATTGCTGCAGAGTGCCTGGATTCAACATGTTGCCATTTCCAGAATAAAGCGCAAACACTTCAACATCTCAAGTTTTGATTGGGAAGGGAATCAAAAAGCTGTAGGGAAAATGACCTATCATCAGAAAGCACTTGTGGCGATTTATCAAACTGGTCGTCACATTACCAACGATGCCTTGTCAAAATTCCTACATGGGGTGGATAGTTGCTGCACGCTTTGTGGGGCACAAGACTCAAGAGAGCATCGCCTATTCCATTGTGAAGCACTCAATGATATCAGACCAAATCAACAAACAATGTTGCGAGTCCGAAAAACTTGGAAAGAGGCAAATTGGTATTTTGGGTTAACCCCGGCTATTCCTGACCCGAGTCAAGTAATAGGAAGTGTCACCAATCAAAAGCTTGTCCTGGAAAAGCCTGTAAAAAATACTGTGTTGCATACAGTGTTTACCGACGGGTCCGCTTTCTTTGGAGACATCCCTGCTTTAACGCTCGCAGCAGGCGCAGTGATTGAGGTCAGTGCCACCGACAACATAATCCACTCATTGCATTCCGGTATCGTGCCAGGCTGTGAACAGCACAGTTTTGCGGGGGAGCTTTTTGCAGTGCTGCTTGCACTAAATAAGTATTTCCACGTGCACGTGTATACTGATTGCCAAGCAGTGGTAGACCTTGTTGATAGCGAATTAAGAGGCAAAATCACCAAGCCAGAACTCCATGGATGCCGTGACATTTGGCGACTCGTGAAAATGCACCTTGATGAAAAAGAAGATCGACACATCACAATCACCAAGGTGAAAGCACATGCACAGCTGTGTGACACCATGAGTGACACAGAAAAGTGGAAAATCTGGGCAAATGCAAAAGCAGATGCTACAGCCAAGAATGAAATCCAAATCAAAAACAAAAAAATCTTTCAAATCTTAGAAAAAATGCACAAACAAACTTTGCAACAGAGACAGGATTCTGTTGAAATTTTAAGCTTTGTTGCAGCTGCCAGTCAGCGATGCCTTCGTAAACAGACTGCCATGCATAAGGAAAGACAGAAACATGTGGTTGTTGATTTCAATCAGCCAGGACTTGAAGAACCCTTGCAGACAAAGACCTTGCAGTTTGAATTCAGTTTTTTGCAGCATCAAGCTTATCCATGGGGGCCGGTGTACCTATGGAGGATTCTTTACTGGGCACGTAAGC
>Ga0126342_10010282_pt1 | contig 16737 bp, 13 predicted proteins | sample Cyp1metagenome_FD_92528 | JGI IMG/M metagenome (GOLD analysis project Ga0126342, IMG submission 92528) | Coral microbial communities from Lord Howe Island, Old Settlement Bay, Australia - Cyphastrea 1 metagenome | ecosystem: Host-associated > Invertebrates > Cnidaria > Coral ... | reverse complement strand
TTCTTTTTTTTTTTTTTTTTTTTTTTTTTTTTCTTTTTTTTTCCTCTCTTTTTTTTTCTTTTTTTTTGTTTCTCTTTTCTTCTCTTTTTCTTTTCTTTTTTTTCTCTTTTCTGCATTTGTTTCTCCTTTTTTTCTTTGTTTTGTTTCCTCTCTTTTTTTTCTTTTTTTTGTTTCTCTTTTCTACTCTTTTTCTTTTCTTTTTTTTCTCTTTTCTGCATGTTTTTCTCCTTTTTTTCTTTTTTTTTCCTCTCTTTTTTTTCTTTTTTTGTTTCTCTTTTCTACTCTTTTTCTTTTCTTTTTTTTCTCTTTTCTGCATTTTTTTCTCCTGTTTTTCTTTTTTTTCCTCTCTTTTTTCTTTTTTTTTCAGTTTTTTTTCTTTTTACGTGGCTAAAATGTTGACTTTTCTTGGCTAGACTTATTTACTTGGCTAAAAAAAACATTTCAGAGCTAAACTTTTTCTTTTTCGGGGCTAAAAATCGGTCCCGTCTTTCCGCCTTCTCATGGACTGCAATGCTTCATGTGTCTCCGCTTCTTTTCGGGATTCGGTCGATCCTTTTGATAATTATGAAACATGAAACAGGCGCAGTCTTGGTCAAGTCTGCGGAAAATTGATTGGGATCGACTAGGGAAAGTGCATTGTCACATGTTATCAGCTGCACGACCAAACCAGTGGCAACAAATCATGATTTGAACACAAGGTGAACGACAAATGACCTTTTGATATGGAAAGTGAGCAGAATGATGCCGGTGACGTCTCCAGCTGATACGTCCTACTTTCTCAAGTCCAAAAAATCACGCTTTCTCACTGACAGGCTGGCTCGCAGCGGCCTGTCAAACAGGAAAAGGCAGTTGGGAGGTGGCAATCCTTGGGCATAAGATGGAATGAAACATCGAAACATCAGTATAGCAACCCACAAAAGGATACAAATGCTCTACCTTTTTGCGGTTACAATACTATTAAAAAAAAAAAAAAACTATAAAAATATAACATAATGTTATAACAAGGGTTTGGGCACACCAAGTTTTTTTCCGTAATGTATCCACCTCCTTTGGTTGGAGCCTCCTGACCATCAGCAGCTTCTTGTGGCGGTCTCTTCTCCTTGTAAACCTTCACGCCCTGCAGGTGGGAAGAGTGAAATCTTCTCCGTTGAAGCTGTCTGAAAATATCAATGTTGTGCCTCATTGGACTCAAAAATGCCTGGCTGGAACTCCATACCCTGGCAGTGGAAGTTCTGGGTCTGAAAATGGGATCGAAAATGGGATATCCCAAGCCATCCCTTGGTGTATTCTCATGTTTCCCGGTAAACTGGCCATGTGTGGGTATACCATGGTATACCCCATTTTCAGACACACACCAGAAATGCCAAACCAAACTCATGTTCAGTTGTCAGGCGAGTAGTTCATGTCACACTTTCTTCCACGCAACACCTTCTCCATCAATCTATAGAGTTTGCCGGTGTCCGACCTCAACATGGCGGCCAAATGTTTCTCAAGAGTGAGAAATCCCCAAGCCATCGGTTTCCCTGTTGAAGATATTTCAAAATATAAAGTTTGGAATGATTTTGGGGTGTGCCCCAATAGAAACATCAATTTGGATCCATTTGGATTGGGTCTTCCAGGTTTCTTCTTGTCAATTAGCAGGGGAGACTCTCCCTTGCACCTAAGCAATGCACTGAAATCGGACCCCGTTCTGGAGCTCTTCAATCGTGTCCTCGCTGACCAGGTTCCCGGTATGGAGCATACGCAAAGTCGCCATAGGGATGTAGTGAGCTATTTGCTGCATCTTGTGCGACAGCAACTTCTGCTTTCATTCTTATACAAAATGTAAAGTTGTGATTTGGCCACGACATATTTCAAAAAAACAAGGATTTGTCCGGAAAATTCCGGAAACAATGATAACAATGACAAGATATCGCAGTGACAAGGGCTTTGTCAGAGCTTCAACAGCATCACAGCGGAGCAGTCCAGGCTGCCCAGAACCAGCAAGGTGGTTTCCATGAAGTCATCGGACATGCCCAGTTGAAGCTCCACAATGTCCTTCCTTCAAGGGCTGGGGCGGCTGGGGAAAGGGCGTTCCTATGTTTCGGGGTCAGAGAAGAAGCCTGGCGAAGAATGGCTTGTCAACAACCAGTGAGGCGGTAGCTCAAAGAATTCTTCCATGTGACCAAGCCCTCTTTGCAAACTGCCAGAGTTGATTTTGCAAAGGCAACACGCACCTGAAGGCGCGTTGCCAGTAGTAGACCCCAGCAGAGGGGCTGATGATGATCTTAGTTCATGGTGACAACATGTGACGACTAATGACTAATCCGTCCATGCGATCCTTTGCATTCTCAGTTTTTCTCAGCTTCCGACTGGCAGAAACCACCAGTCCGGACCCACGCCAAACGGGCCATCTGGGAAGATTTGCCTGGGCCAAGGCTAAATGGTCCACTGTGCAGAAGTGTTGTGATTAGACTGAGTAGACATTAGAAACTCGGTTTGAAAAGAGATGCTGTTGCAAGAGTTACAAGGAACTCCAAGATCATCCAAGAAGCATAAGAATAAATAAGAATCATCCAAATATTTGATCAGATTTGATCAGTACGGACGTAGTACGGACGTAGGGCCCTAGCACCAGCAGCAAAGCTACACCAAAGATTGCTCCTGCGGTCCAATGAGTCGCAACAAACCATGGAAGTTCGTACGAAGGTCACAAGTGACACATGGCTAAACACGGTAAACACGGTCACGGTCCTGCCAGGCATGCAGTCAGGAACGCAGCCTGGCTCTTGCAGTACTTGAGGATCAGAAATAATCATTTTAAAACTATATTCTTAACTTTCCTGGTCCAATGGTTCCAATGGTCCAATAATTCTTACACCACTTGCTAGCTTAGCTAGCTTGACCCACCATGGTTTTTTTTGAGTGCAGCATGGTGCAGCCTTCCACGGCTATCTGCAGCTAGTGCGCCTGACCCACGCTTCCCTGCAATTGGCCTTGGAGCTCAGCACAGCTGAGAAGTCCACAGTCACCGGATCTAAGCACGCGGCCCACAAAGCGAATTCGGCCCTGCTGTGGTGACTCCTCCGCAGCTGGCAACAAAGCTTGATATATAGAATCCATGACCTGCCGTTTGTCCTCCATCATGTAGTTGTTGCCTGCAAATTGGCAAAAGTGTTGCTGTGTGTGTATAGTTTTCTTTCAGTCTTTCAGTACCATCCATCATTGACATCACCTGCCATAAACTCATGTCATAACAAGGCATCATGTTAATGACCCTAATCAGAGAAGATAGAATCGAAACGCAAAATTACCAATCCCACAAGGAAGCGCGTGTTAAAATTGATGGCCTGGAAGGTCATAAGGGTGAATGATGCTGAATGCACTAGCGGAACCCATAAACAATATCACAATCTTTCATTGAGTGTAGATAATTACTATCATTTTTCAGATTTCGGGTCAATTTTGTAGTTGTAGTTTTGGGATGCTTTGGGTAATTTGGAACAGACCTTGAATGCACAGCATCACCTCTTTCAAAACGCTCCCTGAGGCCACGTACTGGACCCTAATGGGGTTAGCTTAGGAGAAAATTCATCCATCAGCATTCAGAATGCACCTCCATCTATTCGTCAACTAAGCAGAACTAAGCAGTCATCATCAGTTGCATTCAGAATGCACTTCCGTCTCTTCAATCTATTCGTCAACTAAGCAGGAAAGGGACATCTACAACATGGAGATGCCGAACTGCGGCCTGTGAAGTAGGCTACGATTCCTCCAGCCTCAGGATGATGCACGCCATGCCCAACTGCCCAAGCGTACCCATTGTCTCCGGTTTCAAGGAACATCTACAAGAAATATCAAGAAATCCTGGGTTACCATATGGACCATATGGAGGGCATCCTTCCGTTTTGTCCCTGACACAATTCTTGGTTGCTTTTGCCACGTCCCAGTCACAATGGAACGCATCTCTAGACCGCCAGCAGCTGTTCCAGGCATGACCTAAGCCACCCAAGTTGGGACACCCATTTATGGTAAAATTGGGGGTGGTTGATTGTTGGGTCTACTAGGTCTACGAGTTTACTCATTAGCTGCTTGATGATACGTGTCCAAATGCATTGCTGCAGCTAAGATGCAGGATATTCAGGGTTCAATTCATCTCAAGTATACCCTGTACCCTTTGACACGTCCACCTTCTCCGAATCTGCCCAAAGGATCAAGCGGAAGCATTGGGCGCCCAGCGTATGACTTCTCTACAAACTTTGGCTGTGCTGACCTGCTCAGCGAGGCTCAGCAATTTCAAAAAGAAGGACTACACAGAAGTCACCAGAAGTCGTTGAAACTGGTGATGGCATCCCTCGGGCCTCTGGATGGTGCCAATCACACCTGGAATTGCCACTACCTTGGAATTCCCACAGCCGAACGATCTTTCCCCAGGTCAAAAATGAATACCATCTAGTTGGTTGGTTAATACTAGTTAATACTAGTTAATACCATGCACCATTATATTTGAGTGAATGGCGAAAAGTGCAAAGGCTGTTCCCAAAGACAGCTGGGAAGGCTCCAGCCTCAGTCAAGCTGATTTGAGCAGTAAAAAGGCCATGGGGATTTCTGAAAATGGCAATGTTAAATCGTGAAACTGATCAAATCAAACATGGGATGTTCACCAGCAAATTGCTATTTTTGCTGTTTATTTTACCCTCAGGTTATTTAGCATAGCCATGGAAGATGGCCCATTTATAGATGGTTTACCGATTAAAATCACATCCATTATAATTGCAGGTTTTATCATGAGCGGGGGAACACTTCTGGAACATTGCTCTTTCCACATGCTTTTCGGCCCCCTTTCGCACCCTTTCGCCCCCAACCTAAATTATATACAAATTGTGTTTCTCTTTTTGTCTTGGCAGAAACCTACACTCTGCAACTATACATATGAATCATATGAATGTACCTTTTCCCCACCTTTCGCGGTGCTTCATCTAGATAGGCTACCCATTTTGCAATCAACGGGTCTTGCTGTCTTGGGTCCTGGCCCTGGAATATTGGGCGGCGGAGTGCCCAAGTCACCCACTGACTGGCACGGGTCATGGGCTCAGCAAGTCGATGGTTTTGATATGGGAGTTTCTGAAAATGGGAGATCCCCAAGTCACCATGGGTTTCAATAGTAAAATTGTCTTATTTTAGATGATTTGGGGGTACCCAGATTTTAGGAAACCACCATGTGAAGCCCCAAGTATTCTTGGGGGGAAGTTTACCACCATTCTTGCAGGGAAGACTGGGGACTCTGTCCTTTGGAAAACCTTTATTGAGACAACAGGGTAGTGTTCGTTGTTGAAGCCCAATCAACCCACCAGTTCGCACCCTTGCAACATTAGGTCTTCGGCCAGACAGGCCTCAGTTGCGACAAAAAAGAGGCGTCAGTCAAGTCTCTGCAGCGATCCAGCAAGAGTTGCTTCTCAAACACTGTACCACTCAGCTTCATCACCAGGGGATTCTGGAAAGCTTTTTAAGCTCCATGGTCTGTCCAGCCTAGTTGGCATTTCATTTGTTACAAAAAGAGAGCTGCTACACCATACCCGCCTTTGAAAGGAACATGATCTAAAAAAGACACCCCAACACTAGGGTTAGAGCCTCTGCCAGATGTGAAGCACCAGTCAAAGACCTGGATGTCGTGCAAAGACATCGAAGAAAACGGACACATCCAGTGGCATCCAGACACAAAATTTGCACGGAAAGACGGGCCGTGACGGGCCTGATGAAGCGCTGCAGCGAGCAAGAACAGCCTGGGAACATCGAAGGGGCTGGGATGGATCCGATGATCCTATTCAGCTGGGATTCATCGGGGGCTGTAGCAGTTGCCCAAGATACTAAGATATTCCAATGATGTTTGGATTTTTTTCCAGTTCCAGCACGACCAGCTGATACATCCCATCCCCCTGGGCGGGATTTGGGGCTTGGCTGCCCTGCAAAAGGCTGCGGCTACACCGACCTGCCAAGCTTCCACAGGAGATGAAACCAGCTGGGATTTTGCTTTGCAGTCGTGCAAATGTCTTTGCAAAGTAAGGAGGTTCTGTTAAAAGCAGCAGCATCTCTAACTTGTCTATAACAACTGTGGCAAATGGAATCGGCATTCAGCACTTTTCCGCGAAATCTCGAAATCGATACAGGTGTTGGTCGCGCTGACCGTACACAGACATTATCATTTGAGCTCGTCCGGCACCAGAAATGTACCCATTGGAGGAAACAACACTAGATGAATCGGAATATTAATAAAAAGAAGAATTAAGTTAAGATTGTTTATTTGTGCATAAGTTTAGTAATATCCTTTCTGTATAATTACTTTAGTGTCTGATGGACAGCGCTACATCCCTCATGCCTTGAGCAGCACAGCAATCAGACGGGTCCACTTTAAAACCATACCGCAACAAAGGTGGCAGTCAACGGCTGCGCTTCCTGTCATATATATATAATATATATATATATACATAATTCCGTGGCCAACTTGCAATGGTCGTGTGGGGCCGGGCAGGAATGGTTTCCTCTACAAGGGCAGTGCTTCGGCTTCGCTACAGATTGACATTTCACTGCAGCTCCACTGCTGTAGCTTGTCCGTCAGATTCCACATCTCTCCTCCTGAGACGATTAGCAGGCAGCCCTGTGGCAAATTCTGCAAAAGCCCAAAATCCACTTTTGCTGACATCAAATGATACTTTCCCCAAGTAAAACATTGCCATAACTTGGGGACATACCCCGGTTTCAGACACCGACCAGCGCTGTCCTTACAGGTCTTGCCACTAATCCATGGAACTCGATCGAAGAGCCTGAGCAGCTGAGGCAACTTCTCAACAGCTGAGTCTTGCTATGGCGACCTAACATGGGGTCCAATGGACCCACCAATTTTGGATCATTTTTCAGTTTAGTATAGTTTAGTAACCTCTCTAAAAACTAGATATCAATCAGTTTGAGCATTTGGTGGTATAAATTTCAGTTCTTCCTGAAGTCTCCGAACGGTCAATGTAACTTTGTGCCATGGCCATGTCGATCCAAGCAACGAATGTAGAGTCCCAGGCTGCAGGCAGCTCCAATGGCTAAGCCTATGGTCCTGTGATGGGGTGACCAATGGAGACCAATGGACCCACTATGATAAAACAAAGCATATGCTTAAGATTCTTCAAGATATCAACAAAAATCTTTACATTTTGGGAGGATGACAAGTTTGACCTCCAAACCTACTACGTATACTTTATGTGTTGCTGAAGCTTGGACTTCCAGATTTGCAGCATAAGAGCGCAGAATGGGAAACCACGTTTATAATTTATAAATATTTATAATGTATGTCATAGTATCCATATGTCTTTTGGATTGGTCTGCAGGCGCCAAATGTGCTCGATGACTGATGACCATACTTGCCTACAGAAAAGCCCTAGCTTCCCTGCGCAGCGTTGTCCCGAAAGTCGCAGTCTTGGCGTTGACCCCGATGCAGGGAAGACCCGCCACAAATTGCGTTGCTTGACACAGTGGAGCCTCAGCTACGGAGATGCCCGGCCAACACAGGTCTTGTGTCTGCAGAGTTTTTTTTCGGATGCGGTCTATGCTCTGAAGCCTCCAAGTCAGGGTGTTTGGTACTGTTGGTACAAAACAAAAGCTTGGCAAAGACCAAAGCATGTCAACTCCCAGTTGTCTTGACACTAGTATGCCCAAGCACTGGCAAAGAGAAAACGGCAGTGCTTCTGTGCTTTTCACTCAATTTGGGTGGATCCATGGCGCCAAATGGGAATTCACCCTGTCTCAATGGGTACTGAGATTGTCAGCTACAAAAAAACCAGACACAAGTTACACAAGCATCACTGTGCAGCAAGGTTGCAAATTCGGTATTAACGAACGAAGAGGCAAAACCATCAATTCCAGTGAGGAAACCCACAAAGAAAGCCTCAGGTGAGTTCCCTCACAGAGAGCAATCAAGCCAGTTGGAAATGTGGCTAGTCTTTCTCAGTTGTTGCAGATCGGTCATTGCCAAAGGGCTAAGGCAAAGATGTCCAGGCTGTTCAAACCTGAGAAGGAGATCATGTCACGAAGCCAATCTTGTTGATTCACCACAAGCATCGTATTATTCTGCGGCACCGGTGCAGATTCCCGTCTGTGTTGGGTATCCAGACTCATGAAGACCTCTTCAAGTGCACGATGAAGACCTGCACTCATCAGTTTCAGCCCCATGACGCGAGTTATCACCAAGCACGCCTCATCAGGGTCAAGGGTCGGACTCTTTGGTACAAATCCTACAGGGGAAACCATGGTCAAAACATCATGTCGAAATTCAAATGTGTCTGAGGTCTTATCTTGTTTTGATGTCCCTGTTGCATAGAATCAACATCTGTTAATGGGACAATTGATTCGAAGACCAACAAAGGTTCAAAAACCGTCGGAAGATGAGAAAGACGCGTCTGACTTGTTTGGCAAGATTGGATGCAAAGCAATCAAGCTGGTCGAGCCCACAAACGGAATATGAATGGAAAATATTGGAAAATCATTGATGATCTGTCACTCTTGTGCTACAAGGGGTCCTTTGTACCACAGTCCAGGTGTCATGTCAAAGAACAAGCCCACGCAGTCACGCAGTCTTTGTTGCGTCGATTTTCTGGTCCCTTGACCGAGTATGCCTTCAATCTCGAACTCGGCATCTAGTATGCCCTAGGGGGTCGGTGCAGGAAAATCATCTGCAAAAGGTGGGACTTCCATGGATTTCCAATACCATGTTCGTTTCCCCCTGTGCCGGTATTGCCAGTATGTTCGCCTGCATTAAGGGCGCCAGAACGAATACCAAGAGAATGGAGAGCTTCCTTGGCATGCAAAATGGATCAAGTGTTGCCAATTGCTTACCATCTCTGATAAATCTTCAGCAGAATCCCCATCCTTCAATTGGACATTCATGATTCTAAGCGCTTGAATGCACCACGCACCACTACTTTTCCATTCAAATCCACTTACAAAGTCAGTCTACAACCTCATTCCATGTTGTCTTGGTCGTTGCAGCCACAGTCCGACCACGGGTTTGCTTTTTTGTGAAAAGTCTCCAGATGGATTTGTCTAGATACTCTGGAACCCCCTTCTGATGGTACAGAAAATCCACTTCCATTATTCAATCTGCTGTGTTGCTTCTGCGCGTGTTTTTCGCAAACTGCAAACATGCAAAGTTAAAATTGCCTGCGTCTCGTTCCTGTTTGCAGATAAGGTGGTGCCAAATCACCGTTTGAACCACGCCTTTGAACATATTCTCCGTAATTTCAGGGGGTTCAAGATTTAAACCGAAACCCTTAACAAACCGCAAAACCCGAAAACTACCCCGAATTAACTCAACCGTAAATACCTCAGATAAATCTTCACCCAACCCTACATCAGCCAGAAATAAACCTGAAATCCCCCATACAAAGCAACCCCAAATAACCCCTCAACAAGCAACTAGTCCCAGAAAACTTGAAGCAAACCCTAAACCAAACCCTAAAGAAACCACAAACTAACCCAAAAGTAGCCAAACTATGCCAAACTCCCAATGAAACTTTGGCCAATCGTCTGCCCCGGAGGGAAATCCCATTACATAAACATGACTATATCCCAGTATATCCCCTAGTTCAATTGAATTTCCCATGGCTGATCCCGGTGCCAAGTCTCAGACTAGCATTGCCATTGCCCATTTGCATTCCAGAGAAACTCTTAGTTTCCAGCACCGCGGAGGCTAGCCCCCGGAAGCCCACCTGGACTGCTACAAAAACGGATTGTTTTGACCACCAATTTGGGTCACCAATGGTCAACCATATTCAACAAGTATCAACATAGATCATCTTACCCTTGCCTTATCAAACATAGACCATTTCATATACCCTCTGGTTATGACTCACAGTTTGCCATGGAAAATCCCAACCATAAATGGAGATTTTAATGGGAAAATAGTCTATAAATGGGCCATCTATACCATGGCTATGTTAGTCATAACCAGAGGGTATATCCATAGCATGTTGATAGTTGGATCCACGGAGCCAAGCAGGGGCTGGCAGGATCCTGCCTCAACAAAGTCAAAGAAGAACCATATGAACATCCCCAGGATGATTCCAGAACAGAGTACCTTGGCTGATAAAGAGGCCCGGTCAAGGTCAAGGTCGCAATTCTGTAGAGAATAAACAGAAGTAACTAAGTAGGTTGCATCTGCTTTCAATCCATGCCTATCTGTATTCCAAGTGATGTAGTGGTTCAAAAGAACACGTTTGGGAGTTTGGGTCAAATTCGTCAGAGACGAAGTGGGTATCTCATCTTGTCGAGTTGCTAAATCCACCAGCATCATCCGGTTTTTTCCTTCCTCTTCGGTTTCGGTGGATTTCACTGGCAATGTCACCAACATCCCGATGGCTGCCTAGGTAAGACAAGAGGTGGCGTTGATGTCGTGTGACCCCTGTAGAATAGAGGCATTAATGTCTTGCAACACGTCTTGCACTCAAGATCACTGTTTCCTTCTTTCGTGCATCAGAAAAATCCAGGTTTGAACTTCAATCCTCTCTTAGGCGAGTCAGTCTCTTCCGGCGGAATGCTGCTGCCAAGGCACTGCAGTGAGAAAAAGCGTTGAAAACATGCCCAAGAGTGGTCCAGCCCACATGTTCAACCTGGAAAACAAAAAACATCAGCAGTCGTTGGCTTCGAGTTTAGAAATCAAGATGTTATTTCCATGAGGGGGCAAGCAAATCAAGTTCTATTTGGAAAGAACTGACTCATGTGAGACTTGCACAAAGCAAAGACCAAACGTATTGTTTTCCACAGAAAACAACAGTAATCAATACGGACACTCAGCACCATCCATTCGTGTCAAGTCTTCCCAGTCCTCATCTGACCTTGTATATCTACCGGCAGCTCCAAATCTGAAGTCCTCGGCTGCTGATGTTTACTTCAGCTTTTTGGGGAAAAAAAAACTCCCAGGGTGCATTGCTGCCATGCATCAGTGCCAAAGCTGACAATCCCAAGGTCGCACTCTCCTGTCACAGGTTCTCAGGTTTCGTTGTCAGCAGCGAGTGAGCGAGTGTAGCTTGCGCCACATCAAATGGCTAGAGCGGCTCGAGTGGACTTCGGGAAAACGCTGAAAGCATCTCTGAAGTTGACCCTTCAATAGACCCACCAAACCTGGTAATGTCTGGTAATAATCAATAATTAAACAACTGTTTTTGGGGGGTTGATGATTTTGACCGCCCAACTGAGCCTGCCAGGGTCGTCTCGCAAAGAAGATAGCAACTCCTTGGTACAGTAGCTACAGCTGGAAGATCAATTCCCAACCAGGACAGCCAGAGGAAGATCAGATGATTGAAGCACTAGGTAAAGCAGCTGTGTGAAACAGCCTGAAAGCTGCCAGCAGAATTGACTGAATCCAGAAAAGAGATCCGAACTTAGAGACATCAAGCTTACTGCAAGCAAACCTCAAGGGTCCAAAGATTTGAGTGAGGACCTAGACTCAGACGCCTAGCTGCATCAAAACCCCTACCCCCAGCACAGGATAGGGCTCGAAGGATGATGTGCTGCACTGTGTAGGGAAACCTGATGATCCAAAATGACAGGGCAAAGACCACGAAGATTCCCTCAGCAGAAGCCACAGGTTGGTACAGCTGGCTGCTTTATTAGCACCTTTTCTGTCTGCTCATCCATCCCACAAAGGACGGTTTCGCGGTTTCGCTTAGTTTAATGCAAAATGTTCCCTTTTTTTGCATGATATGCCGCCAAGGTATGCAAATCAATGTCTTGGGACCAAGCTATTGTCACACCCAGACCATTCAAGACCCACTCGAAGGCCAACAAGAAGTTGGCCTCTTTGAATTGATACGCAAGTCCTCAGTTGCGAGCGTCTAAAGCTGGGATACCCCCAAACCATTGGCTTGCCATTTGCCCATTCAAATGACCCAATGACTTGGATGATAACTTTGGGTCCTCTAGGAAGCCACCAACTGATACAGTATGCCGAAACCAAGCCACCCCAGGAGGTGAAAACTGCTAGAGTCTGCGTGTCGAGGATCTTGTTCGAAGGCCTTGGTAGCTGCCCATGGTCAAGTTCTATGGGCTCAATGGAGTGTGGTCATCCCACCATCATTGAGGATCCCTTTTTGGGGTATGGGCCGGTATGGGTTATTTATCCAACTTCTGACCGTGACAACGGAGTGTCACGACATCAACCTCCAGTCCGCCATTCTTGCGCTGTCAGATCTGAATTGGCATTGATTAATGGAACCACTCCGTAGATGCAGGGGAAACTGCAAAGTGGAGACACACTGCAGCATTGAAGAATTGCCTGTAACTGGTCAACAGTTCATCTTTCCTGCCCAATCCGTGCCATGTTGTGGAAGTGACTGATTGCTCTTCAAGCAGCTTGTATACGTTGGTCAAAACGACAGAGGCATAGGCGAGTTTGTTGCAGGCAAGGTCGCGGAAGCTCACTGATAGGAACAAGAGCAAGGAGATCACCTCAGTTTTCTCCTGGATCCACACCACATCCTTCTCATCACGACGGCATATTGACACAAAGTGTCATGAGTGCACAAGAGAACAAGTGTCTATTGTAGATGTGACTTTGCGTTTCTATGTTATCCAATGGTATCTACTGCAAGCCTTGAATCTTTGTCTTCCCTTGATGGCTCCCGCGACGACTTTTCAAACCAAGCTGCGTATGCAAAGACAATGCCATAGTGGCGGATAATGTGCACTGCAAGCGATGCATTGTCACGGCGCACGGATTTCTCGTCCTAAACCAGGCCACAAATCAAAACTGAGGGTGCCAACTGATGTCAACTGCAGTAAAAGGTGTTGGTTGGTTGTGTCTGAGAATGGGGTATACCCCCACATAGCCATTTCAATAAGCCATTTGAATAGGATAATCGATGATACAGTAAACCATTGGAATTGGGGATACCCTATTTTCGCACAAACCCGACTATGTCAATATCAAGTTCTTCGTGGGACCAGCTTCACAGTTTCACAGTTTCGCGGGACAAGTCACCATATACTTGATGGACCAAACCACCACAGCAGCTCCAATGATGCTCAAAAGGAGGCCCAGCCACAAGGACAGGAGTCCAAAGCTGAACTCCTGGCGAAGTCACAAGTCACGGCAGGTACTGGTAGAAAGAACATAGAGAACAGACGTCGTTTCGTCTCCTTTCAATAAACTTTAAACCCCTACCCATCCCTGCGCAAATGTTCCTGGTTCTGCCTCACCTATTCCCGGGTCAACCGGTGCGTTTGATCTCCTCATATGGAACACCCAATGAATCCCGCTGAATGTCAAGGTCATCGGAAAGTCTGCGACCTTTGGCCTTGGGGTCGAGGCACCAACTCACCACACAAAATGTGACACTACTGGGGGTTGTCTGAAAATGCCCCAAATTTCCAGGGATAACATGATCAGATATGATTCAAGGTTTTACTGTCTTCCCCACTGCTCGCACGGTCCTCTTGGTGAAATAAATAATAATATATCTTTTGCCGCGTTCACAATTTTCAGACAAACCCACTTCTCGCCCATAATACTGTGAAACCACAGAATCTTTCTGATCACAGCTGAGCTGGCCTTGATCATCTCGTCGCAAAAACCAACTGCCTCCTGAGCAGCGCGGCGTGAACTATGTAAGAGGACCTTCTGTTGTTATACCCTCTGGTAAACTAACATAGCTATGGAAAAACACCATTTTTAATGGGAAAATCCACTATTAATAGCCATTTTCAATAGCTATGTTAAATTACCAGAGGGTACCATCCATCACATTTGGTGGCAAATGTCCAGTATGAATTGCCAGTTACTCAACTGCCATGTCTCACATGACTCAATGGAACCGGGTTCGACCCTCCTGGTGCAGGTAGGACAGCACAAGGGTGGCATTGTCTTTGTTCACAAAGGTTTCACCGATCCTGAAACTCAAACTCCACGAGTCAAAGACAAAACTCATTTTTGGAAAAAAAACAATCCAGTGGCTAATCAGAATATTTCCATATGGAGGTTAGGAGTACCCCCAAATCATCCATTTCGCATGGGATTGTCCATGATAAATTATCCAGCTATTGAGGTACCACCATTGGAGGAAACCTCCCATGTTTTCCATCCAGCCTTCCCATCAAGGCACAAAGCCTGGGAAAGTTGCCGCACAACTCCTGGCACCGAGAATGAGAATGACCCAAGTCCAATTGGGATTATCATCAGTAGCTGGTATTTGTATTAATGGATAGTGATTGGTATTAATGAAGACTAAATAACGATCAATGGTAAGTATCAATAGTTTATCATTATTTACGGTCATAGACCCAACTGTTAAACAATGATCAATGGTATGTATGTATAATATATATATACCCATTGTTATCATTAAGTTGTCCATTTGATTATATACGTATAGGCACATTTGTCCTCCTGAAATCATTTTTTCAAGAACCCATTCGGGGGTACACATCCAATTCCATTGGCGCTGCCATGCGGTGCTCTTGTGTAGGAAGAGACCTAATGTGGCAAACCTAACAACGAACCATCCACAATAGTATCCATAAATAGATTGTGAAAAAACATCGCCAATTTGTAGGTTTATTATAGGGTTTATCATGGTTTATCACTTTATTGGCAAGCGCCTGAAGCACATCATGTCGAGTTCCTTCAGCAATGGTCACGTAGACCTTGCCTCAGTGTCACTGGCGGAAGTGGATCTCGTGTCACCACAGGACGGGTAGTCACAAAAGTGAAACAGGTCATTGATGATCGCAAAAACTGCAGGCATCACATCTCAACAGCCACATAAATCCGGAATGCCAACCATATATAGATATCCGTCATATCTGTGACACTTGCTTCATTGCAGTCTTGTGAGTTCGAACACCTTCCCCCAGAAAGCATGATAGATATTAGAAAGATTCGCATCCATTGCGGGCTGTGGACTCGAAAACTACAACAAGTCATTGCCGTCCAAAACTAGGGGTTCAAGCATAGATCCAGCAGCAAAACGCGACCACTGCAACCAAGAACATTCTAAACTTCCTGATCCCATTGCATTTCATTATGTTTTATTGTATCCCATTATATCATATATATATATATATCCGATATACAAGTATCTAATTATCATAGATTCTACATGCATGAAGATGGACATCTGCGGTTCCAGACCTGCTCCTCGATAGGCCGTGGTCAGGTTCGCAACGGCGATGGTCTTAAATGGGGACAACCTGCCGAGCGACACGGCTGAAAAGTGCTGAAACCTAGGAGATTCGCGGTGGATCGGTGTATCAACTGACGCCAAAGCACAAGGTGCAGAAAAGGCTGGGGGGCATCAGCATGGTGACTGCCTCCAACCTCAGCAATAGCGATGAAACTGCACAGCCAGTGATACTCAGAAGTTGAAACAAAAGTTCAGCAAGAAGGGCAAAGGAACGGAGGGACAGAAGGTTTCCAATGCAGCGTATAGAGCGCTTTATCACAAGGCTCTGCCCTGATAATTGGTTTTCTGCATTTGCTTCAACACATGCACAAAGCACCTTTTGATTCGCTAAGCAGCGGACGTATCAACGCTGAGGTTCAGTGTCGTTTCCAGGGTGCCACAAGGAAATTCCACCTGCGGAAACACAGCATGAATCATGCGCAATTGAACGGTGTTCAAAACATTGACATGTCAAAACCCTCTGACGATTCCTGTATACTCCCATTCTCTTCCGCGAGAGGTTCCGCACATCTTCCGCAGTGTGGGTTGTGGCTTCCGCGGATGCATCTGTCTTAATGAATTGTTCGTTACCCCACTATCATCTCACACAATTCCACCGTCTAGGGCAAAACTCGATGGTGAAGGAAATGCTCACAGGATTTCCCATGCAAAAGTGGCACAGCTCGAAAGGACTCCGAAGAAAACAGCCTCCACCAGGGCTTCTCCGGTCACATCAAGCGTTCCCTCCGCAGTCCTTAACGCTGGGGGTTCACCAGATCACTTGCTTCACAGCCCAAATAGCCCAAATGTGCACAACTATGCCCAACTATGTCCAAATTTCCTCAGGATTACCTTCAAGTGACTCTAGTCACTCGTCTTCACGAAGGACTCCAATTCCCAGCTTCCAGCGGATCATCGCCAAGGCGCATCACCACACGGGCGGAGTAAGGAGCCTCATCTGAGGGACAAGCTGTTGTCATGCCGAAAGAGATCGTCTCAGGTGTCTTCGGATCGGTCTCGAGCATCTTCATCTCTGTAATCCTGAAGTCAGTTGAAAGAGGAAACATCTGGCAACCTTGAAAACAGCAGTGTGTATGAGTTTATATGGGGCTGAATACTGAAAATGATCAAAATCTTGAAGTATCAGGTTCTGAAATGGTTGCCCAATAGCACTCACATCAACCCCCGATTTACGAACTGACACAGGCAGACAATGGATCTCGTGGTGCATTGACGTGCCTGATCTGCAAATGTTGAACAACTGAACACACACATCACTTCAGCCCAGCCGTCTCTTTGACCCATCAATGCCTGTGCCTTGGTGCACTTTGGTGCACTGGGGCTCTGGGTCGGCCTACCTGGCCTGCCTCTTGGCGAGTTCCGATCCGGAGAGCCACCCAAAAGTCGGATTCGAGTCGGTTTCGGGTTTCGGGTTTCGGGTTTCGGGTTTCGGGTTTCGGGTTTCGTTGCTTGAAACCAACTTTCGCTGTCGGTTTCGGGTTTCGGGTTTCGGGTTTCGTCGATTGAAACCCACTTTCGCTGTCGGTTTCGGGTTTCGGGT
>Ga0126342_10010281_pt1 | contig 16739 bp, 13 predicted proteins | sample Cyp1metagenome_FD_92528 | JGI IMG/M metagenome (GOLD analysis project Ga0126342, IMG submission 92528) | Coral microbial communities from Lord Howe Island, Old Settlement Bay, Australia - Cyphastrea 1 metagenome | ecosystem: Host-associated > Invertebrates > Cnidaria > Coral ... | reverse complement strand
ATGTAATATATAATATATAATATATAGTAAATAATATATTGTATAATATATATAATATAATATATATCATATATTATATATGATATATAATATGTAACATAAAATATAAAATGTAAAATATCGAATATATAATATATAGTATATAGTATATAGTATATAATATATAATATAAAATATATAATATATATAATATATGATATATATATATATATAATATACAAAATAATACAATATAATAAAATAGAATAGAATATAGTACAATACAATACAATACAATGCAATATAATATGATATGATGTAAATCGATATGATATCATATGATATGATATAGCATAATTTAATGTAATATGATATGATATAATATAATACAATATGATATAACATAACATAACATAATATAATATAACATAATATAATATAATAGAACATAACATAACAGAACATAACATGACATAACATGACATAACATGACATAACATGACATAACATAATATAATATAATATAATAAACTATAATATAATATAATATAATAAAATATAATATAATAAAAAATAATATAATATAATATAATATAATATAATATAGCATAACATAACATAATATAATATGTATGTCTATGTATATACACATAATATTATATACTCATCTTTGGTTTGCGTCCCTGCGTCCCAAGTCTTGCGGCTGGCCTCGGTTTTTCTTTGCTGCGGCGACCTGGGAATGCCACCCGCTTTCTCCGGCACGACTGGGCACATTTGTCCACCAGCTGTGGCAGTTGTGGGTGGAAGGCCTGACCGTGTCGTGGGAAACGCCCCAAGGACTCACCAATGGTTGGTGTAAACTAGTATAAACCCTCCAAAAATGGCTGGTTAGTATATATATAAACCCTCCAAAAATGATAAACATATAGTCGGGTTTACCACAACCCAGTTGGTAAGTGCTTTATAAATCTCTGGGGCTTAGCCTGTGCATGATTGGGTCACGATCGTGGTTGTTGAATGCTATTCGCCATACCAACTGGAATGCCCTTCACAAAAATGTCTCCAGAATTGACTTTTGATGGGGTGGCAGTTTATGCAATTTGCGGCTTGTTTGGTATTGACAAATAGCCAAACCTGTCCATGTTGCTGGCCATGACTCAGCTCGGGTGTTTCTGGGTCTGCCAGGATCTGCCTACGTGGATCTCGGCAGGTCTGTTGCGTGCCACCACATCCTCACCATCGTCTCCAGCAAACTGCAGGTTTTTCCTGGTCCTGCCGTTGCTGAACTGGTGAGCAGCCCGTAATGTGGTCAACCCAATAATCAACTCCAATAATTGAGTATGGTTCATGAAGAGTCCCACTGGTAACACTGTGGCTTCTTATTGGTTTTACCATGTTTTACCACACTCCTCAGTTCACTCAAAACAATGCGGCAATGCAGTCCTTGGATTTGATGATTCATCTCTCACGGTGCCAGGCAGCAAATCTAATGCTGATTCCTCATCCAGAGACGCAACAAATTCTGATAGATTTTCAGCATCTTCCACTGAAAATCTTCCACGAAACCGGTCCCTTGGACCATGACTTGGCAAAGCCGTGTTTCTTTCTGCCAAGTCACTTTTCCCTCCTCAAACAACCGCGCTGGTGGAGAGTCTGGTGCTGGAGGAGACTGACGCAACCTCGGACACTGGGAGCGCTGTCACGTGAAGCCTTCAAGGCCGGGTCAAAAATGAAGGGTTTCAGAAAAGGTCATGGAAAAACCACGGAAAAACCATGGAAAAACCATGGATTATGAGTTATGATTCTATGATTGATAACTTCCAGGATGTTTTTCTTCGAGCCCGCTGGGTCCACTATGACTTGACCTGCACGGGGACCCGTTGTGGACGCCAATCTTAGGCTCCAGCCTAGCGGGTCCTGGTAGCTCCTGGTCAAAATGAATGGTCACAAGTCAGGTTCTGCGTTTCCGCCCAACAAATTCCGTAGGTTTACTATGGTTGACTAGTTTGGCAAGTAAATGGCTATAAACACAAACCGTGAGCTTATTGGGTTTGCTGCATTTTGTGCAGCCCAAACAGTTCCTACAAAGATTCGATCGCCAGGTCCCGGGTGGATGATACCCAGTTTCCACAGGGTCCTGATTGAGATCTGCATGGTGTTGGGGTGTCCACTGCCTGACCATCGACATCACAATGGTTTTGGGTCTGGCACTCCCAGCAGAGATCATGCCGCCGGCATGAACGGCTGCCTCAAAAGAGGTCGCAGATCATCTACCAGTCCAGCCCGCAAGCGTTCTTCCAACGCGTGCAGCTCCGTCTGTAGCCACTCTTGGAAGACCTGGGAGGAGGGGTTGCGGTTATTAAAACATATTAAAACTGTGCTTTCAGATGAGCTAAGCACAAACGGTGACACTACGCGTCTTGACATAAAAAAGAACATATCCATATCCCCCAAAAAAGAAGTGCGGCTGGGCCAGGATTTGAACCATGGAGCAAACTCCAAATCCATCAGATTTTCCACCGAGTTACAGGTAGACTTCCTTTGTCTGGCTTTAGTTCCTCCAGGCTCTGTCCTGGTCTTGCTCGACGATGCAGCTGCGATTCAAGCCTAGCCGAGCCAGACTCAAACAACTGCACAGCTGCTACACATGGACCATTCTTGATCATGGGATATCATGGGTACATACCGACCAATGTCTCTTTTCAGCCGAAAACGCATCCTCACCCTCACCCTGTACCTCTGTTTCTAAGCCAGCATCTTGAGTCAAACCAGGCATCAAAACCGCCCTCACCACTCTAAGTACATCAAAAGGTGGGGGTCGAAAAGTAATACCCCAAAAAAATACCTTACTACTATCACATCACATCTAAAAAATGCTGCCCGCCCTCACTTACTACTGCAAATGGTGCCTCAAACTTGCCATACTCATATGTAATAAAGGTGTGTCCAAAAAGGGGTGGTACTTCACAATTCAGCTGACCATTCTCCCCATGCACCATTCTACCCTTTTCTTAATGGATGGGTCAAACATGTCAAACCAGTGTTCCCAGAAGAAAGTATAGTTAATACTGTAGTTAATACTAAAATATATATAGTATAATACCATAGTATGACACTATTCTGTACCACAAATTGAACCATTTGTGTGTACCGAAAGTGAGTACCTTGTAGCATCCTCCACCAACGACGCCAACTGCGATTGCACCTGGCCGACATCTTGAGACGGGGTACCGGATGGTACCGGTCAAGAACGAAGACTAGGGCTAGGGGAAACAACATTTGCCTGGTCAAGGTTTGACTTTCTGTGAATTTGATTGAATTTCATCATCGATATCCAAGTTTTACTTTAGAGTGGGTACCCAATTCTGACCCATATACCCACTTTGATCGGAAAAAGCACTTCAAAAGCATCGACAATGAGCACCTCAGAGCTGTTTGGGAGCGCCATCAGAAAAATAGGCCCGGGTTCAGTTGCTGAGCATGGCGCAACAGCAGAATTCGTTTGGCGAAACGTGTTTCAACCATGAGATTGGATACCCTGGAGAACGGTGTCCGACGTTCGACACGCCTTTGGGCTGGTCATGACAACTAGATATTCTCATGTTTTTTACCGACCTTCACCAGTGAAGAGACACCATGTTTTGCTGAAGATGTTGTCTGATACCCGATGAAATGGTTGGAATTTGTGTGTCCTGGGCCTTTCCCACTGAAGCGAAGCCAAAACATAGCGGAGCAGTGAAATTGCGCAGTGCCCAGGCACCAGCTTTGTCATTCCCATCTGGGATGCAAAGTAAAGAGTGGTGGAGACTACCAACATCTACCAACTAGATACCCTTCTTTTTTGGTCAAATTCTGCTATAGTCACTATAGTCTACTCTACAGTTGCTTCTTTGGCAATTCCTGGCAACTGAACTCCGGTGATTGAAAACTCTCACCTCTTGTGTTCGATCTCAAAGGTGTCTTTCGAGTCGGCGCTGCAGCTTGTTTCACAAGCTGGCACGCATTAACACGACCAAATGCTGGCCATTGTTGAGGATTGGAGCGTGACTATCCATCAAGCATCACACGAGGAAGAGATACATGTCAATTAGGATCACAATTAAGTTAGGATGGACAAATTTACATAAAAACAAATCTTGGAACCAGGTGACCACCAGTCAAAGATCCATCAAAATCGCAAATTCTATGGTTTGAATCACATCTTTCTCAATCTCATATCTCTTTAATTACCGCAATTACCATGCCCAAACCGCCCTTCATGAACTTGTTGATAACCATGTCTTCTCAACCTCAGCGCGATGTAAATGGCACAGCAATCCAAACTCTTGGGGCGAAATGGAGTGAAACAAAAATGTGTGGTGTGCGTCCCAGACTTGTTGGTGCCAGTCTTCTCAAGTTTTTGGAAGGGTTTGTCTTTGTATCAGGCATGAATGCACTGAATGTCAAGCTTGTGAAGGCTCACTCAACCGGCATCCACCGCTGCGGGCCTTGGCCCGGCGAGATCGGCGAGCGGCTCTTCGATTTCCGCTTGGGGCGACCATTTTTTCGCAGCTCAGGGGCACCTGCGCCGCACCGGCGAAACGAAGAACGGAGATTCAGTTGGGATAGAAACGTGAAAAATGTATGAAAATAAAACACACTGGTGATACACACAGTTTGAACTTCTTGAAACTTATTTTTCATCCAGTGTTATGTAAAGTGTCAAACAGTTCAAATTTCGAAGCCTGCCAAGTCTTCTCGGGCATTTTGCTCGGCCAAGACCAGGCGAACCCATGCAGCCTTGGCGATTCTGGCGCTGCACCGATTTTTTGTCGTTCTCCGAATTAATTGAGTATCCCAAAATCCTATGGAATTCCTATGAAAATCTGTTGAAATCGCATGAACATCCGATGGAAATCTGTTGGCTGATTAATTCATCATCATTTTTTGCTTCTTAAAACTGCCATGAATTGGGATATCCCCCATTTTCCGACCCAGTTGTGATCTTGGACCCGGGCCACAACTGGTACCACTGCCATGGACAGGACCAGGCCTGACACCACGCTGGTAGCTGTACCATCTGGATCCTGGTGATCTATTGCTGCAGAAGCAACACTGGTACCTGAAACGGCTCCGGGTCACTGGATGGGTTCGTGGGACACACAAGAACTAATTGGTGTTTAGTAGGGGGGAATGGGATGATCGTTCATAGTTATCAATTATATATATAATGATATATATATATATATAATATTACATAATTATGGATCATTCCCCCGTTCCCTACTAAGCACCAGTAAGGAAAAATAAGGAAAAGAAACCGCTTCCTTGGTATCGCCATGATTTCCATGATTTCCTGTCATCCATATAGCATCTGACCCCTCAGCTTCGGCATCTTCAGCAATACTAAGGTGTAGATCGGAATCTTAAGGTCAGAAAAGACAGGAACTGCCAAAGGCGCACTGGGGGCGGTGAAGTTCAGCAAGCTACCGGAATAGGTCATGGGCCTCAGTGTGGCCCAGGTGGCCCAATCATCGTCCCAGGGGTTTAGTGCAGCCTGGGGTCGGAACAGCATGACCAGCTGAAGCCACGTGACTTGAATGTCGAAGTATCCCTGCCAAAATCTCAAGAGGGACCGGACTCCCAGACCAATCAAAGAATGTACTAAGAAATCAACAGTGACGTTAAGTAAGTGCTACTAATTCGTGCTACTTGCAACACCTTCAGCATGTTGTGAAAGAGCAGGGAAACAGGACTCGACCTGACACCAGTGGTTTTCAGCTCAGACATTCTGTGAAAGACAAGCTACATAAACTACTCTAGTTACTATAGTTCCAGCAATGCCCCAGATCTGAGGTAGAAACGCGTCTTCCAAATCTACAATGGAAGCTGAGACCTGCCATCTGAATTCGCAGTGCAACGGGATGTGCAGTACAATTTCCTTGAACTTTCCATAGAGCCTCCGTCTCATTCAGCAGCTCACTTCCCAAGGACACCTAGCATGGCTCCAGTCACTGCTTTCACCAAAAATAAATAAAGCGCTAGAAACTGGATGTTCGACAAATTTCGAAAACTTCATCAAAATGTGTAGGTTTTGAATCTCGTGACATGACCCCGTCGATACCTCGAACTCAAGCTCTACTTCAGAGCTGATAACCTGTCCACGGAAGACCCGAGCGAGCTGCCCCAGCTGGTACTGGAAGCACTGACAAAACAAACAACATGAGACGAATCCCAGCCTCGCCGGTTTCATCTCAGCAAGTGAAAAATTGTGAAGTGACTTGGAAATTGCACTTTGAACACCTTAATTCCACATTTTTTTGTTAATGTATAGTGGTCTTGTAACCAATCAATCACCCATTTCTATCATGGGGCCCCAAGCAAAAACTGACCAGCTAGCTGTGGAAGCCATGGCTCATGGTAAGTTCGTTGATTTGCCTATTGAAATGGTGATAGCTATGAAGAAAAACCCATGAATTGACCCATTTATTAGTTCACATTGACCATTTTTTATAGGTGATTTACCTATTGATTTACCTATGGTTGATTCACCGGAGGGTAACCAATTTTCCATCGCCAAATCTCCACTGAGCACGCAGCTATTCAACAGGAGCTCGGCAGCTCTCAGCCGCCGAATGCTGCGGCCGGAAACGCCCATGCAGACGGCCAACACGCGCCTCCCGCCCCAAGGTGGCCGCAAAATGGGGGTACCAGGGTACCCCATTTATGGATGATTTATAATGGAAAATCCAATTTTTTAATGTTTTTCATGGATGATTTAGGGGTTCCATTTTGGGAAAGCTCCAAATATTGCCTGAAGCATCTGAGAGTAGGATAAATGAAGATGTGTGTAATTATGAGATTATCACACTCATTGAAGGACAAAGTAATATATTAGGATCCTCACAGAACATTCTATCATTCTTCAAGACATGCCATCTTTGCGACCACCGAAAGCATCATGGTCCTCGTCAAGGTTGCAGTGATCAGTGTCGTCATCACTGCAACCAGTGTCACCATCATGGCCACAAGGCCATTAAATATGACACCGCCATCATTTTAGCCACCACCACCACCATCAGCAGCACCATCACCATCTACCACTTCTCCTTCTCACATCATCCTCCATTTGTCGGGTATTGATGGCTATTCTACATCATTCATGGGCATCACATTTGAGTGCGGAGATTTTTTGAAGTCAGTTCCATCTGTGTATCCTGACGAATGCGATCTGATCCCGCCTCAGATTGTCAAGGAGCTCATCTTCACTCCATTGTCGAAGGCTGTTGAAGCCTCGATGGCCCAGCAAGGTCCGGTCCCAGTTGGGATGGTTTCACTAACATCTCACCAGTTGTTGTTACTGGTTTTATCACTTCGTACCCATAATCTATTCACTAATAACTTGATCGTTCTTCATAATCACTATTAGAATCTATCTAATATATCTAATCACCAGCTTTACCAGAGCATCGAGTTTTGGTTTATTCTTCTCACTGTGGCAAATCCCTACAAATCTAATCACCATTCTTCAAAAATCTAGGTGTTTAGAAAATCTTCATGTAATCTAATTCATCTAAACATCTATCATCTATCTAACATATCTATCAAAATAGGGGTTTCCAGGGCCACCAGGGCCCTGGCCAAAGCGCAAGGCTCCTGCAAGCAGCAGCCCGCGCCAAGCCAACTTGGTGGCCTCAAACTCGCAGCCAAAATACGTTGTTGTTTCTTAACGATACTATTGCATGTGTGTATTCATACCATGTATATTACATTATATTACAGTATATGTATAATATATATATATATATATATGTATGTATGTATTGTAATATATATATATATATATACATATACATATGTTATATATATATATGTGATTCTATACATATGTATGTAATTATATATACATACATGATTCTATATGTATTATGTATAATACACATGCATATCTAAAATATATGAACAAATGAGCGTTCAATCTCTGTTGCAAACCCTTGCGGCGCAGCATGACAAAAAAGATACACACAACGCCTCCGATGGTTCCAGGCAGCCAGAGCTGCCAAAGAATCGCCCAGCCAAACAGGTGAAGTGACCAACTGATGTCAACCTAGCGATGCATCCGCTGTGGAAGTTAGGTGAAGTTATGATAGTTCTGTGAAGTTCACAAACAAAAAAAAGTTGATAGTTCTGGAATGTTTTGGATAATCACCATATGGTGTCATAAGAGGTCGTAAGGTGTCATGTCTCAATGTTGAGTCCACATCAGAACAGCTGGACACGCTGCAAAGTCCCCAACGGAGATTCGCATTTAGCATCACAGCGCTCCATGTGTAGCATGTACCTCCACTGGGGATGTTCCATCTACAGTCGGATGGGAAAAAACGAAATAGAAAACAGCAAGAAGCTGGGATCATCATCCCAAATGGAAGAATATCACCAAGATTCACCAACCTGTTTATAACCAATACATTCCCGTTCCAACATCTTCAGTTCCAACATAAACCCGCCTGGGGCATGACGTCCACAGCATTGAGGCAATGACACAACGGTCAAGCCTGGTGGTCCTGTGGCTTGGTGGTCCCAGGGGTTGACCAATCTCACAGTTAAATCTGGCTGAGGTAGGAACGGAGCAATGTCGAACTGAGTTGTTGATGTAAATGTCATTGTAGCATTGCTAGTGTTGCCAGATTCACTAGCTTCGCTAGCTGTGCTGCTGAGATTGGTAGTACCAATCTCAGCACTGGAGCTGCTGGAGCTGCTACTGCTGCTACTGCTGCTACTGCTGCTACTGCTGCTACTGGTGCTGATGCTTGTACTGCTGGCTGTTGCTGTTTCGCTGGTACTGGTGCTGCTTGTTGCAGTGTATGTGCTTACTGTGCTAGTGGCCGTTGTGGTGCTTGTAGAGCTGCTCGATGTGGTGGCGCTGCTGGTTGTGCTACTCGTTGTGGACGTGTTGATTTCAAGGCAACTGGGCACAAGGAGTAGACCATCCTGGCGCAGGTGAAGCAGTTCAGCATTAAAGGTCCAAACTAGGGTACCCTTGGGTACAAAAAGGCCATGCCATGGTTTCAAAAGTAATAGTTTCCCATTTGTTCCATGATTTCATAGCAATTTCTAGGTACTGTAAATCCCCCACAATCTGGGTATCGAAGTTCTTCAGCAAGGTCCTGGCAGCTCACCCGGGCTTTGGCATTCAAGCCCTCTGGGCATGAGGGTGGACAGGACTCCCCAACCTGCAGCACCTGCGATGTGACTGAAGATTTCTTGCAATTTTTGGATGGATCTCCTATTGGCCTCTGGGCATCGTTCAAAGAGCTCCGTGGCAGGCGTGTTGCAAAAGCACTGAACCAATGTCATCACCTGCGAAGGAAACACCAGGTGTCCCGAATACATAGAAGTGCTTTTCCTTTCCAAGAGATCTTGAGAGGGTATCATAATTCTTTACGATCCTTTCGGCATCACAGTCGTTGACAGAGAAATTGTGGAAAATTGAGACCCTACCTTTTCCCTCCCACTTTAGCAAATGCGGGTTTTGGCGACAAAGCAACGGATTTGTTTCCACTTTCCCGTTGATGTGGCTCGGCACTGCTTTTGATGGGTTTGACTCCGCCAAAGTCGCATAAGTTTCAGTGGTCCTCACTCTTTCACTGCGTAATGTTCGCTGGTCTCTCGTTGCCCTTGCCCTGCTAATCCAGTTCAGTGAGGGTCATAGCCTGGTTCTTATCGCTAGCAAGTATAATGGTTTCTTGTGGGATGCGCATGCTCAGTTTTGCATCCGAAAGCCAGTCATCCCAAAGCCAGCTGTCTCTCCCAATGCAAAGTAAGTCATCCAGTGCACCTCAGCAACCAGCAGAAGTAGCTGTCCTCCCCAACCTGCGAGAGAAAGTCCTGACAAAGCACCAGCTTGCAGCGAAAAAAAAGACAACTGGCCTTGGCAAAGTGCTTGACATGATGCGCCAATAGGCCAGCCGGCCAACCCTCTGACATGGAAAAACATTGAAACGCTACGATTGAGATTGATTTTCAACTCACATCCTGTCGATGCAGCGTCCTCGGAAGTAGTGCATCTGGCTTCATGGAAAGGGTTTGGCTACAAGGTGGGAGAATGATTGCAGCAAGACACGAGGTGCAAAAAACACTACGAACTCGGCTGCCCAAATGACTTCGCTGGATGTGTCAACTTTTGAATCAACTACGAAGAACATCCTTTGGGCCAAAAGGAAGCAGTCGCCCTGTTGCTAAAGCCCTACTACAGCATACTTGGCATAGATATTTGGCATTTATGCCTTCTCTAAACATGCTTATGAGTTTTCAACACTTCATTGCTGCATCCAAATTTGCAACTTTCCTCTTGGGCCTGTTCTTTGTGCACAAGCGAATGCAGCCAGTTTCGAACTGCCATAACTTAACGTTTTCCTATGTACAACTCACGGCCGTGCCGAGCCCACAGCCCAGGACGCCGCGGACTTTGGCCAACCTTCAACTTGAAGGCAGCGCCGGGACAGTCCACTTACATTGTGGTGAGATGATAAAGTCAACCACCTCGTCGAAGCTTTTCTTGGAGCCTCTCAGGGGCCAAGCGGCCAATCTATGGAGAGGTCAACAGCTTTCAAGTGCTTTATAACCGCATTCGACACATCAGTCGGAAAATACACCTCTCATATAAATCATGAAACCAGGGATTTGCGCATCCTTTCATGCTGCTGGATGATCTGGAACTTGCAAACTTGCGACAAACAAGCGCTGCCTGGCCTAACAAAGATCTAGCATAGTTCGCGAGTTGAGCACTATCGCTGACTTTGGCGTCAAAGTTGCCCAGCAGTCGCCTGACACAAGGTATCTGGCTCAAACAACGCCAAAGAAATCTGCAATCTAAGGACATCATGATCTAAGGGAATCCAAGACACTCAGAAACTTCACTAAATCTAAATGGTATCCCCATAACTACACACAGTATGACAAGGATTATATTATTTGGCATATACACACCTTTTTTGGTAATCATTCATAATTATCGAAACGAATATCCCCTTAGGCACTATCAGAAGTTGGACATGCCATGACTTACCTACAACCCTTTATATCCTCATAATACCCCCATGCTATCCCCAGAATGTCCCCATCATATCTGCCTAATTGCTTATGATGACACCCCAGGAATCCCCGATATCATTTTTTAACCCCAACCCACATATCAAAATATAATGCTATATTTATAGTTGTTTATAGTTGCTTGTTTCCCATAAAACATCCCACTTTGCAAACTCTTCACCCTGAGGACCTCAGGAAGGTCTCCATGGAGCCACTATCATAGCTCTTCAGTACTTGTTGGAAGCCAGCCTCGTCGAGTGGCACGTCTTTCTTGTACACCTGGATTTGGATGCTTTTCAGTGCCAAACGGTCAGCACATTCGGGGAACAACATGACCGAAAAACCATGAAAGACCGTAGGAAATCCAATAGTAAAGCTCCAATTGAATGATACTTAGACTTAGACCACTGATCCCTTTCATTCTATTGTTTACAAGTTAAACAGTTTACATCAGTTTACCACATAATGTTCGAATTACACTCAAGCTTCACCCCGGCCTGCACCATATCTGCCTTGGGCACTTCTGAGCGCAAAGTCACCACTCCATTCCACACGCACAGCACTGCAGGGATCAGTGTCTTGTTGGTCGCTTTGCGAGGATTCCAAGCATGACGACTGAAAAGGCCTCCCAGCACGGCGTTGCTATTGTTGATCAAAGAGCGCCAGGAATGTCTGATGCATGGCTTGTAGCGCTCCACGATCAAGTTTGCGAGGGCTTCCAATGTGCCCTCAAAAGGCTTGGAACCTATAAAGAAACTCTGTCTTTCCAGTTTTACTCTGGCACCATCCACATCTAAAGTGGCCGAAAAGCTACTAAGGGTCAGCATCGCCCCTGCAAAGCTTGGAAGACTCGAAATGCTGAGTTTGCACCATAAGCCAATCTTCAAATCACCGCACTGAAACCCCTTCAAGACATACTTTCTGGAGGGGGCGGGTGGTTTTTCCAAGGTCTGATGATAGGGTGTGCCAGCCCATCTGGCGATCTGGAACAAACACAAGCCCTCCAGCTGCGATGGTGTAGCTTCACGCAGGAAATCCTTGATATCTTTAATCAGCTCCTCCGAGACGTTGCTTTCCAACACCACTCCTGGCAGTTCTGGATAGCACTGACATGTCTGAAAGGTTTGTTCGAAAGTCTGGATACCCCAATCTTTGTTGGCAAAATGGTGGTATACAAATGGATTTGGGGATGTCCGATTGTTGAGACACACCCAAGTAAGCACTGGCCATATACTTGATGCTGTCTGGAGCTGAGAATCCTTGAGTCTCAAAGCAAAGCTATCATGTGCATTATCACTATTGTGGAATACCATCTTCAATACCAACTCAAAGTGTTCTTTTTCTTGTATCCATTTTCAGGGCTCTTCTCATAAGTCAGGAGGCAAAGTCGAAACACCAAGACATGACCCCATGGCCTACCTTCGTTGTCTTTGGCCGGGAAAAACTCCAAGCTCATGGACCGCAGAATTGCATCAGTTTCACTCAGCTGCTCCCTCACGATCTTTAGACGCCAGGGTTGGGGCTGGGGCAGAGAAGCCAAAATCACGGAACGCTGTTCTTTGGTCTTCGAGGATCTACCACGAACATGATCCACTTGCAAGCCCCCAAGTTCACAGATGGTTTCCCTTGTCTCCGTCTGAAGACATTGCAAATTCAGTCCTCTCAGCTGACAACAGAAACTTTCTGCAGACTCAGTTTGACCACCGCGGATGCCGATGTTTAAAGCAGGGATGCGAACATTTGCCTCAAGTTTCCAGGATAATGAATTGCCTTTACTGAGACCGCCCACCAACAGACCCACGGGCGAAATGGTGATGTGAGCCACGCGTTGAACGATGTCCAAGCGAACAGAGATCGGAAATTCAAATTCCACAATTCGATTGACTGGGGTATCCAATGCCAACTCGATAGACGTAGATTTGTGGCTGGCAACATCCCCCAGGAGAAGACAAACGCGTCGCTTGCTGTTCAACTGGAGTGTTCCTGAGGAGCCAAACGGTATTTTGGAACCATGAACCGCCACAAAATGGCAGCCATCGATGGACTCATTGGCAAAACATCCATCCACGACCAAGCAAGGATGTCGATTGACTAGTTGGTGACAAGCATCCTGTCCTGCCACTGTCAGCGTGATCAGTTGACTTGAACATTGCTGGATTTGAACGCAAAAAAGATGATCTTTGGAGGACGCATCTGGCAGTCGAATGGGAAAGCAGCCAATCCCATGCTCAGAAACTTCGAAAGCAGCTGACCACTGCCCCTCCCTCCGGTTTCGGCTGCCTCCGCCAACGCTGCCACTGGCTCGGACAGCCAACTGCAGTCTCCTGCAACCTTCGAAGGACCAGTAGATGGCGGAACATCCCGTCTTTGGCTCAATCCAGCTGTCTTTTGCACGCTGTCCATCTTGGCGAAAGCCAATTTCCAAATCATCCAAAGTGTTGAAAGCCAGTAGGGCTGGGATCAGAGAAAAGAGGGTGGAACTCACACCATGAGAGCTGGATGAACTGATGAAGTCAGATTTCAATATGCAATCATGGGTTGATGATAAGGAAAGTTTGGCAGATTGTCCGACGCCCACGAATGGCAAGCGGATGCGTCTTTGTGTGCCCAGTAGAACCACATGGAAACCACTGGGGTCATCCTCAGAATCCACATTGGCCCATGCCTCATCATCCATGACTGATAGGTTGTTGTAGATGGCTGCAGGTTCAGTCCCACGGACCAGCACAACATCCAGCCCGGTGGCATTGTTGAACCAGCAATTGGCATAAATAATCGCCTTGCAGGCCTTCCTTTGACCACTTCTGGCATTTTGTCTGTCACACTGAAGAGTTAAACCAGTGCCCAGGTTCACGGGAACTGGCGACATCTGTCCCTCCACCAATACTGGGATGGCGGAGGACCACGGTGCACTTCCTTGTTGTTTTGCTAAGGACACTGAGAGCAACAGCGGCGGCAAGCTGTCCTCATTTCGGTGCAAAGGTTGTTTCAATACGCCACCAGATGGAGCTGCACCGATCTGCTCAGGCAGCTCATAAATTGGCACCTTTTTGATGGTCAGGGTCCCAAAATAATGATGGTTCAGAATAGAAACCACTTGGCATCATAAGAACCCGAGTTTTCGGTGCTTGCCTATATATATAATTATATATATATATATTATAACACCATCCGAATCATAGTCATCGTCAGCTTTGCTTAACTCACCCACGAATTCGAAGCCGTGTTCACCAGTTGCTATAACTTTACAATCATAGCTAAACTAAACCCAATTAAGTATGGTTGATGGTGTCTAAAGCCCCATATTCTAAGAATCTTCTCCATAAGAATCCATCATGATTAATAAATTACTACTAACAATACTCATTATATAATGTTTTTTAATGAATTCCATTGAATTACTATGAATAACCCTGGCAACACTAATCGACCATTTGGGGTTTTGCTCACCTCATCTCCTGGCGCCAGTCTGGCCGAAAGCTGCTTGGAGATGCCACGTCCAGCCTCACAGAATTGCCACGAGACTTTGCGGCCGTCGCGTTTCACGGTCACCACGTTGGTCCTATGGGGACAGTCTTGATGTTCCTTTGTTTTGCCCAGCCACCATTGAAAACTATTCTGACGCAGTCTCAAGGGCGCAACATAAGCAAAACCATTGGGAGGAACATCCCAAATCCCTCCATAGCCATCGTTGATGTGAAGCATTCCATTTGCATCAGCTGTGCCGTTGTGCTGATCCAGCACCCGGGGGGCGAAGGATCCTGCATTCGACCAACAGAGGTGATAAGAGAGGTCCACAGGGCACGCATTGCAGAGACGGAATGGAGCTTCAATGGAAATTTGGCACTGGTTCTCAGTTCTCTCAGCTGCAAGTCGCAAACCATAGGCCGGCATGCTGACATCAGGACACACGGATCGAGAATAGGCAGCATAGCCATCAGATTCCATGACCCGCAGCGGAGACACCAGTCCGCCCCAAGATAAATGCATCCCACCCACCGAAGATGGAGCAGGTCGTAACTGGAAAGCAGCCTCAAAGCTTCCAAGGGCTTTTGGAGGAAGTGCCAAATAGAATCCCGAAGGTAGAAACAAGGTGTGACTCTTCACAAACTCTGCTGCTGCTTTCCAAGCCTTTGAGGTGGCCATTGACGTAGCCTCTGGAGGTGGTGTCCCTTGGGATCCCTCCAAGAACTGGATCGGGATGCAAAATGGTGGCCATTCACTCGCTTCCATTTGCAAATTTGACACGTTCGAGAGCTTCACCTCAAGGTCTAGCAAGGTGCGATTTGCCAGAATCATGGGTGATGAAACCAGCAGCAGCAACTGTGGAGGTCGGTTTACCAAGACTTGCACCAGCAACTCCCCGTGACTTGTATCCCAAAGCTCTGCGACACCTGCCCTAACCTTCAAAGACTTCGTCGGACATCCTTCAGAACCTTTCAACTGCAGATTGATCTTCCTTTCATCATCAAGAATCGAATCCAAACTGGTGGGCCTCGATAGAAGTTCCAGGGCCGAAATCGAAGCCGCTTCTGATTTCAGAAAGGAACTGAGATGTTTCACCGGTTTGCATACAAAGCAGTCTATTCCTGTGAGGTTGAGTCCCACCACTGAATCCTCGAATTTCTTCACTGCAGCCTCGCGTTGAAATGAATCTGTCCTCTTCCGGTTTGCCTTCAGCTCGCGTGAGGCGGTGATTGCATCATCGTACGCTTGCAACAGCCTGTGAGTGGGTTGAAAAAAAAAACAACCCCGTTGAAAAAAGTCGGAAAACGGATTCTCCCCGGAAACGATCAACAAAAAGGATCAACAACCCAAACCGCCACCTGAAAGTGGTAAACCCAATGCCAGAAAGCATCCCCATTATCAATCATAAAAGGGCGGGCGCCATAACAAACATCGTCCCAAATAGGGATATACGGTATACGGTATACCCAATCACAAACCCACTTGTACCCAATCTTTGATCTAATAGTCACTCACTACTTACGATATTCAAAAATTCGAATTCAAATTCTGCATAATTTGGCCCAATAATCATTATTCATAGTAATCCACAATCAAAATATCACCACCACCAACAACCGCCTGGAACACGCATGGATCACCGGCAGCGTCACCGCAAGTTGAATGGGCGAAGTGGGCCCCGTATGGATCTCGGCCACAGCCGAGGTGTCGGAGTCACGGCGGCAAAGCCTGGGATTTTGAGATGTAGTTATTGCAAATAGCTAATACATGTAGATATAGTTAATACATAATACCATAAATATCCACAAAGGTAAATATATAATAGATATAGATATAGATATAGATATAGATATAGATATAATACAGCCGCAAAAAAACGGTGCGTATATATATATATATCTAATGTATTGTAATGTATGTATTGTAATGTATGTATTGTAATGTATGTATCGTAATGTATGTATCGTCATGTATGTATCGTCATGTATGTGTCGTCATGTATGTATCGTCATGTATGTATCGTCATGTATGTATCGTCATGTATGTATCGTCATGTATGTATCGTCATGTATGTATCGTCATGTATGCATCGTCATGTGTGTATTGTAATGTATGTATTGTAATGTATGTATTGTAATGTATGTATTGTAATGTATTGTAATGTATGTATTGTAATGTATGTATTGTAATGTATGTATTGTAATGTATGTATTGTAATGTAT
>Ga0126342_10010280_pt1 | contig 16739 bp, 15 predicted proteins | sample Cyp1metagenome_FD_92528 | JGI IMG/M metagenome (GOLD analysis project Ga0126342, IMG submission 92528) | Coral microbial communities from Lord Howe Island, Old Settlement Bay, Australia - Cyphastrea 1 metagenome | ecosystem: Host-associated > Invertebrates > Cnidaria > Coral ... | reverse complement strand
ATAATATAAAATAAATAAAAATATAAGATAATACAATATAATCCAACTTCAAATATAATATAAAATATAATATAACATATTTTAAATAAAATACAATATAATTTAATATAAAATATAATATAATATAAAATATGATTAAAATATTATTTAAATATAAATATAATTTAAATATAAATATAATAAAATACAATATAATATTGTTTAATATTTAATGCGATATAATTTGATTTTTAGTTTAATGTATAATACAATATAATATAATTTGATTTGATATGGTTTGATTTAATATAATATATTATATTATAATATATTATATAACTATACTGTAGTTATATCAGTTATATTGCATCAATGCATGGTGGTATAAACATGTATAGACTATAAACCATCATTTAAATTGAAACCGGAAAGCCCTAGATTTGATGGTGAAAACCCATGGCTTCCGGTTATTTTTTCCCAAGAAAACCAACCCATTGAAAGTTACAGGGACAGTTGTGGTTGAAAGAATGAAAGGTTTGTGGGAAAATGGGTTTGCGCAGTGAAAATTGAAGAACATGGTTGGTTAACTGATGTTAACTGGTTTGACGCATGAGCAAATTGGTGGGGTTGAGCATTTTTTAATCCATGATAAGAATGGACAAACCTGGCTGTAAACATTTTTGAAAAAGTGAAACGCGGTATATTAGGAGACAGTAGACAGTGATGGATTAAACCAGCGAAGCTGCTGAAGAGTTTAATTTGAACTTGAGAATGTTGACCAGGGGAAAAAGTGGGAATATCACGCAAACCGAAGTAGAAACATCGTTTGAACACAGAAGGTTCACCAGCAAAATTGTAGGGTTTAAGGGCCCGAAGTCTTAGTTGTTTCGATGTATTTAGATTGCACACAGTGGTGGATTTAACATGATTTAGCTATCTTAACTTCGTTCATCAAGACTGGGAACGGGCCACGATTCATTTGTAGCGCATGGAAAAGAAACACTGATATGTTTGAATAGTTACTTATGTTTCTTGTGGGATTTTCAAAAAAACATTGTTTGTTTGCAGGTTCTTGAACATGTATGTCAGTGTCTGAAACGGAGTCGATTCTGGAGAGTCTAAGTGGTTGAAGGTACCATGAGGTACACATGGTTACCTTTACCTAGTGTTACCTAGCTATGAAACAAATGGCCCATGTCTAGATGATAAACATGATGATTTACGGTACCGATTAAACATGGTGATGTTCCATAGCTAGGTAGCCTCCAAGGCCTAGGACCTAGCTGTTCTCGGCTGCCACATTTGCTTCAGATTAGTTTAAAGTGTTTGATGGGATGACTCATCGACTGAGGCCCCCTTTTAGTGGGTATTTCATGATCAGACAGGGGGATGGGATTACCCATCATCAGGCTCAAGAGAGATGAACAAAGCTGCGATTTCACGTCAGCGGCAGCTAGTTTGTTCGAGCCATCATCATCCCTGGTCAAAGAGACCCTGGTGTAGCTTCATGGGTCCCTGGTTGCGACTTCTCTAATGGTTTCTGCAGGTTTTGGTCATACGGTGTTTCTACGAAGTGATGGCTGTGCCGTTGCTTGTGGATGGAATGAATACGGACAATGCAGCATTCCAGCTTTGGATGAGGGGGTGACATACACCCAGGTTTCTGCGGGTGGTTGTCACACAGTACTTCTTCGAAGTGATGGCTGCGTATGGCTGTGCCGTTTCTTGCGGCCGGAACGATGATGGACAATGCAGCATTCCACCTTTGTATGAGGATATGACATACACCCAGGTTTCTGCAGGTTTAAGACATACAGTGCTTCTCCGAAGTGATGGCTGTGCCATTGCTTGCGGATGGAATGACACTGGACAATGTAGCATTCCAGCTTTAGATGAGGGGGTGACATACACCCAGGTTTCTGTGGGTGGTTGTCACACAGTACTTCTTCGAAGAAATGGCTGTGCAGTTGCTTGCGGATGGAACAGAGGCGACATTCCACCTGTCGACCACGGCGTGACATACACCCAGGTGTCTGCAGGTGGTGTTGGAGGTGTTGTTCATACGGCGCTTATACGAAGTGATGGCTGTGCTGTTGCTTGTGGACACAATTCGCAGGGACAATGCAACATTCCACCTTTGGATGAGGGTGTGACATACACCCAGGTTTCTGCGGGTGCTCTGCATACCGTCCTTCTCCGAAGTGATGGCTGTGCGGTTGCTTGCGGAAGAAACCATGAAGGAAAATGCTCAATTCCATCTTTGAAGTCATGGCGTGACTGGTTTCGCTTTTGGTCTCCAGGCCTTTTTTACATTTCCGATTTGAAGCCACTTGGGAGAAAACCAGAGCGTGTGTTGCAACTTTGCTTTGATCGCGAAGCTGATGCTATTGTTCTACTTTGCTTCGGTTTGCTACTTAAATACATATTAGCTACATATATGTGCATTCTTTCAATATAGTTTAGTAAGGGCTAAGTAGATAAGTAGAAATAAGTAGGTAGATTTTTTGGTTGACATATATGTTACATAGCTACATATATGTCAGTTAGCATGTATGTATAAGCCCAAGTTCACGGTACATAAAATCTACATATCCTACATAGCAAAATGCTGTTTTTTGAACATTTTTATCTAGCTACTTTTTATGATCTGCAAATTTCGAAGCTTTCTTGGCTCAAAGAGGAAACAAAGCGAAAAAAAGGTAGAAAATGGAGAAAGCCGTGTTGGCTTCTCAGAAGTTTTTGAAAGGACTGAAGTCCTTACCAACTTTCGATGATGTGAAGCAAAAGCAGAAGTTGCATTTGGAGGCAACTTTGGCGAAATGTTTGACATTTAGCACGGAATCTGCCACTTCAATCATGTCAGTTTTGGATTCTGACATATGGACAGAGTCAGAGCTGCAACATTTCAAGCTGATTATCTCTGAGAAAACGACCCACGAGGTCAATACTCGGAGGTCGTATCAAGATTTTGTGAACTTGCCATATTATCTCACACCTGCGTGGTGGAACTACTTGCAGACTGCGCGTCAGCCAGAAGAATGTTTGCAGGCATTGAGCAAGCTCAGTGCCAAGTTGGGATTGCGTTGCCCGAGCGAGGCAACATATGGCACCATCGTGTATTTGGCTTGCTTTTTATTTCGACCGAATCAGACTGAGAAGGAGAAATTATAAGGTTGCTGGAAGAATATAAGCCAAAGATCAAGCGATGGATTGGCGGTTTGCCAGCTTCTGGACCATATGTGGTTGAGCTGCCGCAGGATCCTGCCCGGCATCATCCTGGTTGGCTGAGCGCCGCGTTTCCAGAAGGCTGCGAGCCGAATCTTCTTCCTGGCATGAACATGGAGGACATCACACATGCAATTCAGCAATTACGTTTGCGAAGGGGGAAGAGTATTGATGCCGACCTTGGGAATTCTCTGCGGGAGAATCCGGATGGGAATTGGCGCGCCATGGGTGAATTCATGGCTGGATTGATGTCTAAGAAAGTTGCTGGTGACGCGGAAACTCGTTCGGTATCATCCGGCAGCTGTGGGGATGTGGCCCGTAGTGTGCCATTGTTGGCTTTGATGGATGGCACGGTAGATGAGCCTGCGCGGCCAAGTGATATGAAAGGCGAGGTCATGGCTGCGTTGCCAAAGAAGTCATCGCATGAGGATCCCGCTGCGGTGATGGAAGGGGAGCTGGATGAGATGCGTCAAGCATTGGCTGGGGTGCCAGGATCTATGAAGCGCCCAAGTGGCAAGAAAGAGGCCAAGAAAGAAGCGAAGGCTGCGAGCCAAAAGGGAAAGCCAAAAGTTGTCGGCTTGAAGAGGCCTGCGAGCAGTAAGGCAAAGCCGGTTCCAGCTGCGAGCTCGTCCGGAAAATCACTGAAGCGTCCAGCGGCTGCCCAGCAGGATAGCGGTGATGATTATCGGAAACGGCTCTTGGCTACGGTGCCGCGTGCACTGCGGGAGAAGTTTGCCAAGGGCTGCTCAAGTTGCCGCTATCGGCCGTACTGTTGCAATTCGTGTTGGCACAAGAAGGGATTCCATGGCTGAGGGCTTTATATTAGATATGTTTGAGCGGCCGGCGGCGATGGTTTATGTTATAGGATCACTTACATTGGCATGGGAGTCTAAAAACGGCGTGGGGGCATAAGGGATGAGGGGCTCATATATGTATATATATATATATGGTATATTATATGTGAACGGAAGTGTTTCTATGTAATATAGATAATTGTACGCAAATATATATATATATATATGTATATGCATATATGTATGCATTTTTTCCAGCAATGAGTGTCCACATGAAAATTTTGCTGATCCGCAGCTGTTTGGGCCACTTCACGGGGAAATTTGAACAGCCTCGACATCGTTTGCGGTTGTTGAGGACAGCACACAGTCTTCTGGTGATTTTAATTTTGTTCCAAAAAGAATTTGTGTAGCTCTATTCCCTGGCAGGACCTGGACGTGGCGCACATGGCTGAGGATGAAAGTGGAAGTTATACGGATGGCGACGACGATGAAGAAGATGTGCCTGCGGGGCCGCCGAATGCTGATGGAGCTGCACTGGCTGCGCCCAAGGCAGCACCAGCGTCATTGTTGCCTGCGGGCAATCCAGGCGATGAGCGTCGCTGCGAGCGGGGCAGTGGATCAGAGAAGTCTCAGTCGCCAGCGCGCCCGCGCAGCAGTGGCCGTGGTCGCTCAGCGCGGCGTGCTGGGGAGCGAGCCGCGCGCTCGGAGGCGCCAGCCTTTATTCCCCCGCCACCGCCTCCTTTCCGCGGGAAGGGAAAGGGGAAGCAGAAAGGCAGATCGCCCAGACGCTACTGTGAGCATTGTTGGAATCCCGTGGGGGAGCATGCGAGCTCTATGGAGCAACATCAATACTGGAACCTAGAGTGTCTCGTATGGCAGCGATATGGCGATGGCTCGAAGATGTCTTGGAAAGAAGCTCAAGAAGGAGCGCAAAGGCAAAAGGAACGGAGGGAACGGCGAATTGCTGAGCAGGCGGCACTGCGTGCGGCGCAGCCGCCGCCGGAGCCAGCAGTGCCTCCTTCGAAAGAATCCAAGAAGCCAAAGGAAGATCAGACTGAGAAGAAGAAGAGAAAGAAAAAGAAGCGCGCGACGCCTTCGCCCAGTCCCAAGAAGCACAAGAAGGACAAGAAAGATAAGAAGGATGGCTCTGGGGACTCTCACGAGGAGCCCGACAAGAAGAAGCACAGGTGTGAGTTGATTCCGCAAGAGGATGGCACGTACATCCTGAAATTTGTCAAATGAGAAACGGCCCACGCGGTCGTCCGCCTGACGTGTGAGTGGCTTTTTCCGTATGTTTTCCAACTCTGCTGCCACGGCCTGTATAGAAGTTTTTAAAGCATATATAATATATGTATACTGTATGTGTAAATACAATCTTTTTGTTGTTGCTATATCATTTGAAAGGCCGTGGCAGGCTTTTGACTCTATACTGTACCGCGATGTGTGATCAAAAAAGAAGTCTGGGGAACGGAGTCGGTCATGTGTGTTGTTGAAATGCATATATGTGATGACTTCATGATACATATGGCGATTCCTGCATCATTCATGTAACGCATGTCTCTAGCGCAACATGGGCCCAAGTTTGTCACAGTATAAGACGGAAATCGAGGAGCCGTGGGTTCTGGCGCCCATGCCTGTGCGGCGGCGCAAAAAGGGTCCGGAGGAGAGTGTGGAATCCGTCGATGCGGCGCCACCACCTCCCCCTCCGCCACCTTTGCCAGCACCTGTCGACTGCGCGTCGTCTGATAGCATATCTCCAACCAGGCGCCCACGAGGCTCAGAAGCACACAAGGAAGAACGCAAGCGTGTGCGTAAGGATGTGCCAGGCTTGGATGAAGCACTCCCAGATGGCCCAACCTTTGGGAAAGGTGGGAAGGGCCATGGCCGAGATGCACGTGAGAAGTGCGAATTCTGTTGGAAACCGGTTTCACACTTCAAGAGTAGCCAAGAGCAGCACCGTTGGTTCAATGCTCGCTGTCTGCGTTGGCAGCGTTACCTGCGTGGAGACTGCACCTGGACACACGCTGGTCACTATGCCAAGGCATTGTTGGCTGCGCGCCATGAAGAAGCTGATCTCGACCTGCGCATCCAGACTGGGAAGGACACACTGCCGCATGACTCGGGGAAAATGGATTCTCGTGTAAAAGAGAAAGCAAAGAAGAAAAGGCGCGCGCCGCCTTTGGTCCCTAGTCCGGACTCTCCCCAACGTGACCGACGTCGTCGTTCACCACCTTCGTCTGACCACGGGTCGGATCATGGTCGCACTTGCAAGGCGCGCCAATTGGCTCCGGGCGCATGGCTGATCACTACGTACTGATTGCGACTGCCTGCGCGGCAGGTGAGCGCTCTTTCTGGCCGAGTGCGACCATTGGTTTTTTTGGTGCACATGTGTGCCGAAGCGTGTAAAGAAATGCTGCGGCATGGACCTCAAACTGAGCACGTGCAGACAAAAAAGCGCTCCAACCGGCAGCAGGGGTTTCTGTGGTTAGTCAATATGAATGCAATAGCCTTTAAACAATAATAGCAATAGGTTATATGGGTTGTTGTCTTTCCTTTGCTGCAGCCGTTTTGGCTTTCAGGTATAGGCCAGTATATATATATATATAGTCATGCTTCAAGCTCTAGGCGCTGATGATTTCGGAGTCTCCTGCGAGGAGTTGGCGGCATTTCAGGTCGCGATGGCACGTGCGACTGAAGATGCTAGGGAGCATCCGAGCGATGCCTGGGACACTGTGATGCAAGGGCTGCGCATAGCTGCGTGCTATGCGGATAGCGTGGAAGACGCTGCCACAGAAGAAGATGTTGTAGCCTTGCATAGGCTCCATGTCTTGCTACAGGTTAGCCGTAATGAGCCTGCGAGGCTGAAGAGGCATCCCAAGTATGAAGATCAGTTGCTGGTGAGGTGCCACGTGCCTGTCTCAGGAGATGGCTGGGAGCGCTGCATTCGTCACGGTGGAGTCTTGGCAGGTGAACTCAGGAGGGCAAGGCTTTACTTATCCATTCTGTCATGGGCGCTCACTGGTACGTCTGCGCGACGTCGAGATCAGTGCTGGGTAAAACTCGGCTGCTACTTCCTGAAAAAGGCAGAACGGGAATTGCGTCAACGCTTCCAAGCTCTCACTGGCCGCGAGCCGATCGCAGGTGACTGCGTTTGACCATGCATGGGCAGAAATGAGCGTCTTACTTTGAAAATGGTCTCGATTTGCTTCAAACGGTCCCTGAGTGCGGATGAGTGCGGATGAGTGCGGCCTGAGAGACCCATCATGCCGGATGAGTGCGGATTCGTGCGGGATCGCTCGAGAGCCTTGTCTGTGAGCCAAAAGAGGTGAGTGCGGATGCATGCGGTAAGATGTTTGATAGTTTGAGTGATGGAAAATGCATGGGGATGAGTGCGGATGAGTGCGGGATGCAATTAACTTGACATTGTGGGATGAGTGCGAGATGAGTGCGGATCGATTGTTGATGTTGCTGTTTTTAGGTTTTTGCTGTGATTTTCGCATTGTCAAATGTGTTTGTTTTCCTTGCTTCGGGCTCCAGGTTTTAGCTCCGAAACTATCCTTCGCTCCTACGGTTTCTCTTGCCGCAGTGACTGTATATCGATGGCAATGGTGGAGGCTGCTGACGAGGCCACTCATGCCTGCAAGGCCTGTGGGTACAAGTACTCGCTGAGTGCGGGCAGAGTGCATGGGAGACACTTCCTTTGCCAGGGCTGTCACAACGTGCAAAACACGATCAGGCGAAACTTGGGGGATACGGAAGATGTGCAGAATTTTTCTGCAGACGACTCCATGGCTTTCTTCCGTTCCTTGCGGGATGCGCAGAAGAGCTCTGATTGTGGTAGCTTGTCTTGGAAGAGAATTCGTGCCGGGATGATTTCCCGGTTGACAGAGGAACACATTTCCAAGTTCAGCACCACGGTAGCTGTGCAAGAGCTTCCTTTGTCCGTTTACACGGTTCAAGGATGGGCTGAAGAGGTCATCAAGAAATTTCCGTGTGAGTACAGTGACGCATACGGATGTGAGGTCTACAAAGTGCCGGTGCGCACCCTGTCATGGCAGGAAGCGTTCCAGAAAGTAGAGTCTCGCATCTTAGAAAAAGAGCGCTTGGCCAGCCAAAAAAAGCGCAAGAACCAGGATGACCTGGATGTGCCGCAGGCCGAGCAAAGCGAGGCAAAGTCTGCCAAAGCGGATGCCAAGGCTGCCAAGCAGGAAGCTGCAACGACAAAGAAGACCTTGCAACAGAACGAACGCCTGGCAAGCACGGCGGCAAAGGCACTGGGACCTTTGACCTCTGTTGAAACGTCCTTGCAGAAATGCGTCGCCAAGGCGGAGGAGGCAGAAGATCATGATGCTGCTGCGTTGGAGATGTGCAAGGAAAACTTGGCCAAAGCCATGAAGTGGCGTGAGTCTGCTCGCGAGGCAGTCAATCGCCAGCAGGTGCTCCGTGCGTCGGAGGAACAGAAGGAGAAGGCAGAGTCCTTGACGCCATTGCCGTTTGATGGAGAAGAACTCAAAATCTTTCAGAAACAAAGCTGCGAAGCTGCGAAAGCCCTGAAGCAGAGCGTGCCAAAGAAAGCGGCGAAGGCCAAGGCAGAGCCAAAAAGGAAAGCGACTGAGGCTGAGGCAGAAGAGAAGCCGAAGCGCGCCCGTGGCAAGACCACGCCAAAGAGCGGCTGAAACATGGTTTCCGCTCATGGCATATACAGCATATATATGGGATGCAGCCGCATGATTGTGCTCCTGCTATATGATCTTGCCTCCTGCGTGGAGGTCGCATCTCTTGGAGTTTTTGACCTGACTGGCTGCCTTGGTGGGATCATCGCCATATAGCTATTATGGCACAGTGTGATATAGGCTTCCTTTGTGGAGGTTGCAGCTCATGTGAAGCTTTTGTATATGCATAATTAGATCCAGAGGACCTGCAATTGACAAACAAATTGAAGCACCGCTGGGAAAAGTTGAAAAATGCTGCTGCGTTCGATTAGTGCATTGCAGTGTTCGCTGCGACAACGCTAAATTAGGTCTCTGCATTGTTCGAAGCATTTGCATCCTGTATATATATATATGTGTGTATGTGTTGTTGAAATACTTATATTTCTGAACTTGAGATGATGAAAAAGGAAAAGGAAGAAACAAGTTTTCATTCATGCAGTTTTTTAGGCTCAAAATGGCTAAATCAAAATCCAAATGGCAATGGTATCGCCTGGGACACAATCCAGGCCTCGTACGAATCATGACTGGAAAGCAAACTCTAGGTGTGTTTCACACCTTGCCATGCAGCCTGCTGAAAAATCACCAAAAGATGGAATCAGCAAAAGCGAAGGCAACGTGTCCCGAGGAAGAAGACCGCTTGCCACTATCAAGAATTCTTACGGATGCTCTTCAACGCCGCGTGCCAGAAGATGTGGAAGATTGAACAAATCTACCCACTACGCGTGGGAACGAAATGGATTTCACCGTGCGTGAAACGCCGGCAAAGGCTGATGATCACCTCACTGCGAGTGAGGCTGAACGCCAGCGCTTGCCGCTGGGTGAGCCACGGGCTCCACCAGCAACCCGAGCGGGCATATGCTAACGCGCAGTTAATGTCCAGCGGAACAAGCTGCGAGCTTATCTGCGAAATCTTGCCGCTAATTTCCGCAACAAATTCGATTGCCAAATATGCACATGTATATACGAAAGGTTTTATCAACAGCAATTGAGGGCAAGCGCATGAACAAAAGGCTCGCAGCCACACAGTCACACGGCGAGTGCTCTTCCTTCATAACAGTCAAAAAAAACACTAAACAAAAAAAATAAAAGCACGAAGTATGTGCGAAAAACACATGGCATTGAAATTGTGACACACTTGTTAAAACGCATAGCACATTGCCGCAGAACCATGGCTCAAATCACAAAGAGGCGCAAACTAAATGTGGATGATTCACCGAAAGAGCAGTTCCTAGCTTTAAGGCAAATTGTGACCTTGACGCAACAGGATTGTCGTGAAATTGTCGCTTTGCTGCGGAATGCGGATTCCAGCAAGACATGCACCAAAAGCAAGGAAGTCTATTTAGATGCATTGCCTTGCTTGAAGGAACTGCGGGTTCCTCTCACAGACGGCGGTCACATGGCTGTTCCTTGCATGTCTCTCGTGGGCTTGCTGCAAAAGAAAGTTGACTCGTGTCCTCTGTTTGCAGAATCGTTGCGGCGTGTGGTTGCGCGCGACGCAACGCGTGTCCGATTAGCCATCTATTGCGATGACGCACAAGGTGGCAATGTCATGGCGGCAAAAGCCACCATGAAAGCCTCTCTCATCTATGCCATCTTCCTGGATTTTCCAATTCTTCATCTCGAAAATCTTTGGTTAACCTTGGCCGTGGTGAAGGCACGAGATGTTGCCCGTTGTAAAGGCGGTCTGGCCGCAGTGATGACGGAGCTCTTCTGCGCTTATAAAGCTGAGTTGGAGAATGGGCTTGCAATCGAAATCACCAAAGGTGATCCTGATCTCATGTTTGTGCCTCAGATTACCTATCTGGCAGACCATGAAGGCCTGCGGGCCTCGCTTGGATGCAAGGGGGCGTCCGGCATAAAACCTTGCCTGAAATGCTTCAACATCGTCAACTTAGGACGCGCAGAAGGAATTCCAAATCATCTCGACATTGCAAGCACCGAGCATCAGCAATTCAAAAGCATGACGCAGAGCATGCTCAACGAAATTGCCCGTATCTTTTCAGAACAGCCCACAAGAAAGAAGCTAGAAGAATGTGAGAAGATGCTTGGATGGAACTGGTCGATTCTGCGGGAAAGTCCTTTGTTGTGTGAAAGCCTGCGCGGCTTCCTAGATATCGAAAACATCTGCTACGATGCGATGCATCACTACTGCTCCAACGGTATCATAGCCCAAGAGCTGGGAGCGTGGTTTTCGCAGTTGAAACAGTCGAACATTGCATTAGACGCTGTGCGCCGCTACGTGCTGTTGGGGTGGACAGTCGTGGATGAGGCTCCATCTCCTGCGCTGCTTTTCGATGAGAAGCTTTGGCGCGAGGACTCTGATTACAGAGGCGACGCGTCTGAGACTTTGGCTGCGCTGCCGCTGTGCGTCTCGTATGGGGAACAAATCTTGCGAGGATGTTGCCCAGAACTGCATCCAGCCCTCAATAGTCTGCGGGACTTGCAAAGCGTCGTTGTATGCTTGAAAAAAGTGAAACGAAAGCCAGCTGCCCGCGGGGCGCTTCGCAACCTACAAATTCAACACATGAAGAGCTTCGATCTGGCATATCCCGGTCAACAGAGGCCAAAGTTGCACTATGCGCTCCACCTCACAGAACAAGTTGACCAGCACAAACTCCTGCTGGACGCGTTCACCTGTGAACGCAAGCATCGCGCATACAAGAAACTTTGTGCTAACAAAACCCTTCAACCAGGAAGAGGAACACTAGCAAAGACCGCACTCCTGACCTTAACAGAGCACGGCCTCAATCAACCGTTGAGTGCGGAATTGCTAGACACGACATTGCTTGGCAACCCAGAGAGGAACCACATCATGGCCGCTGCCATGAACGTCAAAGGGCCCGTGTGGCTCGGCATAGGTATTGCGCACAAAAGTTGTCGCTACGTGCGACATCGGTTTGCCACGCTCAACAAAACAACAGCGTTCGAAATCCTGTGTGGATTGAGCCATGGAATGCATTTTTTTCTCTTGGTGGAACTGTTAACCGCAGTGGATGTCAGCACGCCTGGCCACACCTGCTGGGCAAGACCATCTGCCGCTGACACATCCACTGCGCTAATTCAAGTTGAGGATGACTTCAACCAAAAAATTGATGTTGCATTATACATTCGACATGACACAGGCAACCGCCTGTGGCTGTTGCATTGACTTAAACCTATCGCATGGCGTAAAAAAAAGGCGAGCTGCATGGAAAAAAAACACAAAACCTGCATGTCATTCAATAATTTGAAAAAACGATCTTTTTTTTAATGTCCATTTCCAAAAAGTCACCAAAAAAACATAGCATCTACATAGCCTACATAAAACCTACTTATTTCCTACTTATTTTAACCATCAAAATAAGTAAGATATATGTACGCTATGTCAGATATATGTACGACAAGTAGCAAACTGAAGCAAAGTAGTTTGCTTGGGTAGTATGGATGGGCTCGAAGTGCTTCGGTTAAGGGCTCGTGGAGCTGACTTAGCTGCGGAGATTTCCAGAGAACTTGCACGGAAGGTTGACAAACAACAGCTTCGTGTTCTTTTGCCTGATGTGCAGTTGTTAGAGGCAGTTTGCGCCACAGATCCATCTATTACACTTGCGACTCTGTGCTTGAACAATGAGAAAAGGGTGAAAAACAGGTTAATACATATATTAACATAAATTAATCAATATTAACGGGTATTTTGCTAGTGGGTATTGACCACTATTCTATAGTTGGTCATGATCATTCATGATCCTCTTGTGGGTCGATTGGCAGGGGTCTGCGGGGTCATCCAAGGTTGCACTTTCACATCTTCGTTGACAACATTGGATGCTCGGACACTGGAAGTGCTCCAGTTGCTGATGTTTGAATCAAAATGAACCACTGGCGCATTTATTTCTGGTTGCTGGTTTGGAACGTGAGTTTTATTTTCCCATTCAGTTGGGAATAGTCATCCCAACTGACTTTCATATGTTTCAGAGGGGTTGAAACTACCAACCAGATTTAGGTAAATTATAGTGACCTCACTGTTACCTCACTGGAATCAGGTTCGTAAGGGGAAACATCCCCAAATGAAATGGCCGAAAGTTTCAGGGCAGTGAGATATTATGATCTAGCCAGTTCTCTTGTTTTTTGGGTGTCCTGAAATTCGACCGCTTGATGGTAGTTGAGGGGTGACACTGCCAATGTGCCGACATCTTTGAGCAAGGATGGGGATGTCAGTTTTGATTCACAATAATATATAATCCATAATATCTCAATATATCAAACACCCCCTAAATGGCCCCAGATAATCTTCAATTAAACCTTGTTTCTGGGGGGTGTTTATAGGTGGAATGGATCAGCATTTTTCCTTTGAGGCGCTTCACCCCAGGAATTGTACGTGGGTTATTTCACGGAGTACAACTGGACTACAACTATATTAGCCCCTACTGAATGAACTGAGATGAACTAAGCCAGAAACACGATTCCTACAGTTTTCCCCACCAGGCAGCGGCTTGTTTGGATATACATGTCTGAAAATGGGATAGCCATGAAACGTGTTTTTTTTGTTAGGGAACATGATCATCCTAAACCAGTGGACCAGTGGATGGAATGGAGTCCACTCTGTTCCCCACCTTCCAGCTGCGGGTCTCCAGATTTTCATAAGGCATCCCACCAGTACCAATGCCCACACACCTCTGCACAGCCATTTTGGCTGGCGAGCTGGCGCTCTCTGGGGCGCGCCAGACCCAAACCCCTTGCCAGATTTGTTCATGCCAGAATATATGTCAGAATGGCAGGGTAGATTGCCAGATAGAATGTCAAAGTATATCTCAGGAGAGATGCCGCAGTGGGTTTTACTCGAAGAAAGCCCCATTTGTCCATGCCACCTTGGCTCCTGTCATCACGAAGTAGTTGGGTAAACGATACCAAAAACAACTCAATTTGCCCAACGATGCATCAATACCCTGGAAAATGGCTAGCACTAGATTTAGATCTGGCGATGTTATTGTTTGATTCAACAAATTCATCGGAATTCCCTTTCACTTTTTCAATGTTTAAAATCATGTCTGGTTGGTGGTTTGGAACATGATTTTTCCATATATTGGGAATGTCATCATCCCAACTGACGAAGTCATATTTTTCAGACGGTTGGCTCAACCACCAACCAGATTAATGTTGGTTAAACCCTTTTAGATTACCATTGTTCATTATTTTAATTATATTAATTGTTCATTATATTCATTGTTAAATGACCAGATTAGTGATACTTTGATCCGTCTTTTTTCCCGGAGAAGTTTCTCCCTGTCAGAGGAACTCACCTTGAATGCAACGTGCCCAGGCATGGCTGACATGGAAGCTGCGATGCGAGATCACCTGGAACCATGGCTGAGGGCACGGATCAGCAAGGCGCACCCCCAAAAAAAATGGAAAGCACATCGAATCTAGAACAGGAAGATCCTGGAAAAATGAGAGATTGCTACATATAAGATATATATATATGCATATATATATATTTATAATATATATATATATATATACACATACATAAGTATGGCCCAACTAACAGTTATCGCCATATGCAAATTCCTACATAACATTGTATACGTCTTTTTTATGCTTTTGTGAGATTGCTACATATAACATATATACACCCTTCATTGCCCTTTATTACTTTTCCTATGATTGTCATGCGGAGGTTTCCTGAAATGGGGTACCCCTAAATCATCCACTTATAGATAGATTTTCCATGATAACCAATCCATTTGGGGGTACCCCCATTTATGGAACCCCCCATATTTTGACAACCAACATGTTTTTGTTCGCAAACCTGGTAATTCAATATTGACGAAGGCGTTGTGAACCGTGAAGGATGGCAGACGTTGGTTGTTCCCTTCAGAACGGAAAACGGCAGAATGGTCTATGCTTCTGAATGGTATCATTCAAATATATAAAATATTCAAATGTACAATCATCATCTATACAGTTTTTCATATACCCTATGGTAGTTTGAGAGTTTGCTATTGAAAATTGCCCATTTAGTTCGTTGATTTACCTATTATAGATGCTGATTCTCCATAGTTATGTTAGTTTGCCAGAGGGTACACCTCCATGTTCCTATGGTTTTCCTATGATTTCGCATTAAAAGAGGCTTGCCCATTGAAAGAGGGTGTATGTATATAGTATATATATATATATATCTTCGCCCTACGAGTTGAGCAGGTGGATTACTACGGCGGGGCAACTATGAAGGACGGTCTGGCGAGTCTGTGAATCCCAACTTGTTTTGGATGGGATTCACAGAAAATGTGGGTGATTTATGTGGGTGATTTCGCAGCGTTGTTCTTTTTTCGTTTCTTTTCGCCTTGGCCAACTGGTAACATCGTGGCCCTAATTCACAAGATATAGACGCAATAATTTATCACTATTTCGGATCTTACGGGTCCCAATTTGTTTTGGGAGGCTTTGCCTGTCCCATATCCCATGACATCTCCATTGTGTACACCTCGATGTTCAAACAACCAGGAGGTGTGGCCCGTGGTGAAACGTCACGTCCCTGCGAGTTGCATGGCCCACAGTCGCGAGTACGGCTTTCCTGGCTGGTGTCTCGCTTCGGTTCGTGGTCGTGTCATTATTCTCAGTTTTGGGAGAGATGCACCATGCACTATGGCCCAACTAGCAGTTGTGGCCCTGTTATAGCCATAGGATGAAATTACCCCAGCTAAGGTTATATTTCTATATCACTCAAATGGATTTTTTCAGCCAGTTATAACTGTTTGCCGGGCTAGATTTGCATCTTAACTACCATACGTTTGCCAAGTGGGATTGCCCGCGAATTCTGAAACGAATTAGACATCACCAGTTTTCTGTTGGAATTTTGTTGGAATAACACAGAGAAACAATGAGAAACATGTTTATGCAGTTTTTCCGTTGTTCTTGGCCAAGTCGATAGAATTTCCCATTGTTTCAGGTCAATGAATTTCACATGTTCCAAATGCCCATGAATTCAAAGTATATCAGCATTTTTTCCACGGTAAATGTGTGAAACTTATATTTTGGTTTTGAAGTCGATCCGATTTTCTAGGCTGAAGCAGTGAAGTCCACGTTTTCGTTGGTTCACATCAACCAATTGTCCTTCTTTTCTTGCCCATATGCTCCATGGTGCTGGAATATTTCCCAACATTTACCCCATAAATGACCCAGTTTTGTAGGTAAATATACCAGCACCATGGAGCATATGGGTTGATTCATCACCGCCAAGAATCCTGGTGGAATATGGTGGAATCCATGAAATCATCGCGACTCAGGATGCGACTCTTTCCACACGAGGTGAACTGGAAATGGCAAATTGTGACTCGGTGGAAGGTGGAGCATGACCTTGGTAGCATCTAGTTATTAAACATATAGCTAATGGCTTTATACATAGCTGCTAATAGCTATATAGATGGCCCATCAGATGATAAACTTGTAATGATTTAGCCATTAATGGTGACATGGGCACGACCACAAGATGCTGGAGACACCGTAACTATGTTAAATAGCCAGAGGGTAATATGGACCCGTAAAAACGGTGATAGGAGGGATTCAGAACCATATCCACTTAGATAGTTTTAGCCATATGTTTATCTGAACTTTCTGATAGTTCTTGGGAATATCACCAGCATTTCACCAACATTGGAATTTCGCCAGGCGGATTCCAAAAGATAGCCACGGGGTGGAGCTACCAATGGAGTTCCCAACCCTTTTTTTAGAATGACCATGTTATTTGGGATTTACCAACAAGAAATGGAAAAGACGTGGCAATATCACTCAATACATTACTTTTCAGGATTCTTTTAGATTTATCACATGTTTTGAGACCTATCTCACACGGGGACGGAATGGGGTATCAATTGCTGATGATTTAATCTGTTACAAACTCTAAAAATGATTTGTTGGTTACAGCAAGTGCCCAACATCACAAAACAAGCTGGATACTTCCTATTTCATTACCATCATTGGTATTGTTTGTTTAATGGTTGTTCTTGTTTCTTTCTGCCATTCAATCATATCAAGCTGGTTGTGAGTTTGTTTTTTT